>Ga0123519_10006738_pt1 | contig 17953 bp, 10 predicted proteins | sample YelNatPaOPRAMG02_FD_87396 | JGI IMG/M metagenome (GOLD analysis project Ga0123519, IMG submission 87396) | Hot spring microbial communities from Yellowstone National Park - Yellowstone National Park OP-RAMG-02 (version 2) | ecosystem: Environmental > Aquatic > Thermal springs > Hot (42-90C) ... | reverse complement strand
CAAGCCCTGCTCCACTTTCTCGTCCAACTCGGGGTTTCCGCTTTCCAACGGGTACTTTCGAAGGCTGGGCATACCCTCGTAGAGCCCTGGGCGCCTGATCCCATTATGCCCCCCATAGATCCTGTAGCGAGCCGGGTAGTCCTCAGGGCAAACTATCGTGCTCTCGTAGCATTCCCTCCTCTCATCGCTCGGCAGCCACTCCTCCCATCTCCTCTTCAGCTCGCTCAGCACCTCCTCCCTCTTCAACACGCTCTCTATGATCTCGTCGTCGCTCATGCCCGCGGTGCTAAACTTCATCCTGCAATATAGGAGGATTGGGTTTATCTCTACCTCTGATCTATCCACGTTGTACTTAGTAAAGACCTCGTCGGTGATCTTGGAGTGGACGCAGAAGTCCTTAACTACAGCTGGCACGAAGCGCGCCAGCTTCATTAGGTCCTGCCTCCTCTTGAAGACCAGCGGGTGAAGGAAAGAGATGTAAACCGCATAGTACATTTCAGCCATGAAGTTCAGATTCACACCTCCCCAAGCACGGAGCTCCATGGTATCTTCTTCAAAGTGAACAACGTCGATGGGAGAAGGATACGGGTCTATCCAATCGTCCGGCCACTTTACACTTCTCATCGATTCAAAATAGATAAGCTCGAGGTTAGCGTGTACACTACCACCAATCATCATACCGAGCTCTCTACCGTCTGGCATCTTCATCGGGTAGACAGAAAGGCATTTCTCGAAGAAGAAAGCGTCCGCGCCTCCCCATACCTTCCGGTATTTGCAGTTATATCTTTTCTCCAGCACTTCGATCAGTTTTTGTTGTAAATTCTCGCCCATCACCCTTCACCTTCATACCCGCCATTAGGGATCTCAGCGACGCCGTGCTTTCTCCACGCGAATTCAATTTTCTCCATAGTAATTTTTATCGCAAGCACATAAATGTTTTCCGGTAACTCGTAGTCCATCTTTGCGTCCTCCAAACGCTTGTAAAGCTCTCCTCTAAGATCTTCACCACCCAATCTACTGCTCAAGCTTTCCTCCGAACTGGTTATCAGCTTAACCTCCAGGGCGGCGATTATTCTCTTAGGATTACTTGGATCCATAACGCGCACATCCAGCGGCTCCTCCCAATTGTTGCCAACTTCGTCGATGAACAGGTTCTTGCCCTCCAATACTTCAACCTCTTGGCCTATTCCGAAAACCTCCTTATTCTCCTTCACGAATTGGGCGGCGATCATGTGGCCGGCGACGCCCTCATCATATTTCGGGTTAATCCCGCTGAGGCTCCGTATTACTCCGACAGCATCCCCGTATTCTTGAAGGTTCCGGGTTGGCACCCATCTCGCGGCTCCGCTTACCGTATCGGTTTCTTTCGCGAAGAAGTACTTGTCGCCTATGATGTTTCCCAGGGTTTCTTTGAAGACGATACTGTCCCGCGATATCCTGTAGCTGGAGAACTCCCCGGTGCTCGGGTCGTACTTCACATATGTTGCTCCTTCAGGCTCGTTTTCCCCGAAGAATATTTTGAAAACCCTGTAGCCGTTTTCATCAGAGGGCGGGGGCATGCTGTAGACGTAGCGCCACCCCTCCCTACCGGATCCGTACCCTATTCTTGAGGACCATGCTCCCTGATCGTTCACCGTAGACACTACGGCTAATGATTCCGCATGCTCTCCTTCGCTGAAGAACGGGAATTCTATTTCCACGCCCCCCATACCGCCTGCTATGCCGTGCGAGTATTTGGATTCCCCGGTTAAAGTCACGCCGTAAAGATTGAGAAAGTATTTTCCACCGCTGTAGGATAGTTGCCCCGGCCCATTGTAGAGGCTTAGAAGAAAGGCCTCGTCGATCTTTCTAACCAGCCTTATCACGTATGTTCCTTCCCCATCAGAGGGAAAGCATATTGCTGACGTGGACGAGTATAGTCCTCTCACCCTATGGTGCTCGACACTCGGTTCGCCGAGCCTCCAGTACGCGATCTCGTAAACCCCTTCGCCGACGCTTCGAATATAATTAACATCGGGGTCCCGAATAGTATACTTTATTTCTCCCCCTTCGCCGATTCCAGTTTTTATAATCAGGTTTATGTCATTCCAGCCTGGGTAAACCTCGACGAAGCGTCCGGCCTCAAGCACAGTGAAGCTTCCCTCTCTCGCAGGCGCAAGCCGGTGCACGGTATATCCTTCGACTTGCTTAGCCGCCAGCTCCGTAGCAACCCTGATCTCCCTGCCGTTGAGACGCGTAACCACGGTGAACCATGCTCCCTCCTTAGGCTCCCCCAAAGCCTTGTAAACCTCCGCGTGGATAAACGGGTATGGTGTTCCCTCTTCACTCGCCCGTGCTGCAAACCCGTTTTTCTCCACCGCGCTACCCCATGCGTCAAGCGCTTCAACACCATAACTCTTAACGTCTTTAAGGAACGCGTTCCTAAAGGCTTCAACCTGTTGACCCGCGTATTTCTTAGACATTCCTAAGTAAGTATTGAATAATTTAAACCCGTTTTCAAAGCCTTTCTCCTTATCAGCCTCAATCTTTGAGAACGCGTCCCCCAAGTTTCCGAGCTCCTCTTCACTCAGCTCAGCGAGCTTCCCCGTGGTTTCAACCACCCACTCCATGCTTGGGTTTGCCTCCTTGGCCCAGGTTGCGAATTCGTCGGTGAACTCCGTGTTCTTTGAGAGAAGGGTGTCGATGCTTCCCGCTAGGCTCTTGGCTGCTTCCTCCCCTAGTTCAGTTGCTCTCGCGCATATCTCCTTTATTGCTTGGACGGCTTCGTCGCTGATCTCCTTCTCCTTGGCCGCGTCCAGGATCTTTCCAAAGATGCCGGCTAGGTTGATCGCGCCCTCCGCATCCATCTTCAGCACTTCGATGATCGGGGTGCCCAGCTCCTTCATCCTGCTGATTACCGATACAAGCATCCCGTAGCCCTTCGCTATCTTAGGCATGCTCCTAACCACGCTTATCGCATCAGTCATCGCCGGGGTGAGCCAGTTGTACAAGCCCTGCAGGACAGCCTTGGCCTTAGCGCCCAAGGAAGCGGAGGTTGCTCCGCCTGCTGCGAGGTAGCAGAAGCCCGCTAGGAACTCTAAGAGGCTTATCGCTATTCCGGTAACCTTGCCCCAGACCCTTCCGTTCTCATACGGCTCCGCTTCTCTAAGCCCAAGCAATACTTCCCACTCCCACAGGCTCAGGTCCGTGCTTACCCTAGCGATGAAGTCCAGGATTGAGGAGAAGTTGACTTGGATTGACCATGCGATGCACGCTATCTCATCCGCCGCGCCGCTCAGCATGCCAGCTGTCCCACGGTAGCCTAGGTTGCTGAACCGGCTTGCTTCGTCTCGGAGAGAATTGCCCACCTCCTTCAACGTGAAGGCTGTTGAAAGCACCTGGCCCAGCTCCACGTACTGGGTGACTGCATTAATCAGGATCATTGTTGAGAGGAATGCTAGCACGCTCAGCTTCAGGGCCATTGCTCCAACAGTGCCACCCCCCGCGACGCAGAGGACAACCATCACCACCCCGGTGAGGACTATCCTCCAAAGCTCGCCTTTGAAGCCGTCCCAGAAGCCCCTCCAGAATATTGAGGATTCGGGCTCAAGCCTGAAGCTGGCTTTTGCAACAAGTTTTCCGTTGTAGGTTAGGCTGACGTTAACCTCCTGATCGCGAGCGTCTAACGATGATGAAAGCAGGACAGCGTCCTCCTTCCCGCTGAGGTAGAGGGTTTCCCACGCACTATCGCCAGGTGTTTTCCCGAAGAAGGTTAGCTGGGATGTTTCAACGTCAACCCTGTACTCGAAGCCTATGGCTGCGAAGTTCCTAAGCCTGACCGACTTCAGGGGTCCTTCCCCAACAACCTTCAGCGGGCGGTAGATGAGAACTACGTAACCCTGCTCAGCCTCCCCAACCCTCGTCCTAACGTCTGCGATGGTCTCCTTGGACTCGTAATCCAAGTCGGGGTTTGTCTTCTTTAAACCCTCCATCGTAGCCTGGTAGAGAGCAAACTCCGTCGAGTTCAGCACCACTGGCTTCTCCTTCACCCAGTATGGGTTCAACGGCTCAACCCTGAAGTCCGAGGAGACGTTTCCATTCCTGAGAAGCTCGTTGCTGGTGTTGATAAGCCTCAGGGCCTCGTCCTCCTCTAGAATTCCAATGTACTCGTAGTAGGGCTCTATGCTCTTAACCATGATTTTCACGCCTGCTTCCCTAAGGGCCTCCTCTCCCTCTTCGAACAGGAACTCAGCCCCCAGACCGGGGATGGGAATCGAGTCAAGCTCCAGCGCTGGGACGCCTCCGTAGAGGAGTCGTTCCATAACCTCGTAGGACCATCCTTTCTGCATGTACAGCAGGGCTAAATCAACAGTGCTCAGGGAGATGGCGTAGAGCCTCACGTGGGTAGCGCCCTCGTAACCAGGTACGAAAACCCTCATGGTCTCCTCGTGCTCAGGCACTATTGCCGTGTAGGTTTCGTAGTGCTCTGGGACCCAGTAGTTTCGGAATTCAATCGGCTTATCGTAGGGTGTTTGAACAACCACCACGTAGGGGTTCCCCCCGTCATCGCTATACTTCACCACGATCCTCATGATTGACCATGTGCCCAAGACTCTCAGCGTGAACTCCTCCACCCTTGTTTCACCGGCCTCAACATCCCCTATGTCTTCGCTCACACCCTGTATGTTATTGCCGGTTATCTCCACGTTCACAAGCCTAGCTGCTCCGCCGCCGTTGTTGCTAAGCCTAAGCCTAAGCTTAGCATGCTTCAGGATGGAGGTGTCCACGCCAACTATCTCAACGTTGAGCGAGGGAGCAGGCGGTGAAACAACCTGAACAGTATAGGTCTCCTCATATCCGGGGAAGGTGTTGAAGTAAGCGTTGCCGGCTAGGGTGAGCGTAAGGTTGTACGTCCCGGGTTTAACCGCCTTGAGGCTGAAAACCCCTGACCTGTGGGTGTCGTTAAGCCTTCTCTCAAGGCTGTTCAAGGGTTCAAAGGCTTCTGGAGCGTTAAGCGTCAGGGTCGCGTTGAGCGGCTCCTCCTCGCAGGGGAGCAGGCCCATCGGCTGAGGAGGCTCGTAGCTAGCGGAGTAGTGTATCACCAGTGTTTCCCCCACGCTGAGGCTTGTGGAAGAGATATTGGTGTAGACAACCCAGCCCCAGCCCTCACCGTCGTCTTCAGCAACAGGGTCGTAGGCTGGGAACAGTACCCTGTAGTTAACCTCCTGCTGTGGAACAACGACTCTAACGTCCTCGTAGCGCCCAGGTATCGCTATGATCACGCTCTCCCATAGGATTCCAGACCCGTATGAGATTATGGGTATCTCCCCGGTCTCGCTTGTCCACTTAACGCGCTTAACACTATGGATGGACCCTTCAGTCTCGAATCCACAGATTCTTGAGACGACCCTCGCGTCCCTATTGGTTTCGAGAAAGCTCATGGTGTATATGTACACTCCCGGCTCCCTCCTCCAAACCCTGTACTTCCTGACAAGGGTCTTGTTCAAAACCTCGTAGAACCCCGCAGCCTCAGTGAAGTTGTATTTAACGTAGCTCAGGTTGCTTTCCGAAACTACGGGTATCCTTATTGCGACGCTACCATCATGCATGTTTCTCTCAACGGCTATGCCGCTAAGGTTTAGCACCATCATCTCCCCGTTAGAGAGCGTCGCGTTGACGAGCGAAGAATTCCCATAGGTCTTTCTGAGCTCGCTCCTGAGCTCTTCAGTAGTATGCCCTGCGCTGACGTAGAAGCTCATGTCTCTCCAAAGCCTTTCAGCAAAGGCATTGTCGAAGCCTTGTGGAACAACGTACTCGCACTCCTCAGCGAGAAGTTCTTCCGGTATAGCTTTCCCAAGGTAGTCCTCAAGCTTCTTCGCAAGCTCCTCAGGCTGCGCGGAAACCCTGACGAGCCTGGTGAGCAGAATGCTGTTGAACTCCAGGCTGAGGGCGAGAAATATTAACAGTATTCCAGCTATCTTCTTCTCCACCTTCTCCCCACCTCGAGGAAGCCCAGGAGGGAGGAAACAATTATCGCGAAGACCAGTCCTGCTGCGAGGAGAGTACTCTCGCCCCTGAGCCTTGAGGCCTCTGCCCTAACATTATCCAGCTCGCTTCTTAAAGAGGAAACATTACCTAGAAGCTCGTTGATCCTCTCGTCCTGAACCCTTATAAGGGCCTGGCTCTGGCTCAGCTGGAGCCTGAGTTCCCCGCTATCCTTAATCAGGGAGCCTATTTGCTCGCACATGCTTTCAGCATCATGCTTGAGAACAGTGTAGTTTTCAAAGAGCGCTCTATAGGCTGTCCTTAAAGAGTGGTTGAGCCTGATGCTCATTCCAATTGTTCCGAAACCCTTGGCGACTGCGAAGACGTTAAGCAGGCCCTCACCCCCAGTCCTCACAACAAGGTTTTCACCAACCCTGGTAACGTTCTCCTCAACGGAAGAACCGTCCGGCTTAACGAGCCGGGCGCCAAACCCAGCCAACTCACCGGGATACGTGAAGGTTAAGACCGTCTCGTCCACACCCGCCTCAATGGATGCAAGCCTGAGCTCAGGAGGAGAAGGAGTAGGCTCGCCCACGACCCTAATCATGAAGTCCCCCGGCCTCTTGCTCGTGGCGTTCAGGGAAACATGGATCGTGTGCTCGCCGACGTTCACGATGAAGCTGCTGTTTGAAAAAGGAGGATCGTCGTCAATACTTATCCAGAGCTGAGCGCCGTCGAGCGTGAACATTGGAACAATAACGACGTAGAAATCCCCGGTTACCACGATGTTCGGAAGCTCAATGGTGTACCAGTCGAGCGTAGCGTTCTTGAAAACACTGCTGGGAGAAAATGCTGACTGATACTTAGTGTTCAGGTTAGCATCCCATATCTCCACGTAGAAGACTTGAGAGCCCCTTAGGATGCAGACTCCGTGAAGCCTTATCCCCGTTATCCTCCAGCTCTGCGAGGGAGGAGAGAACCTTACGGCTGCAGCATAAGGGTAGAAGTCGCTCCAACCATAGTCGAACTCACCGTCATCATGGGCAAGCTCGAAGGGGGAAGCGTAAACACCTGGAGCAGGGTTGAGAAACAGGGTTGAGAAGGCTAGCAGCAGGAGCACGAACCTGAACTTCTTCAAGCCTCTCCCACCCCGATGATGGGGAATATAAAAATATTGTGTCGCAAAACGACACAACCAATCTTTAAACGCATATAGCAACATTCTAAAAAAAACATCCTTAAACCCTTTTTATGCACCCATGTTCGCTATAACAGGATTGCCGGCTGGGAAAAACTTTTTATTTCAGAAACATGCTGAAATACTTCACGTTGCTGCAGCGGTGCCACGTGTGTGGAAGAACGGATGAGACCTGTAAGCCATGTCCCTACTGCAACTGGTGGTTCTGCGGACAGCATTTGGACCCTGAGCAGCATGACTGCATGGGTTTAAAAATCATGGGAAAACCGGTTGATGCTTCAAAGCCTGAAAAACAGGAGACACTCGTGCCCTTGGTTAAGCAGACCTCGTATTCCAAGAGCCCTGCCCCTGTCGCTGAGAAGGCTGGCGAAAGCGTTTTAGACGAGAACCTGGTTAAGGGCCTCGGGAAGCTGAATAAGCTGCTGCTCATCTATGCTATTGGCTCACCCGTCGGCAGCATGATCGCGTTCACCCTTGCCGTCAGCTTCGCATCCCTCAGCTTCGGCCCATCCCTCCCGTTGCTCAGCACGATTATGAGCCTCTGGCCAATGCTCTACGGCTTGGGTTTCACTACGCTTGGAGTCTTCCTAGGCGCGCTTTTCATGCTAATACTGCTGGCAGTAGGCGGAGGCTTGATGATTCTCTTTCTCCAATACGGTTTCCTTCTACCGGCTTTCAGATCATTCAGGAAGTATGACGAATCCTTCGGAAAACCTCTGCTTCTCGTCGGAGCCGGGTGTGTCGGACCCCTTATGCTGCTGACCGCCATAATAGCGATGCTAATGGGGAGTGCCAGCGGGAAACCGGTTTCAAACACTCCAATAATGCTCTTCTGGATCGGGGTTGCGCTGCTGGCAGTTGGACAAATAGGACTCGTAGCCGGGCTCCTTAAGCTGAGGAGGAAGCTTGGCAACCCAAGGTTCTCAGCCGCAGCAACCATGTTCATACTGAACCTCGTGTTAAGCCTAGCGCTCAGCCCGCTGGCTGCAATAGCAGGCCTCGCAGGATGGATTCTAACAGACTTGGCAACCGGTTCAGCGTTAAAGAAAACACATCGATAGACAAGTGGTTTTTTAAAGGTGTACAGCGTCGCATCCATCGATAAGGATTTTAACGATGTTCTCTTTACTGTTGAAGTAGAGATAGTCGATGAATGGGTAGCCTTGGAAAATCGAGGCTTACACTTCACTCGTGATAAAGCACATAGATCGCTAGAAGGATATGGTTAGCATTTTTATGTTTTATCATGACGGAATTATCGATAAAAAGTTTTATTCAGAAATATAACGGGATGATGGAAGAGCGTATGCTAAGCTTATTGATTCATAATAAAACAGGGCCTCGAAGCGCCTTGGCTTCTTTTAAACATTTTTCATTATTTATTTTACTATATATCTATTTATTGCCCACCCAAGCCTTGCAGATGTCGACTCCAACCACCGCATCCTTCCCATAGCCGTCAGCGCCAATCCTCTTAGCATAGTCCTCAGTTATCGGAGCCCCGCCAATAATCACTTTAACCTTGTCCCGCAAACCCGCCTTCTTAAGCTCGTTAATCACATTCTCCATCTCAACCATCGTGACAGTCAGAAGCGCCGACAAACCAACAATATCAGGCTTATGATTCCTAACAGCATCCACAATAGCCTCAGCCGGAACATCATTACCAAGGTCAATGACCTCGAAGCCAGCAGCCTCCATCATCATCCCGAAAATATTCTTCCCAATATCGTGGAGGTCGCCCTTGGTCGTTGCTATTACTGCTTTTCCTATCTTTTTGATTTCTGCACCTTTCATGTATGGCTGTAGCATTTGGGATATTTCTTTTCCTATTTCGCCTGCAACTATCAGCTCTGATAAAAAGTATTCTGAAGCCTCGAATTTCTTCCCGACTTCCTCCATTGCTCTGCCTATCCCTTGTAGGATGATCTCTTGAGGAGGTACTCCTTTCGCAAGGGCTTCTTTCGCAAGGCTTTCAGACTCTTCGAAATCCAGATTAACTATTGCCTCCTTAAGTCTTGAAAGGATGTTTGCTCCGGACATTGTTCTCGAAAAATAGCGTTGTCTCTTCCCCTTCATAAAGCTTTCGAAGCAACCGCCTTTTTTCAAGCACGTTATTAGAATCATTGTTTAGCTTAACATGATTTTTCAACTTCGTGTTTAAATAGACTTATAAGCGAGGATTTTTCGTTTTAAAAGGTCTGTAGTGTTCGAGGGATCGGTCATGGAGTGGTTCCAAGTAACGCCGATAGCTGGTTTGGCTGCCGTCGGGTTGGCTGGCTACTTGTATCGTTATGTTGCAGGCCAGGAAAGCGGCACCGAGAGGATGAGGGAGATAGCTGGTGCCATAAAGGAGGGTGCGAAAACCTATCTTAAGAGGCAGAATTTAACGCTGGCTGTTTTCGTGCTGGTGATGGCGACTGTTCTCGGCGTGTTCTACGCTTTTTCTCAGGAAAATGTTTACTACGGGGTTAGCGTCGCCGCATCATATCTCCTCGGCTCAGTATGCACAACCATTGCCGCTTACGTCGGAATGATGGCTGCTGTTGAGGCAAACGTTAGAACAGCTAACGCTGCTAAACAAGGGTTGAAGAAGGCTTTTCCAATAGCTTTCTACGGAGGGGCTGTCATGGGGCTTTTCGTCGTCGGCTTGGCTCTCATAGGCATAAGCATACTCTTCTACTTTTTCAACATTGTTCTCGGCTGGAGTCAGGCTGACGCTTCAAACATTGTTCTAGGCTTCAGCTTCGGAGCCAGTGCTCTCGCGCTTTTCGCGAAGGCCGGTGGAGGAATCTACACGAAGACAGCTGACATAAGCGCGGACCTCGTTGGGAAGGTTGAGCTAGGGATTCCGGAGGATGATCCGAGGAACCCTGCTGTAATCGCTGATAACGTTGGTGACAACGTGGGGGATGTTGCGGGAATGGGTGCTGACTTGGTTGACTCGTATATCGCGAGCATCGTGGCTGCCATGATCATAGGCTCCGAGCTGCGCGAAACCGTTTTAACAGCGCTGCCGCTCCTGATAGCTGCCGTAGGGCTTTTCGCCTCTATAATGGGCGTTCTGGTTGTTAAGCAAAGCATAAGGGGGAACCCGGGTGCAGCGCTTAACAGAGGCTCTTTCTTTACATGGATCCTTTTCACAGTGTTTCTCTTCGTCGTCACGTATTTCTCAGGGTTGGAAGGCAATAGGTGGCTTGGAATATTCCTGCCTACGGCTGCAGGCTTAACTGCTGGAGTAATCATCGGAGTCACATCAGACTACTTCACATCCATAGACAGAGCACCGGCTCAGAAGGTGGCTCAGGCCTCGACAACCGGGGCTGCGATAAACATATTGACCGGGTTCTCCTACGGGATAGTCAGCATAGTTCCACCCGTAATCGGTATCTGCGCCGCTACTATGGCTGCCTGGTATCTTGCCGAGACATTCGGAGTAAGCCCCTTCTACGGGATTGCTATATCAGCGGTAGGAATGCTTGCGACAGTAGGAATGACTATAGCAGCAGACGCCTACGGGCCTGTTTCAGACAATGCTAAGGGTATTGCTGAGCAATCCGGTTTAGGAGAAGAGGTTATTGAGATTGCTGACAGGCTGGATGCCGCTGGAAACACTACGAAAGCTATCACTAAAGGTTTCGCAATAGGCGCTGCAGCACTCACCGTTCTCGCGCTTTTCGCAGCATACGCTCACCTTGTCGACATAGAAATACTGGATCTGATGAAGCCGGGGGTTGTTGCAGGAGTATTCCTAGGAGGCATGATGCCCCCGCTGCTCTCAGCCCTCCTGATTCTGGCTGTGGGGAGAAACGCTGAGAGAATGGTTGAAGAAGTCAGACGCCAGTTCAAGGAGATACCGGGTTTAATGGAGGGGAAAGCGAAGCCGGATTACGCTAGGTGCGTAGACATCGCCACCAGAGGCGCAATCAGAGAACTCATGCTACCCTGCTCCCTAGCAATAATCGTTCCAATTCTAACCATGATACTCCTGGGGAAGGAAGCGCTAGCAGGCTTCCTAGCTGGAAGCATCGTCACCGGAATAATATTCGCCCTATTCATGGCTAACGCTGGCGGACTATGGGACAACGCAAAGAAATACATAGAGTCAGGAGCACACGGCGGCAAAGGCTCCGAAGCACACAAGGCAGCAGTAACCGGGGACACGGTCGGAGACCCGTTCAAGGATACTGCTGGGCCGAGCCTTAATACTATGATCACTGTCATGTCTCTTGTTGCGGAAGTTTTTGCACCACTGATACTTCTACTGGTTCCCTGAAGATTTTTCATGCCTTTCCCTTTCTCTGGCATTCTTTGCATAGCCTTTCTCTGGAATCAAGTTGGTCGAGGGTTGCTAAAATAATTACTGGTGTCTACGTAGCTCATCTTTCTCTCTCTTTAAGCAGCTGTTTGGTTTCTTCACTAGATCTATGGTATCTTATCCTCTGCCTTTCAAATCTTTCATTATGTGAAAAACAACTGGATGCTCTTTTTGACCTCGCGTTGTTCAACTTCCCGCCTAGATGAAAAAGTGGGGAGCGTATAGGATCCTCGTCCCGCCGATTGTTTCAAATTCAAGCCTGTCTTCAGTAAATACAATCGCCCTCTTAGGTTTGTAGGCTTCTAAAAAGCTTCGGAAACCCCTGCCTAATTTACCGCGTATCTTAACCTCTACAGGGATTACTTCACTGTTCAGCTTAAGGATGAAATCTACCTCTGCTTTCCCCGTAGTCCTCCAATACCTGACTTCCCTCCCTAGGTTTGCCTTAAGCTCGTTCAATATGAAGTTTTCAATAAGACTGCCTTTATCCGTCCTGCTTTCAAACTGAACGAAATTGTTTATAACAGCATTCCTCAACCCCGTGTCGGTGAAGTAGATTTTTCTCGCTTTCTTTAGCTCTGTTGCAAGATTCTTGTAGAAAGGTCTGACAAGATAGATCAAGTAGGTGTTCTCTAGAATAGTAAGGTATGACTCAACTGTTTTAAAATCCATTTTAAACTCGCTCATAACGGAAGATGCTTCAAGTATGGAGCTGATGTTAAAGCTCAAATATTGAAGCAGGTTTCTAAACTTCTCGATATGCCTTATGTTCAGGAAGAAGAAAACGTCTTTCTCTAAGTATGTTTGCACAAGGCTTTTGAGAAGCTCTTTCCTAATCTCCGGATCATTCTCCTTAACAACTGCTGGGAAGCCTCCGAACACTAAGTACTCGTTAAGCAGAGTTTTAAATTCCCGTTCAAACGCAACCTTCACACTTGGCTCTCTACCGGCTAGAATGAAATCCGTCAAAGCCCTTTTATACTCTAAGAAAAGGCTGTGCAAATCCTTAGCTCTCCACATGAGGAATTCTTCAAAGTCAAGCGGAAGAAGCTCAAAGAAAACCCCTCTCCCAACTAGATGTTTCCCAACTTCCACTTTAATGTCGAACGAGCCTGAGCCTGTTAAGAAGACCTTAAGCCTGTTTGAGAACAAGTCGTAGACGAGTTTTATCTTCTTACCGACATCCTTACAGTACTGGGCCTCGTCTATGAAAAGAATCTTCTCCTCTAAGAATCTGCCAGCGAACTCCTTAGGGGCATTCTCCAGAGCCCTCAACACCTCGTCGTCTTCAAGCGTCACATATCTTCCACCCAGCTTCTCGCTCAGGTGTAGAAGCAGAGTTGTTTTACCGCTTTGTCTAGGTCCCTTAACCACTATCACTTCTCTCCTCCTTAACCATTTATCCAATTTTTCTTCAATTTTTCTTGGATAATACTCCATAAATAATAAAGTTAAACATGGATAAATAAACTTTTCCTTAGCACACCGGTTTTAAAACATAAAATAACCGATTCATTGAACCTGACCATAACTTTCTGCACATTTAGCCGATGGTAGCGCACGCTATTTCGCTATCTCGTGAGACAATGAGCTTGATGGCTATTTTTTGCAATAGCTTGAACCAAGAGTTTTATGTCAAATCGTTAAACAGGATTTCTCTACAAGAGGCCGGTTCATCATGGCATCATATACTTAAAGACCTTGCAAGGGCGATTATATTCGAAGAGACTGAAAAAGCCGACATGAAGATTGTTCTTGCTACTAATATTGCTTCATGACATCGGCAGATCGTATCCAAGACTTGGAAGGCGATCATAGTGATTACTGTATGTCCCTAGTTGCCGAGGTTTTCGCTCTACTGATACTTCTGCCAATCCCATGAATTCCTTCTCTTTTTCTAGTAGTCAAATTTTTATGGGAAGCAACCTCGTAAGCAGCGTCAAACATTTAGGAATGCTTAAACTTTGCTTAAAATGTTTCTTGGGATAGGTTTGGGAAACAAACTTAAATAAAACTGTTTCCTGAAATGAACCTATAGAGTGTGTGCTAAGGCTGGACTTATATTGCTCTACACGATATAATTCTTGAGAAAGTGTCGCTAGTTGTCATTAGAAAAAAGTTTAAATAAAGGTTTAACATATGGTATAACTATGAGTGAAATTATAGCGGTTAAGGTTTCCCGTGAACTCAAGAAGAAGACGAAAGCCCTAAAGAAGGAGGTGAACTGGCCAGAGGAAATAAGGCGTTTCATAGAGGAGAAAATAAGAGAGGTAGAAGCCAAGAAAACAATAGAGAGAATTATGAAAGAAATAGAGAATACTGAGGGGGTTCCGAAAGGGTTTTCCGTGAGGCTGGTGAAAGAGGACCGTGAAAGTCATTGATACCACGGTTATAGCTGCCTACATACTGAAAGAACCGGGTTGGGAAAAACTAGCTGACCTACTTATGCATGCAGTTACAGTTGACATGGCGATCAAGGAGTCTCTGAACGCTGTTTGGAAAACCTATGCGAGAGGACGTATAAGCGAGGAGAGTGCCAAGGCTAAGGCTAAGGCCCTTTTAGAATTGGCGAAATCCGGCTTAGAAATTGTGGATGAAAAAACGCTTTTAAAAAGAGCTTTTGAGATCTCGTGTTCTGAAAACTTATCGGTATACGATGCCCTGTTCCTAGCCTTGGCAGAAAGCAAGGATGCTCTGCTCTACACATTAGATGAGGAGCAGGCTGAAAAAGCCAAGAAGCTTGCGATAAGAGTCAAAGTAATCGAGTGAGCTAAACAGGTTGGCGAAACTATTGTTCAATTATTGCTACTTTTCTCCTCCGTATTGAGGAACCTTCTCTCTCCCCATGATTTCAGCGAACTCTGACAGGATTTCCTTTGAAAAGACTAGTTTGAACTCTCCGTTAATTACCTTGAAAAGTTCTCTAAGCTTGCCCTTGGCGATTGAACTTACCACTAGAAGGTTGAAGTCAAAAACAATAGAGTGCATCAACTATTTACCTCAACCGCTCAGCTTTCCTGTATTTTTGAAATCTCCTCCTCTATCCCTTCCTGTTTTAACTCCTTGTACTTCACCATCTTTTATCCATAGAGAATTCAGAGCAATTCTACGCATGAGACAATCCAGAAGTCAAAACAGGCTCCAGTATGCGCTAGTTGCCCCACATTGAGTTTTGTATCGGACCATCAAACAAGACTTAGACTGGAAAAGTATGGATTACAGGAAACTAAAGCATACGCTTTCTGGACGGCATTAAAGTGTGAATTTGAAAAAGATAATTTCAGATTGTAGATGAGATGGCGGCTTGATTCAGTCTTGCTTGAAAGGTTTTGGATTCATACACTTTCACTGGTTCCATGTTGTAACTGTAACAGTTAATCTTATAAGCTGGTTTTTTACAGGTTGCTGAGAACCTGAGGGGGTTAAGGATGACTAAGCCTTGGCATGCTGTAAGCGTCGAAGAAGTTTTAAAAGAGCTAGGTGTGAGCCGCGAGGGCCTGTCTTCACAGGAGGCTTCTGAACGTCTTAAAAAATATGGGCCTAACGAGATCAAGGAGGTGAAGCGTAGAACAGTCCTCCAAATGTTCTTGGATGAGTTTAAGGATGTGTTTATTCTGCTGCTTATCGCTGCAACAATATTCTCAGCCATAATCGGCTACTATGAGATGTCACAGGGCGGTGAATTCATGGAGTCTTTCGCAGACGTTATCACGATAAGCGCGATAGTTGTTTTATGCGCAGTTACTGGTTTCGTTCAGGAGTATAGGGCTGAGAAGGCTGTTGAAGCCCTTAAGAAACTGGCTGCTCCGAAAGCACGGGTAATAAGGGATGGGAAGGAGATAATCATACCTGCAAGCGAAGTGGTTCCCGGAGATATTCTCGCACTTGAGGCGGGTGACCATGTTCCCGCCGACGCCCGTATCATTGAAGCCGTTGAGCTGAAGGCGAGTGAAGCAGTTTTAACCGGAGAATCCACTCCAGTTGGAAAAGAGTTAACGGTTCTGAAGACGGATGCCTCAGTATCTGAGAGAAAGAACATGGTTTTCTCCGCGACGCACATAGTCTACGGCAGAGGTAAAGCTGTTACAGTTGCCACAGGCATGAACACTGAGTTCGGCAAGATTGCTGAGATGGTTCAAACAGCTGAGGAGGAGGAAACTCCTCTGCAGAAGAAGCTTGACAGGTTTGCAGGTAAAATAGCTAAGGTTGTCATCGCCATCTGCGTAATGATTTTCGCCCTCGAAGCCTTTGAAGTAATTATGCAGATGCATTTTGAAATCGAGGGCTTTATCCAGGCCTTCATGTCCTCAATAGCCCTAGCTATTTCAGCAGTCCCAGAGGGGCTTCCGGCAATAGTCACCATAGCACTCGCCCTAGGCGCTAGGGAGTTTGCGAAGCGGAACGCTATAGTGAGAAGATTATCCTCAGCTGAAAGCCTTGGCTCCGTGACAGTGGTATGCTCAGACAAGACTGGGACAATAACCAAGGGGGAGATGACCGTGCGCCAAATATATGTTGACGGGAAGCTTATTGAAGTAACTGGAGTAGGGTACGAACCTAAGGGAGAGTTCAGGGTCGGCGATGACCTTGTTGAACCAAGGGGAAGCCTCGGGCTTCTCCTAGGAATAGGCGCGTTATGCAACAACGCAAGCTTGAGGAGGAGTGATCAGAACAGTGCTTGGGAGGTCTTCGGAGACCCTACGGAGGGGGCTCTAATCGTCTCAGCCGCTAAGGCTGGGCTTGGGAAAGAGGCTTTGGAGAAGAGTTTTCCAAGAATCGGTGAGATCCCGTTCACCTCCGAGAGGAAACGCATGACCACCATCCATAAAACCCCGGAGGGAGAAGTCCACGCCTACATGAAGGGAGCACCCGAAGTCGTTTTAGAAAGATGTAACCATATTCTTGAAGACGGTGAAGAGAAGATTTTGACAGAGGAGAGGAGGAGAATGATTCTTGAAGTTAACGAGAAACTGGCGGGGAATGCTCTGAGAGTGCTTGCAATGGCGTATAGACGCCTACCAGAAACAATGGCGGAGCATCATGATGATGAGGCTGTTGAAAGAGAGATGGTTTTCGTCGGGCTCCAAGGGATGATTGACCCTCCTAGGGAAGAGGCTATTGAGGCGAATAAGCTTTGCCAGAAAGCAGGCATAAAGACCGTTATGATAACCGGTGACCATAAGCTGACAGCAGTTGCCGTAGCTAGGGAAGTAGGAATCTATAAAGAAGGAGATTTAGTTTTAACAGGCGGGGAATTGGATAAGTTGAGCGACGAGGAGTTTGAGAAGATTGTTGAGAAGGTGACGGTTTACGCTAGGGTTTCCCCTGAGCACAAGCTTAGGATCGTGAACGCTTTGAAGAAGAAGGGCCACATTGTCGCGATGACCGGCGACGGGGTTAACGACGCGCCCGCGGTTAAAGCTGCAGATGTCGGAGTAGCCATGGGGATAACTGGGACGGATGTTACTAAGGAGGCTTCAGACCTTATTCTTATGGATGATAACTTTGCTACGATTGTTAAGGCTGTTGAACAGGGCAGAGTGATATACGATAATATTCGGAAGTATGGGCGTTTCCTGTTGGCATGCAATTTCGACGAGCTGCTTGTGATAGGAACGTTCGCAATACTCGGCGGAATATTCGGTGAAACAATGTTTCCACTCCCACTCCTGCCGGCGATGATACTTTGGATAAATCTTGTTACAGATGGTGCGCCAGCAGTCGCTCTAGCGACTGACCCTCCGGATGTGGATGTTATGGATAGGCCACCGCGCAAGCCGGAAGAGGGAATAATGCATGGAATGGGAGCGTTCATCATAACATCCTTCATACTGCAAGCAACTGGGACAATTCTTGTTTTCTGCCTAGAATACTATGTGTGGCCCTCCCACCCATGGATGCTTCCAGGCGGAATCATAGATGAGGCTGCTAGAGAACTCACCTACAGGGAGGCCACTACAACGGCTTTCGTGCAAGCGGCGATATTCGAGCTCTTCGTCGTCTGGAACTGTCGTTCAGAGAAACACAGCGTCTGGAAAATGGGTAGGAAAGCATTCGAGAACAAGTTCTTCGTCATAGCTGATTTAGCGTCTGTAGCATTAACCCTCGGAATAACCTATATACCGATAACGCAGCAACTATTCCATCTAACAGGTCTAAGCCTAATGGACCTTGCGTATGTCATAGGTGTGGCAAGCTTGGGGCTCCTTATACTTCCGGAACTGACTATGGGTAAGAAAGTTTGGAAGTGGGAGTAGCGGATTTTCCCTAGCTTACGAATTAAGGACTAAGAACTCTGAACACAAGGTTCTTCAATATTCATATAGTCATCATCTCTTTCAGAATACCTTCTTAATCTTCCTAACTTCTCTCAGGTTTCTTATGCCGAGATACTCAAATTCGATCCTCGCGGAACTTATGATCTCCCTTAACTCGTTCTCATATTCTTCGAGCTTAAACCTCTTTAAAAACCT
>Ga0123519_10006733_pt1 | contig 17962 bp, 18 predicted proteins | sample YelNatPaOPRAMG02_FD_87396 | JGI IMG/M metagenome (GOLD analysis project Ga0123519, IMG submission 87396) | Hot spring microbial communities from Yellowstone National Park - Yellowstone National Park OP-RAMG-02 (version 2) | ecosystem: Environmental > Aquatic > Thermal springs > Hot (42-90C) ... | reverse complement strand
CACCAGCAATGATAACTGCTAAGTGCCCACGAAAACCTTTCATTCTTTTTCACCTCTTGGGTGAAAGTCTATCACTATCTGCTTTGAATTTAAACTAATTGCAAAATCCACGGTCTACGGTAGGATACGGCACCTTGCGGCGCCTTTTAGAGAGGGAGACAGACGAGCCCTGGAAAAAGAACCCGTCGCAGGAGGGCATTGATCCGCGCCAATAGCTCAATGGGAGAAATAGGCTTGGTAACGTAATCATCGGCTCCTGCTTCCAGACTGCGGGCTCTATCCACATCGGTTTCCAGATCTGATAGCACCAGCAGTGGAATGCTGGATATCCTGCGAATACGATTAATCAGTAACAGGTGTTCGGCATCTGGCAGGGAAGAATCAAGCAGACAGATATCCGGTGATTCATTTTCCAGCAATTGGGTGACCTTTGAACCCTCTCTTGCAGTGATTAGGCTAATATCCGGATATCTGATTCTGAGGTAAAAACCGATTTCCTTGAGGATGTTCTCGTTATCTTCTATGATGAGGGCTTTCATATAAATAAAAAATACTTCAGATGGATTCACTTATTCAATTGGCAGGTTTAGTTAACCGGACTAAAGATTATTGCTCCGTTTAACTAAGCTTTTCGTCCTGAATATATCATCCAGAGGGAGGATAATAGATTGAATACTAGCCTTTGATCACCCCTATGGGACGTGTGCGGGCGATAATCCTGGATATACCGGCGTTATGGCAGACCTTTACCACCTGACCAACGTCTTTGTAAGCTTCCGAGGCTTCTTCAGCCAGACCAGACAGGCTGCCGGTACGCACGATAATGCCTCTTGATTCCAATGCCTGCTTAACTTCAGCCCCTTTAACATGCTTTTTTACCGCGGCGCGGCTCTGCATCCTGCCGGCACCATGACAGGTGGAACCGAAGGTCTCCTGCATTGCCTTTTCGGTACCTACCAGGATAAATGAGTAACGTCCCATATCACCGGGGATCAGAACTGGTTGGCCGATTGAAGCGTATTTAGCGGGCAAAACATGGTGTCCGGCTGGGAAGGCCCGGGTTGCACCCTTCCTGTGTACGCAGACTTTTTTCTGTTTTCCATCTACCAGATGATCCTCAATCTTGGCAATATTATGAGCTACATCATATATCAATTCCAGCCCGGCATCTTCTTCGCAAATATTCAGCACACTGCAGAAAGATTCCCTGACCCAGTGTGTGATACACTGGCGGTTAGCCCAGGCGTAGTTAGCAGCTGCTCGCATGGCAGCGAGGTAATCCTGGCCTTCTCTGGAATTTAATGGTGCACAGGCAAGCTGGCGGTCAGGTAAATCGATTTTATATCTGGCCATTACGTCTCCCATGACCTTGATGTAATCCGTGGCTACCTGATGACCGAGCCCACGGGAACCGCAATGGATGAGCAGTACAATCTGTCCAACCCGGTTAATACCCATAATTTCTGCCGTGGCAGGTTCTCTGATTTCATCTACTACTGCCACCTCGAGGAAATGATTTCCCGAGCCAAGCGTACCAAGCTCAGGGATTCCTCTATCCTTAGCCCGCTGGCTCACCTTGTCCGGATCTGCTCCCCTGATCTGCCCATTTTCTTCGGTGGTTTCCAGGTCCTCCGGTTTGCCATAGCCGTGTTCAACAGCCCAGCGTGAACCATTCACCAGCACTTCATCAATTTCGATCTTTTTGAGGCGAATTTTCCCTTCTGACCCAAGCCCCGAAGGTACATTTCGGTATATATTTTCGACCAGCTCGATAATTTTGGGACGAATTTCTTCCTCCGTTAAATTAGTGCGCAGAAGCCTTACTCCGCAGTTGATGTCAAATCCCACGCCGCCAGGTGATACTACACCTCTTTCCAGATCCATGGCGGCTACCCCGCCGATGGGAAAACCGTAACCCCAGTGTATATCTGGCATGGCGAGTGAATACTGGATTATTCCCGGTAAAAATGCAACATTGGCAACCTGTTCGGCGGCACGTTCTTCGAGGATATGAGGCAGCATCTCCCGGCTGGCATATATCAATCCGGGCACCCTCATACCGGGCTTATAACTGGCTGGTATTTCCCAGCGATATTCATCAATTCTGATCAGAGGTCCAGCAGTATTAATCATGGTTCACCCCCTCAGATATCAAAAATCACCTGCACCTGATTTTTCTCGGGATCAATCCGGAGCATATGATATGTTGCTGCTTTTATCCCAGTTTTGATCACGTGCCGTGATGGATCAACCTTCTCTCCACGGCAGATCGCTCTGAGTTTATATCCATCAAATTCAAGGATATCAAATTTTTTGAATACCATCTGCTCAGCATCGAATAGATAAATCAGATAATTCAACCATTCGAAGAGAAGGTCCTCAGGACTTTTTTCTGCGATTGTAATCTCACGTGACTCCCTCTGTCGGACCTTTCTTAAATCAGTGATCAGCGAAAACATTCCATAAGCGACATTGCTAAAAGCCTCCGCAAGGTTTTTCCCGCAGGCACGTAACCCGATATCGGCAGTATGTTCAATCAACTCATATCTTTTTGCGGTCACTTCTCAAGTGTCCACCAGATATTTTTGAAACCAATCTGCAGCAAATCGGGCAACCTGCTCAAGTGCACCCGGTTCTTCAAATAAATGTGTAGCTCCTGGAACGATTACCAGATCCTTCTCACATTTGAGTTTTTGCATGGCTTCCCTGTTTAAGAGCAATACCGGCAGATCGTGACCTCCAACAATCAATAATGTTGGAGCACGTACCCTCGACAGAGCATCTCCGGCCAGATCCGGGCGACCTCCCCGGGAGACCACTGCACCGATCAGGCCGGGCTGTTCAGCAGCGGCTACCAGTGCCGCGGCGGCTCCCGTACTGGCGCCAAAGTAGCCGATTTTCAATCCCGGGATATCCAACCATTGTCTGGCCCATGCTGTGGCACCCGCCAACCGGTTAGCAAGCAGACGGATATTGAATCTCAATTCAGCAGTATCGGCGTCTATCTCCTCTTCTTCGCGGGTCAGCAAATCGAAAAGAAGAGTCGCCAGTCCGGCTTTTCTCAGTTCGTGTGCAACGAACTGATTGCGGGGACTGAGGCGGCTGCTGCCGCTGCCGTGGGCAAAGATCACCAATGCTCTGCTGTTCCGTGGTACGCAGAGACTGCCATCCAGAATTATTTTTCCGATGGTTACCTGCACAGGGCATTCTTCATCTGGTATCCAGGTTTTGCGCATTTCTCACCCCTGGAAACAAAGTCAGTAGAAATACCTGCACTATATATTATTTTCTCACAAACAGGGGGAGAAACAAACAGTTTAAAATTATAATTCTGCCAGGTAGATCAGGCAGAGCTACGGGAAAGATAAATTCAGATGATGATCAAAGAACTTGGACAGATGCTTACCACAAGGGAGGTAGCCTGCCTCTTACATATTCATCATAACACCGTCCGCCGGTGGGCAGACCGGGGAATCCTGAAAGCATACAGGATAACTTCCCGCAGTGACCGGCACTTCCGCAAAGAGGATATTCTCAGCTTCCTTGAGGAGCAGAACAGAAACAGACCAGTTCGGAATGCCGCCCGCTGAGAAATGGACATCCCTGGGTTGAATACCTCTTTACAGTCGGTACAGGCACCGGACGATTGAAGCACGTATCGCTATTATTTCCGCCGTTCGATTTCTATCTTACCCGCTCCCTTGCAGTGCAGGCACTTCTCCCTTAGTATCGGATGGTTATCGCAGTACGGGCAGGAGATTCTTAATTTTACCATTCCGTTACCAAGGTCCTTTACTTTTTCCGGGAGATCGATTTTCCCGCCGCCCACGTTGGTGACCAGCCGGCAGCCGATTTTCTGGCAGGTTTCAGCTTCAGGAATATTTTCGGGACCTGTGCGATCGCCTCCCTTGGCGAAAATATCCGGCTTTAATTTTTCGAGTGTCTTGCTGACAGTGAGGTCATCATCAATGGATGGCACCACTTCATACACTCCCTTAATACTTTCCAGGATTTCTTTTCTTTCTTCGAAAGGCATGAAGACAAAACCCTTCTTTTTGAGCAGAAAATCATCGGTATTCAGGATCACAATCAGCCGGTCGCCCAGCCGTGAAGCCTCACGAATATAGCGAATATGTCCAACATGAAGGGGATCGAATGCACCGCTCACAGCAACTGTAATACCTGTTTGTTTCATCTTAAACCCCCTGTAAAATCTTGATGGTGAATGTCTATAATGAACATTGTAACGATTATGATAAGTTGAAGCAAGTGTTCACCTGCAGGTGATCGGGCAAGTTACAGGGAACATGATTTACTTTTTATTTTTGCAATCCATCAGGATAGAAAACTTCCCAGCGATTTTTGCCTGAATGCTTGGCTTTATACATGGCAGAATCGGCATTGTTGGTAAGGGTGCCAAGGTCTTTGCCGGCTTCGGGGTAACAGGCGATGCCTATGCTGGCGGTTACTTTGAAGAAGTTGCCTTCAATATCAAAGGGAATTTGAAAGGAATCCAGAATCTTTTTAGCAACAACCAGGGTGTCTTCGCAGGAGTTGATATCTGGTAGAAGGATTATATATTCGTCTCCTCCGGTGCGGGCAACTGTATCGCTTTCCCTGATAATAGCTGAGATTCTCTCACCGACCTTTCTCAGGAGTAAATCACCCTGCGCATGTCCCAGTGTGTCGTTCACTTCTTTAAAATTATCCAGGTCAAACATGATGAGTGCCAATTTCTTCTGATTACGGTTTGCCTGGGCGATTCCCATTTTGATTCGATCAAAGAGGAGAATCCGATTTGGCAAACCCGTAACATTATCGTAATAAGCCAATTGTTTGATAGATTCTTGAGCCTGTTTGAGTTCAGTGATATCCAGCCAGTTAGCCAGATAATATTTTATTTTGTCACTAGTTTTATCTTTTATGCTGGTTATGCTGGTGACTACCCAGAAGAGTTCGCCATTTTTCTTGCGGTAGCAACGTTCAATTCTGCCCGAACCAATACCTCTCACCTGGGCATTAGAATCTTCGTATTGATTAGCCAGTTCATCTGGCCACCAGGGGTAGGGCGAACGTATTCCCAGGGTTTCCTCTTTGGAATAGCCGGTCAGCTTTTCGAAGGCAGGATTAACGTATTTAACTGAAGTATCAGTATCAAATAACAATATCGGATTAGGAGAATTTTCCAGCAGGGCTGTATTGAATTCGTTGCTTTCTTTCAACATATCTTCAGTGCGTTTGTGTTCAAGCAATTCATCAGCCAGCCTGGCATTCGCTGTTTCAAGTTCAAGCGTCCGCTCACGGACTTTTAATTCCAGTTCTTCTTTAGATTGTTTGAGAATATCTTCCATAATCTTATGTTCTGTAATATCGGTGACGGTAATTCTGCAAAGATTTGCACCGGTATCTTTCTTTCTAACTAGCATGCCATCAAGGTGAGCGTAAAATTGGACGCCTTCCTTCTGAACCATTTTAACTTCGCAGCTTGACCTATTACCGGTTTCAAATTGTTGTTTTATATAGGCCACAATTGTGTCCTTTTCATCTGCGGGTATATATTGTAAAAGGCTGCTGCCGATCAGAGACTGCCTTTCTTCACCCAGTACGCTGGCGATGGTAAGGTTGGCTTCAGTGATAATTCCGTTGATATCGATAGTCAAATAGCCTACAGGGCAGTTATCATATAATTCCTGGAATTTATCCCGTGATTCCTGCAATTCTTCCTGAACTCGTCGCAGTGCTCCCTTCTGCATTTCAAGTTCAATTTGTTGCATGGTCAAACGCTCGATGAGTTCCTGCAAGGAGTCTGTGGACCGGGTAGAACAGGCTAGTTCACCTGATTGCCAGGGCAAATCATTGACCTGTCCACTATAATGCCTGATTTTTTCCTGCGTTTTGTTTTCCATTTTACCACTTCTGATTGATCTGTACCGGGTAGTCAATTAATCTCAATTAACCCAAAATTATACCTTGCAGTAAAATAAATTAACACCTTTAATACTCATACGATATTACACCTTTGTGATAATTTAAAGTAGTTATTTAGTACCATTATAAGATAGAAAGAAGTGCTGATGGTTGGGATTGGTTCACTGATGATGCAAGTTTCCTCTGCATAGAAGGATATTGAATTTTATTCCCGTGAAATATAATATACGTTTAAAGATTTCTCATGTTGGAAAATCATCCATTGGCCGGAGTTATCAGCAAAAAGGAGGAGATCGTGAACGGGAAATCAGAAATAATAGTGGACACCCGGTATGGTAAACTAAAGGGTACAACAGAAAATGGGCTTTATGTTTTTAAAGGTATTCCCTATGCATCGCCGCCAACCGGCGAAAAGAGGTGGCTACCGCCCCAACCACCTGTTCCCTGGTCTGGCATTCGGGATGCCACTGATTATGCGACTATTGCGCCTCAGCCTGAAAGCCGATTGGGAATGATCAGTGAGTTTGAAGCACCGGAGCCCCAGAGTGAAGATTGCCTCTTCCTGAATATCTGGACTCCTGGCCTGGATAATTCCAGAAGACCGGTAATGTTCTGGATTCACGGTGGTGCATTCAGTATGGGATCTGGTTCGCAACCCATGTACAGGGGAGGTGAACTGGCTAAGGCAGACAATATTGTGCTGGTGACCATCAACTACCGACTTGGTGTACTGGGATTCCTTAATTTAAATGAAGTAACCGGGGGAAGGATTCCTGCTACCGGCAATGAAGGTTTGCTGGATCAGATTCAGGCGTTAAAATGGGTGAAAGAAAACATTATTGCCTTTGGTGGTGATCCTGAGAATATCACCATTTTTGGCGAATCAGCGGGGGGCATGAGTATCGGATGCCTGCTGGCAATGCCGGCGGCAAAAGGATTATTTAAAAAGGCAATTATTGAAAGCACGGTTGGCGATATGGCAATGTCTCTGGAATCTGCCGTGAAGACAGCCCGTGTATTCCTCGATATTATCGGCATTTCTCCTGATGATGTGAGCAGCCTCAGATCATTAAAAGTTGAACAACTTCTGCAGGCTCATCAGGAGCTCGCAATGAAAACTGGTGGCATGGCTCCCGTGATTCCAGTAGCAGATGGAAAAGTTCTGCCCGATTTTCCACTCAAGGTTTTGCGTAAAGGCTTTGCTCGTGAAATTCCGGTAATTGTGGGCAACAATCTGGATGAACAGAAGCTTTTCTGGGCGGTACTGCCTGATTTTCCAAAGGTAGATGAATCTGGTCTTAAGAAAAGGGTAGCAAAACTTGCTCCAGCGAATTTTGTCGATACAATCATTGAAACCTATCGCGCAGCGAGGGCAAAGAGAGGGGAATCTACAGAACCGGTAGAGATCTTATCTGCTATCCTGACTGATATCACATTCCGTCTTAAAGCAATAGCTATCGCCGAAGCTCAGTGCAAAAACGGACAGTCAGCCTACAATTATCTTTTCACCTGGCAATCACCTGCACTGGGGGGAAGACTGGGAGCCTGTCATGCCCTGGAAATAGGCTTCCTCTTCGGCAATCGTGATGAGAAGTTCTGCGGTGCGGGGCCGGAAGCCGATGAGCTATCAGCAAAGATGAAGGATGCATGGTTGGCATTTGCAAGAACCGGAAATCCGAGCTGCAAATTGCTGGGCAAATGGCCTGCTTATTGTGAAAAGCGTGAGACCATGATTCTGGGCAGAACCTGTCGCGTGGAAGTAGCTCCTTACGAGGATGAGCGCAGGATCTGGGAAACGATCGGTGAGGATAAAATTCGGGGCAGTTTACCCTGAAGATTTCTGATTATAAACAAAAGACACCCTGCCTTATTGAAGACAGGGTGTCTTCGTTATTGAAAGCCGGGTCACGCCACGATCAACAAATGCTCAAACCACCGGCTTAATGGCTATTCTTTCATCGCATTTGCCGTGCTGATCTCTTTGACCAGGTCTTCGATGGTGGTTGCAGCCATGGTCATTGGCTCGATGGTGCCTCTAGAGCCCATTTCTGCTGTAACTCTGGCGACGACGCTGTTATTGGCAGCTTCCACGATATTAACATAATCATAAGGTCCCAGAGTAGCGTACTGCGCCAGGATCTTTGCTCCCATAGCTTCCATTTCTTTGTTGACTTCCCAGATTCTGCCGGGGTTCTTCATCATGGTTTTTCTACCTTCGGCGGTAAGCTTGGTAAGAATTACGTAATAACCCATAAATACCTCCTTTTAGTTTATTTGGTAGAGTAGCTTTTGCTAAAAAAGGACCGTGTTCCTTAAGTCATATCATAAAATATTTTGGCATAAAATTTAAAGATTTGCCTGATCTATCAGCCGATTTTCAGCATAGTTCTTTTTGACTTCATTAAACCAGGTGACCTGCTCTTTCAACATCTCTCGGATTGGTAGTTTATAAGGGCACCTTTTCTCGCATTCACCACATTCACTGCACAGGGCAGCTTTTTCAATTGCGGATGCGATCATCGGTGAAAAAAAGCGTTCAGGTGGAAGGCGTTTATAAAAGCTTCTGGCGGTCATCACCATGGAGATAGGGATACCCGTTGTACAGGGCTGGCAATAATCGCAACGATGGCAAAAACGTGAACCAAGCGATTGGCGTATCTCTTCCATCTCAGCTTTTTCTGTCGGGGTTAACCCTGTCTTCTCATTGTATATTCCGACTATTTCTTCGATTTCAGTGATCTTTTCGATTCCTGGTATCACCACGATATCCGGGAATTGCAGAAGGAATTTGATAGCAACCCTGGCGTTATCCACCATTCCGCCAGCCAGCGGTTTCATCGCTATAAAGCCGACATCATTTTTCCGGCAGAGCGGAATAAGTTCTTCAGATGCTTCAGGGGTGAGGAAGTTAAAGGGGAACATCAGGGTTTCGAAGAGACCGGTCTGCACGGCCTTTTTAGCCACATCAATCTGGTGTGAAGTAATTCCGATGTGCCTGATCAACCCTGCTTTACGCGCTTTTAAAGCGAATTCCAGCACGCCGCCCGGTGCTGTAATCGTCTCCAGCCCTTTAAAATCACTGACACCATGGAATTGATATAGATCGATACAGTCTGTTGCCAGATTCTGCAGGCTTAATTTCAGATGTTCTTCCATTTCCTCCGGCTTGCGTGCCCCTGACTTGGTAGCGATTATAACGCTTTCCCTCCTGCCTGAGATCGCTTTTCCAATCCGCGCTTCGCTGGTAGAATAGGCATTGGCTGTATCGAAAAAGGTAATTCCCAGATCCAGGCAGCGCTTGATAACGGCTATTGCTTCGTTTTCGGTTAATCTCTGGATGGGTATTCCACCGAAACCCAGGCGGGAAACCATTAAATTTGTTTTACCTAACCTGATTTTCTCCATTGGTAAACCTCCGTTTAAAAGTACCAGAAATAATATTCACAAAGTGTATCAAAATCTGGAATTCAGAAATGTATGGTTTAATCTTACTATATCACCGTCATAATTTGCTAACATTTTAACGCGATGCCTTTTGTAAAGCGTGGGTTTGACGCAAATCTTACCAGAAATTATAATTCTAAAGCAAATTATGAGACGAAGGGAGGGACAAATAAATGGATTTAAAAGAATACATTAACCTGGAACTTGAGGGAGTCAAAAGGGGAATCGGGCGGGTACTCAATGGATTAACCCAGGAGGAAATTGCCTGGCGTCCTGCCTGTGGCTGTAATTCAATCGGTTTGATTTTATTTCATACTGCCAGATCCGAGGATAGCTTTATACAGAAAACCCTGAAGGGAAGCCCAGAGGTCTGGTCTACAGGGAAATGGTATCAAAAATTGAATCTCTCAGAAAATGAAGCCGGTGCTCACTACACCGTAGAACAGGTCAATGCCTTCAGGGTACCGCCGGTCGCCGACATTCTAGCTTACTATGACGCGGTTAGAAAAGAAACACTGGAATACCTGAAAAATTTGAAACCTGAGGAGTTCGATAAAAAGATAAAACTTCCCTTTGGTGAATTTTCGGTTGCCGGGATTTTTTCCATAATTGCCAGTCATTCAGCCCAACATGTTGGCGAAATGTCTTATTTAAGGGGCCTGCAAAGGGGCATGGATAAATAAACTGGAAGCGAGTTTTTAAACGGAATGGAAAATATTTGCCGGGAGAATGATTTTCATCCTCCCGGTTTGTCTACAGGTTATTACATCCAGATTTCAACCCGGTGGAATGCTTCTGCCAGAGCGAAACCCTTGCCTTTAGCCATATCAGCCGCTCTGGCTTTCAGCCCTTCATATAACTGACGGTTGTCACGGCTACCTACCTGACTCCGGTGACAGCAAAGCGCTTTGAATTTGATTTCGAATGTCTCTGTAATATCCGACCAGTAATTTGGATCATCAGTACCCCAGCAGAGAACTTCTTTAACTTTGTGGGGCTGATAGCCTTGAGCTAGCAGGTCGGGATATGCCAGATGATCACGGGCAAAAGGATAAACTGCGTCCATTACCACCTGACCCGTTATGCGGTGATCCCGGTGCCAGATATATTTTCGATATGGGTCGGTGGTGGCAACGGTATATGGGCGGTAAGCTCGAATTTGCCTGACAATTTCTTTCCTGAATTCCGCTGTATCTTCAAGCCCCTGATCCGGATATCCCAGGAAAACCACATCCTTGACACCCAGTATCCGGGCGGCTTCCCATTGCTCTTTTTCCCTGATTTTCACCAGTTCAGCGGGATTCATTGCGGGGTCACTGGTACCCTTATCTCCATTTGTACAGATAACGTAAACTACGGTTTTCCCTTCTTGTGTCCATTTTGCCACAGTGCCAGCAATGCCGAATTCTCCATCGTCGGTGTGCGGAGCGATTACCATTATATCAGCTTTAATTGACATATTTGCAGATCCTCCAGAGTTTCCAGATTTTAGATTCATATGAGGGCAGTCCGGGATTTAATCATTCAGGTGTAGACCGGAAAATGTGCTGTAGCATCATTAAATATTTTTAAAAGTGAACCAGCAATGTTGCGCCAGTTATAGCTGAGGACTGATTTTCTGATAAATGCCTGCCTGCCTGCCCAGAAATCCGGTCGCGAAATAATTTCGGCAATCTTTGCCGCGAGACTTTCCGGTCGGTTATCCGGCACGACATAGCCGGTTTTTCCCTGGATAATGATATTTTGCAGATCACCAACCGGAGCAGCTACCACCGGAGTCCCACAGGCAAGTGCTTCCAAAGGAACCAGACCAAAGCTTTCATAATAAGAAGGTAAAATACAGACATCAGCAGCATTGTAATAAAGGGGAAGTTTCCCGTGATCGATTAGCCCGGGAAAACTCGCCTGATCGGCAACCCCGAGATTGACAGAGATTGATTTGAGACGTTCGACTTCACCCTGACGGTTGCCGTCTTCACCGATGATCAAAAGACGGAGATGATCATTCTTTAGAAGAGCAATGGCCCTGATCAGTTGCTCTATCCCTTTCAACCTCTCAATCCTTCCTACAAATATAACCACCCTGTCCTCCGGGTTATCGATGCCGACAGCATTTCTGGCAGCATTTTTAGCCACGGGTTTGAAAATATCCATGTTAACCCCGCAGGGCACAATGCTGACTTTCTCCGGCTGGACATCGTAGTATAAACTGAGGAAATGTCGCTCTTTATGTGTGGAGGCAATAATGCGATCACATTCGCGGACAAGTAGCTTTTCTTCCGCAATCCTCAGATCCGGCTCATCTTCGCCGATGCCGATGGCATTTTTTACAGCTCCAAGGGTATGGAACATTATAAAATGAGGTATCTGCCACCAGGAATGGAGGTAGAGTCCGCAGATGCCGCTGATCCAGTAATGGCTGAAAATAATATCATAATGCAGGTTATACTGCCGGCAGTAATTAGCAATGCGGCAGGCGACATCGGGAGCATGGGAATAAGTGAGCAATTTATCCATAGTCTCCGGTTTCCCTGCCTGAATATTGATCAGGCGCAGCCCCGGTGAGATGATTTCGGTTTCAGGTAGCTGTGAATCCTGGCAGCGTGTAAAAATATCTGCAGTGCAGCCAAGCATTACTAGCTGCCGAGAAAGCTCGCGAATATAGATGGACATCCCGCCAGTGTCTCCAGCACCCGGTTGGCTGAACGGAGAACTGTGTATGCTGAGAAAAGCCAGCTTTAAATTCTTTTTCATGGCCCCTGCAATCAAAGATTATTCGAATCCAATCTGGCAGGAATACAACTGGATTTCCTGCCCGCCCAGATAATATTTATATTGTTCTGATCCTTTCAGAAAATCATAACGCCGCCTGTGCTCCAGAATGCAGTTTTCGATACTTTTGACTTTAGATATAATCCCCACGCTCAAACTCCGGTAATCCGCTGAATAAGCACTGTTATACAGGTATATGTTATTGTCATAATCAAAATACATCACCATTGCCACAATCGTGCCATTCAGCTTTAGACTGCCGAATTTCACCAGCCCGCTACCGGTAAAGGATTCTGCGATTGAACGAAAGAACGATTGCATCTCGGGCGTCATGAAAGCTGCTTTATCTTTTCTGGATTCAGGAAACAATTCCAGAAAAGCTGTAATTGCCGCGCCGTCTTCAGAAACTGTATAAGTAATTTCTCCGGCTTCATGGAGATTCCGGATTTTGCGCCTGATTTCGTGTCTTTGCTTTTTATCCAGCCTGCTCAGGTATTCTTCAAAGCTCGCAGGTAGTTCCATATCCAGAGAGACATCCAGCGGGCGGGTGATGTATTTCAGGTGGCGCTCCTGAGCCAGGGGTAGCAGGTGGTTTGCGATTATCGAATCCGGACGAAAGGATTCCAATTTCAGGGTTTTAATACCGCTTGCAGCCAGATCATCCAGGAGGGCAGTCAAAAAAATCTTCTCTTCTCCTGGAACTGTAATAAAATCAAGGTAGTCACAGACATTGGTACTGCCGATAAATGACGCCGTATCATTTTCGATTTTCAGAGGAGCAATACCGATAATTCGGTCTGCCTGCCTGACGGATTTAAGATAAAGCTGACTCCCCGCGCCAAAATGGTGCCACCAGGCTCTCAGCCAATCCGGGAGTGTAAATACAAGATTCCAGTGAAGTTTATTTTCAGGGGTAAGGTAGTATTCTTTGAGTTTTGCAAAATCTTCCTGTACTGTCACAATATGACTGAGCAAGTTTATCCTTCCATGAAAAATAAAAATAACATACGCTTTAATTCCCTGAGCTATCAGGGAGATTTTAAAAAGTATATCCCCTTATCGATATTATGGCAACTACCAGAATCATTATAACACAGCGGTTTAAGCTTTACCCGTGGCTGGCTGATCTGCATATTTATTCAGTTCTGCCAGACAGTCCACGATTCTTGGTATGGCATATCTCGCCACGTAAGGAGGCGCATTGCAACATGTCTTAACAATCAACCTGCCGTCGCAGACGGAGTCCGCTACTTCTTTGATTATACGAGCAAGTCCCGGATAGGCTTTTTCACTTAATGCCTGAGTGCCGTAGCTGTCACGGTGTGTGTCCATGCCACACAACCAGAAAATCAGGTCCGGCTTAAATTTCCTGACCCTGTCCGGTACCTCCCTTGCCACGTTGCGAATTTCTTCCTCATCAGAAGATCCATGGGGAAAGCACAATTTTGTGGGAGTAATAATGCGATCTGAGTCTTCATAATCCCAGGAATTGCTGTTGCAAAAACAGATGTGCAGAAGATCTTCATCGTTCCTGTAAAGGTCTCTTACTCCGTCCGCATGGTGAGTATCGGTATCCACGATGGCAAATCTTTTCCCCAGAGAATGTGCCCTGGCGTGCGGGATACCCATGCCGATGACATTAAAATAACAGCCACCCCAAGCACTATCGCGGTGAGCGTGGTGGCCGCCGACCCCTGCAATAACCAGTGCGTTATCGATTTCTCCTTTCAATACCTTTTCAGTAGCACCCAGCATTCCGCCAACAGAATAGAGGGATACCCGCCACCATTCGGTGCGTTTTACATAATCAATCCATTCACGGCTGTGCAATCTGGCTATTTCCTCTTCGGTAGCCGGACGCGATTCGAACCATTTTACATTGGGGAAATCAAATACCCCTTCTGTCTGCAGACTTTTAAAACCGGCTTCAACTCCCATTGCCAGCGAACTGTAGGCTTCTTTCCCGCAGATATCATGATAAAATACACCGGTCTTTTTCATCGCTCATATCCTTTCATAAATAGATAGAAAGAATGATAAAAATCTCATTTTTAAAATAGTCCTCCCCTCGAGTGGATTACCTGGCAAGAGGGGAGGACGACCTGGAGTATATTATTCGTAGGTACCGGTATCGCAGGCAAGCACGTGAACGATTGGTCGAACCACATTACGGATGGTAAGAGGACCGTGCTTGATGCCGGCGGGGATGAAAGCGGTAAAGCTTTCATTAATAACATATTTTTTCCCGTCAACCCAGAATTCGATCTCTGCACCGAGATCCATGATATTGTCATAATTAAATCCATAAAAGCACATCAGTTCGCCAAATTTATGGGTATGTTCCTTCATGTAATTTGGAGAATTATTAATTTTGCCTGCACCGAAACCGGGTAAAATCCACATTACCTCATTATAAAATTTGGCACCGGGAACGGTATCTTTGTCAACATGGGTGATTTTTTTCACATACTTCGGATCCAACGGAATCCTATGTGGAGGTAGTTTTAATCCCTCTTTATCCTTAAAGACAAAATATTTTAAAAATCTTTGTTCAGCCATTTCTTTTCCTCTTTTACATAATATTTAGTTGCTCTGTTGCCAAATTACTTGTATTCCAATCCCGGACCCATGGTGAAATGGAAAATGGGAATGGTCATGTTGTGCATTTTTAGAGGGCAATGTTTAACACCTTCAGGGATGTAAACCACAAAGCTCTTATTGAAAATGTACTTTTCGTCTTCCAGCCAGAACTCGACATCGCAGTAAAGCTCATCGGGATGTTCCATGTCGGTTCCGTAATAGGAGAGCAGTTCCGGGAACGGGTGAACATGGGGAGGAATTCCCGGAGATTTTTTTGCTGCTTCCGGATCAATTACTTTAGGACGGGCTTGAGGCCAGAACCAGACTGCTTCTGCATAGAAAGCCCCGGGGATAACGTTCGAATCCATCCAGACCATGTGCTCCATCGTGCGGCGCTGACCATTCAGCAACCCCCTTCCCATGATGGGTTTTTCCCAGGCTCTTTCAGGGGGTAATTCGAATTTGTCGTAAAACTCGGTAATAATGTATTTGCCGTACTTACCTTCAGCCATTTAATACTGCTCCTTTACTTTTGTTATTTTTAAATTTTAAGAAGAGATAATAAACTCATTGCTTCAGTTAATCTCTGATACCAGTTTAATCTGAAATATATCATGCATGTTTAAATTGATTATATGCTTTTCCGGGTAAATCTATCAATGTCATGAAACGAAAGAAGATTGGTGTTGTTCTTTCTGGAAAAATGTAATAATATCAATTCCTGGAATCAATTTAGGCCGGAGGTGAAAGCAGTTTCAGCGCATCCTGTAATTTTTCAGGAATCGCAATGTATCTTCCGCAGGTTTTGAGGCATTTGCCACAGCCATTGCAATCTTCAATATGATGTCCTTCTTCCCGGTAATATCGCCGGGGTAATGCCAGGTCTTCGTAGATCACAGCTTCAATATAGAGTTCAAATATGCGGGGTATATCAATCCCTGCCGGACAGGGCATGCAGCTACGACAGGTAGTACAGGGCAGAGGTTTTAGTTTAAGGTAAGCATCCCTGACCCGACTGATCAAAACCTCGTCCTGGACACTTAATAATCCCGGGCCGGAAATTTCGCTTGATTTAAGATTAGCCGAGAGTTCTTCCCTGGTTTTTATATTGCAAATCACTGATGTTATCTCAGGATGATTCCAGAGCCAGAACAGACTCCATTCAGCCGGAGTACGTTTCACAGGATAGTTTGACCAGATATTTGATACCGGTTCGGGTATGTGATTGACCAGACGTCCATTTTTAAAGGGGTTTTTCGCGATTACAGCCAGACCGTTTTGAGATGCGAGCTTCAATCCGGCAATGCCAGGATGGTGATTTAGATCCATGAAACTGTACTGGAACTGGCAGAGTCTCCAGTGATTGTATGAGTTGAGGATGGGTTTTAAAAACTGGAACTCGTCATGAAAAGCAAAACCGGAGCCGGTGATCAAGCTTTCATCAGCTAAATTATCAAGCAATTCATAAGGAGATAATCTCTGGAGGTCTGGCCAGGTTAGCCGGTCCAGACCTCCAAACACAAAGTAATCAATCCGGTCAACCTGTAATGTCTTAAGCAGCCCATTGATATGATTTCTGATATCATCCCCGGATTTAACCAGTTTCGATGGGACGGTGGTCGAAATTCTCACATGCTTTCCATATCCATCCTGCAGAGTATCTCGCAACAGGTTTAACAATTTTAATCGCTGTTTTTCATCAGGCAGATATTCCAGACAAAAATAATTGACTCCGGAATCGATTGCGGAGCGTAACAGTTCAACTACTTCGGTATCTTTCCCCTGCTCCGATCTTGAAATAGTTTCTGCCAGGCCGGATAATCCTAAGGACAATACAGAAACCTGCCATTGTTGATTGCCGAACCGGTTGTATCTGATCTCACGCCTCCCGCTCCAGTAAATGTCAAAAACCGCCAAACTGCTTTCAGGCTTCAACCCAGGGCGAAGCATGCTCTCCGCTCAGGCAAATCACGAAAAATCCATAAGGTTTATCTACCCAGCGAGTAATCAGCGGAAGATGAGGAAAGCCCGCTGGGCAAATCGCCACGGTTGGAGTATTGAAGATATGCCTTTCATAATCTTTTCCCATGCCGATTTCAAGTTCAGCGCCGAGATAATTTAGATTATTAGGGTCAAGTCCAACGAAGCATAGTATCTCTGCTTCAGGATGCGTATGGGCTTCTCCGCCGCGATGCCATTTCCCGCAGCGGCTGTAAAATCCCCAGGTGAAATTAACTTCAAATCCCTCCAGATCCCGACCGTAAAGCCAGACAATCTGATCGCCATTGCCTGGCCCAACACCTGCTTCAGCGGGGCGCATTACTCCCCTTGCGTCAATAACGGATTTATAACGAGCAGTTTCATAGCCTTCAGCAGTGCCACCCGGAACCTCTGGAGGAGGTGAAGTAACCATTCTCTTGATTAGATGTTTGTATTTAGATCCTTGTGCTGCTAGCGATTTTTTCAATGGAACAACTGAGGCTTTATAATCGGCTGCCAGCCCGATATGGTAATGCACGATAGGATGATCCACCCTTTTGATGGTAACCGGTCCATGCGGAGTTCCCCTCGGTATCAAGACTACCGAAGGTTGATCAAAGGTGTATTCTTCCTGTTCTTCTCCGATGCGTACTGCGATCTCGGCGTGCAATTTTAAAATGTCTGAAGTATCAGTTCCTTCAAAAACGAGACATTCATCGTAAGGATGGACTATTGAGCCTTCCATCGGATGCAGAATGGTGGGTCCTTTGATAAATCCGAAGGAGAAGTTGGCATTAAATCCTTCCAAGTCTTTGCCCTCCATCCAGATCCGGGGTTCCGGATAGAGTCCGGGGGGGCCTTTCTGAACCAGCATCGGCTTTACCAGATGAGAATACTCTTTTTTTGCCATTTTAAGCCTCCTTATATTTAATCTGCTGTCGAATCATATCACAATGGATATAAATGAATTAAAATTTACTCTTCCGGTGTATCCGTCGGGAAGGTCTAATTTTAACTTGCCAGATTATTCAATTCAAGCTTAAAGGTGAGATTTGAAAATAAATGCAGCCGGTGAAATTTATCACAAAGAAAATTGACTATTTTTGATTAATTATATCACACGGTGTCAAGAAAATTTTGGCTCTTTTTCAAATAGTGTGGAAATAGCTTCGGGATGGTACAAACCCCAATAGCATTTTTCTGCAGTATACCTCCACGTTCCTTAAGCCATAGGAAATGCGTTGCAACATCTTAATCT
>Ga0123519_10006725_pt1:12500-17971 | contig 17971 bp, 12 predicted proteins | sample YelNatPaOPRAMG02_FD_87396 | JGI IMG/M metagenome (GOLD analysis project Ga0123519, IMG submission 87396) | Hot spring microbial communities from Yellowstone National Park - Yellowstone National Park OP-RAMG-02 (version 2) | ecosystem: Environmental > Aquatic > Thermal springs > Hot... | reverse complement strand
GGTGTCCGCCTGCTCCGGCCCTTCCAGTGCATAGGCGATGCGCGCCATGACGTCTTCGCCATACGATATCTGCGGGTTCATGACCCCTTCGGACGCCAACGTGCGGCCGTTCTCCAGGTTCACCAGGTAGCCAGCCACCTTGGTCGTCCCAAGGTCAACAGCGAGGCCCAGGATAGGCCTGCTTTTCTCCTGCAGGGCCACTACTTCTTCGCCGTGAACGGCAGCACGGAGGTGCCAACTCTCGCTGCGCAGCCTGTCCGACAGCTGCCGCAGGATCTGGAAGTCGTAGGTAGCCTCTATGCCCGACCGTTCGCGCAAGTGGTCCCGCAAGCGCAGGGCATCCGAGCGCAGGTCAGTGAGCGAGGGGTCGCTGAGGGCGATCTCGACCGCCCGCGTGATCGGGTCGAGAGCGAAAGCCACGGACTCGCCCTCGACCTGAGTGCGCTGCTTCGCCGTGAGCGAACTGGCCGGAACGTGCACCTTGGCGTCGCTGTACACCAGAGTCTGGCAGGCAAGGCGCATACCCTCATCCGCCTGTGCATGCAGCGCTCGGCGCTCCGTATCGGAAAGGGGTGAGACCTCACCCTCAAGCACCTTCACCCGGTCGCGGCCGCAAGTGCCCTTACCACCACAGATAGCGATCAGGCTAATACCCGCCTGGCGAGCCGCGGTAAGCAGATCAGTGCCGGCGGCGCAGGAGATACGCCGCCCGATCGGCTCGAAGTCCACCTGTACCATTCTGGTCTGCATCTACTTCTGTTCCTGCTGCGCTGCTGCCTGGCGCTGGCGATAGGCGGTGATGTAACGCATTCCCCACTCATCCTTACCGAGCAGCAGGTCTGCCGCTAACACGTAGGGACGCACCTTGGCGGCATCCACGATCGGGGCGTTCAACCCCGCTTCGATCGCCAGGCCAATGAATACTCCGTTCAAGAGCTCGCGATCCGGCATGCCGAACGATATGTTACTGGCACCCAATGTGAGGTTGACGCCGAGTTCGCGGCGCACCAGGCGCATGGCGGCCAGGGTAACCGATGGCGCCGTCTGGTCCGATGAACAGGTGAGAGCCAGGCAATCTACCAGAAGATCCTCAGGCTTTATCCCCAGTGCCTCGGCAGCCTGCGCGATTTTGACCGCCACTGCCAGGCGCCCCTCGGCCGTGGGCGGGATGCCAGCGTCGTCCATTGCCAGGGCCACGGCCGCGGCGTTGAACTCCTTCACAAGGGGCAGAATCTCTTTCAGAGACGCCTCTTCGCCGTTTACTGAGTTGACGAGAGGGCGGCCGGGAGCGAGTTTGAGGGCGGCCTCCAGTGCCTTCGGCCTGGCGGAGTCCACACTGATCGGCACGTCCACAACTTCGGCGACAGCCTGAACTGCCTCGGGCAACAAAACGACCTCATCGGCACCAGCGGCACCGACGTTCACATCAATCACGTCCGCCCCGGCCTCCACCTGCTCCTTAGCGTAGCGGCGGACAAGCGCCATATCGCCAGCAATGAGCGAAGCAGCCAACCGTTTCTTGCCGGTCGGGTTGATGCGCTCACCGATGATGACCGTAGGCCTATCCGGCGCGATGATGACTTCGATGCCCTTGCCCATCAACCTGGTTTCCAACTGAACTCTCCTTCCGCCTTACGGCTGGTTGCGCTTGCCTGGCATCGCCACGTTCGTGCTGCCGCTCATCATCCAGGACCGACAATAGCCCTTGGAGAGAGCGTCCCCTACAGCGGCCGCACGCGATGTTAGCATATGGCCGCATGGCGCGCCAGGATATGCATAGCTCAACGTGAGCATGCTGGCGGATCAGCGCCTCGCTAGTTACCAGGGGCGCCCTTGTCCGGGGAAGGTCATGCTGGTAAGCTAGGCGTCAAGTCACTGGACATTCGAAGTCGTGTCGGCCTGGCGATGCAGGGGGCCACTTTGGGCTTGACCGGCTACAACCGCTGCCGTCAGCCGGACTGGGCGGCAGGGCCCGCGGCAGCCGCACCAGGCCTGGACCAAGCCCCATGCTCGGGCCTGTTGCATACAGCCGTTGCCGGCTCCAGTCGAGCGCCGATAGAGGACTGCGGATGGATAACGAACAGTACGCCTGGCGGGAAGTGATTGCCCGCGTCTTCGATGGCTTCGCGGTTGAGCGTGATGTCACACCGGACTGGCTGGTAAGCACCCAGACGGGCCGCCCGCTGAAGCTCAACTACTATTACCCCGAGATCAAAGTCGCTGTCCGCCTGGAAGGCTTGCGTGGCCGGAACCAGCGCCTGGGACCGGACGAGTTTGAGCGCCAGCAGCAACTGGAGCGAGACAGAGAACGAGAACGGCTCTGCCAAGCTCAGGGCGTCCGCTTGCTCTCCTTCGACGTCTATTCCGAGCCACAGGAGGTTCTGCGATCCATGCAGGCCACTCTCGCCTGGGCGATGCGCCAGGTAGCCAAGTCGAGCACCGAGGAACGGGACAAGCTCCGGCTCCTCGAGCAGCTACGAGAGGCACGCGCTCGCTTCGATGACATCCGCGCCCGCCTCCACAGCAGTCGCGATCTCCAGACCTGGGCGGAGCTCTGGGTGGACCGCGCCTATGCCGACGCCCACAGCTTGCCGCGCAGCCCGGCTCGTGGCCCTGCGCCGCGCTACGTGCTCAATATGCGCGTGCGCCACCCCGATTTCGGCACGGGCCGGGTGACGGCCTTGGCCGATGAGGATGGTGACCAGATCGTCACCGTCCGCTTCGACAGCGGCGAGGAAAGGCAGTTCCTGGGCCAGTTGGTGAGCGACAAGCTGCGGCCCTGCTGACGCCGTTGCCAACTGACCGGAGCCGGCCCAAGAGAGGGCCGGCTCCAGCATTGGTGCCGGCTACTTGAGGTCGGCGGGCTTGATCGTCCAGGCCTGCAGACGCGTGAGTTCGAGCAGGTCCGGGGCACTGAAGCCGGGCGGGAAAATCGTCCAGCCCCACATCTCGCGTTCATCTGTGCCGACTCTGTCTTCAAGCGCCAGCCGACCCCGGTCGAAAGTCACAGCCTGGCATGGGCGGGCGCCCGGCTCGGCCAGGATGGAGACAAGAGCCTGAGCCATTGCCCGGAACGCTGTCGCCGGGCCGATCTGGGCAGAGCCGAGAACAAGCGAGTTCGGCATGTGCCCGGTTGCCGCCATCTCTGCCACCGCCTCTCTGGCAGCGGAACCGAGCGCGCAAGTGGTCGCTTGCCCGCCTTCCTCAGAGCCCGCACGCTCACTCGGCCCAAAGGGCGACGCCGGGGTGACGGCTTCGGGAAGATGACCGTGTTCCTGCCAGTAGGCTAGCGCCTCGGCCATCCCAGAGAACAGCTGGGCTGGCGACAGCCTGCCCTGGCTGCTTGAGGCGTAGCTGATCGAGCCGCCCATCGCCGAAGCTACCCCCGCTAGTTCGCTCACCGGCACTGGCCCGGCCGGCTTCCCGCTCTGGAAGGCTGCCATCATCGCGGCGGCGTTGACCACCTCGACCTGATCGCTGGCAAGGGCGTGCTCGAGCAGACCAGCGAAGGTCGCCAGCCGAGCTTCCGCTTCCGCCGGCGAGCACAGCCTGGCAGGCCGCCACTGTTCGCGCGGGGTGTTGCGGCCATGGCTGAAGTTGACGCCATCCCAGAACTCTTCCGTGGCGAACTCGCAAGGGTGGTAGTAAACGCTGATCACACCACCGCTGGTGCTAAGGCGAGCGCCAGCAGCATCGAACAGCCGGCAAGCATCCGCTAGCGCCCCCTTCTTGTCGGCCGCGTGTATGTCGGCGCGGACGCAGTTCTGCTGCAGGTTGAAGATCGTCAGAATGTTAGCGAACCAGAAAGGCATGTTATCCAGGCCAAGGTGACGCCCTTCGTCGAGGTACATGGGAATGCCCATCGCTCCCAAACCAGCGAAGGCCTGAGGCGCCCAGGCTCCGCCTGGCTGCCCATAACAGGACACACTGCCGAACTCCTGCCGCAATTCTTCCAGCCCCCGCCTTTCGCGGGCGACGAACTCGGCGATGCCGGCCTCCCAGCCCAGGCCACGTTCGTATTCAGAGACCGTAGGGTGCTGGCTATGGTTGTCAGTGTGGTAGCCGACGTCCTGTTTGTGCAACGCTGCGATAATGTCGCTCCGACCCCGCTCCCGCAGGACGCGGTACTTCTCACCCACCAGCTTCCAGGTGCCTGTGGCACCGCGCTCCTGGAAGATACGTAGCAGCGAAGCCAGCGCCTCGTCGCTCTCAGGGGTGATGTAGTCTTCCACATCGAACCAGAAACACGCGTAGACCTTGGCCATGAGTTTCACCTTATCCAGATGTTATGGTGCTGGCTATCATAAGCGGGCAGCGCCTCCCTATCAACCGCGCCAGAGCGGCGGCGTGCTGGGGCGCAACACATAACACAAAGCGCCACCGCGATTGGCGGTGGCGCTTCCGAGATCACAAAAGAAAAGATCCCCTGGCAATGACCTACTCTCCCACCCAGTTACCCAGGCAGTACCATCGGCGCGGGAGGGCTTAACTTCCTGGTTCGGAATGGAGCAGGGTGTGACCCCTCCGCTATGGTCACCAAGGGATCTATTCATCAATGATAAAGGCGAAGAGCCTCTGAACCGAACAGGACGTACTGCCTATCAAGCGCTGATAGCATGTTCAAGCCCTCGGCCATTAGTACGGCTTAGCTCAACACATTGCTGTGCTTACACACGCCGCCTATCAAGCAGGTAGTCTTCCTGCGGCCTTACCCAGTTATCCTGGTGGGGGAACTAATCTTGGAGCGGGTTTCCCACTTAGATGCATTCAGCGGTTATCCCTGCCCGACGTAGCTACCCAGCGATGCCGCTGGCGCGACAACTGGCACACCAGAGGTCAGTCCACTCCGGTCCTCTCGTACTAGGAGCAGCTCTCCTCAATTCCCCTACGCCCACAGCCGATAGAGACCGACCTGTCTCACGACGGTCTGAACCCAGCTCGCGTACCACTTTAACGGGCGAACAGCCCGACCCTTGGGACTTGCTCCAGCCCCAGGATGCGACGAGCCGACATCGAGGTGCCGAGCGACGCCGTCGATGTGAACTCTTGGGCGTCACCAGCCTGTTATCCCCGGGGTAACTTTTGTCCGATAAGCCACGGCCTTTCCACACAGAGCCGTAGGATCACTAAGCCCCACTTTCGTGTCTGCTCGGCTTGTAGGCCTCGCAGTCAAGCTCCCTTGTGCCTTTACACTCTATGGCTGGTTTCCATTCAGCCTGAGGGAACCTTTGGGCGCCTCCGTTACCTTTTAGGAGGCGACCGCCCCAGTCAAACTGCCCATCTGGCACTGTCTCCGCGCCGGATAACGGTCGCAGGTTAGACTCAAGACTTTATCAGTGTGGTATTCCACCGGCGGCTCCGCCAAGGCTAGCGCCCTGGTTTCATAGCCTCCCACATATCCTCTACAGACAAAGCCCTAAGTCAATGCCAAATTACAGTAAAGCTCCACGGGGTCTTTTTGTCGTGCTGCG
>Ga0123519_10006725_pt1:0-7500 | contig 17971 bp, 12 predicted proteins | sample YelNatPaOPRAMG02_FD_87396 | JGI IMG/M metagenome (GOLD analysis project Ga0123519, IMG submission 87396) | Hot spring microbial communities from Yellowstone National Park - Yellowstone National Park OP-RAMG-02 (version 2) | ecosystem: Environmental > Aquatic > Thermal springs > Hot... | reverse complement strand
TGTTTGGCTCAGGCTCAGGCAACGACACGCCCCGAAGCCGCCGCATTGGCTGCCACCGCGACCCTGTGCTCCGGTCATGCTCTTTCATCCCGCGCCCGCCACGCCGAACATGGGCGGCCATACACTGCCACGAGCCGCTGCTATTTGCCGCCCGTAGTGCTAGAATCTCTGTTCAACCCAGGAGGACAACCGGTGAGTTCTCAAGACTTCCTGCCTAACGGAAAGCTGCCCAACCCTGTACTCGCTACGCTCCTGGAGCGCTATGTGAGCCGCAACAGTCGCGTCGTGCTCGGCCCAGGCGTGGGCCGCGATGCCGCTGTCATTGACATGGGAGACCGCTATCTCGTCGCCAAGACCGATCCCATCACTTTCGCCAGCGATGAGATTGGCTGGTACATGGTCAATGTCAACGCCAATGATATCGCCACCACTGGCGCCAGGCCTTCCTGGCTCCTATGCACAGCTCTCTTCCCCGAGGGAGGGACACGCCTTGAGGATGTCGAAGCCGTATTCAGCCAGATTAGCACAGCCTGCCGGCAACTCGGCATCACCCTTTGCGGTGGCCATACTGAGGTAGCTCACGGCATCAGCCACACGATCCTCGTCGGCCAGTTGCTCGGCGAGGTCGCCCCGCAGGACCTGGTGACGCCCGAGGGCGTACGTCCCGGGGATGCCATAATCCTCACAAAGGGCATTGCCATCGAGGGCACGGCACTGATCGCCCGCGAGATGCGAGACCGGCTTGAGGGCAACCTCCCCTCGGAGCTACTGGAGCGGGCCGCTGGCTTCCTGCACAGCCCGGGCATCAGCGTGGTGCCGGATGCTCTCTGTGCCTCAGGCGCCGCTCGCCTCCATGCCATGCACGACCCGACTGAGGGCGGCCTGGCCACCGCCCTGTACGAGCTCGCGGCCGCCAGCGGCCTCGCCCTGCGCGTATGGCCCCAGAAAGTGCGTATCTTCCCCGAAACTGAGCTCCTCTGCCACGAGTTCGGTCTCAACCCATGGGGCACGATCGCCTCCGGCGCCCTCCTCATAGCCTGTTCAGGCGCCGACGCCCCGGTGGTCCTCGCCGCTCTGCACTCACAGGCAATCTGGGCTGATGTCATCGGCGAGGCCCATGAAGGAGAAGGCGTGACCGTGATGACGGAAGACGGCGAGGTGCAGCCGTTGCCCATGTTCTCACGGGACGAGGTGGCCCGGCTCTTCGAGTAGCTGCAGGCTCAGGTACGCCCCGGCGATCGGCTCAACCCATGTCGGCAACCATCTCGCCGACCAGCTTCACGCGCTCGATCAGGCCATCCGGGGGTATCTCGTCCGAGATGCCGAGTACGAGCCTCGGATAGAACAAAGCGATGAGGCGCTGGACGCACTCGATCAGCATCTCAACTGGATAGGTCGGAAGGAAATAGACGGCCGGGATGCCGTCAAGCAGCACCATATCGCCCAGGGCCTGCCTTATCTGCTCGATGGTCACGTCCCCCTGGGGTTCGGGGGTAGCCGCCTCGACGCCGTCGAAAGGGCACTCCCCGATACAGCCCAGGATCGGCCTCATCGCCCCGTCAATATGGATATGCACGTGCTTGCCGGCCTGGTGCAGCTGATCAAGGCGCCGTCGGTAATAGGGAGCATGGTATTGCCGCCAGATGGTGGGTGGGTCCATGTGCGCGTCAATGTTCTCGCCGAAGTTCACGATCGGCTCAGCGCCCTGACAGAGTAGGTCATAGATAGCGTCGTCGGCCGCCGCTGCCACTTCCAGGTAATGCTCCACCTTGTCGCGCTCGTCGTGCAGAGCATAGATTGCCGGCTGGAAGCCCATGTGCTCGATGAAGAGCCCCTGGAGCGGCGAGCGACGGAAGTAGAACTGGGGCGCTCCTCTCTCGCCAACACGCGCCAGGTCCGCTTCATAGGTCGTCTGATCCCAGGACCACTCCTGATCCTGGATGATGTACTCCAGGATCGCGAGGTCGTCGGCTGTCTTGACCTTGTATTCATCCTGATAGGATGACAGGTCCCACTCGTCGTAGTGAACGACCTCGCGCAGCGTTCCGACCGGCGTCTCCCAGTAACGGGCAAGACGTTTGGGGCCAACCCACTCCTCCCGCGTCCGCACTGAGCGCTGGCGCACTTTCAATGGCCAGGTGAAGTAGCGCACCGAGGCCAGGCAGTCGTCGTACAGGTCGAGCAGGCTGGCCCCAGCGTACCGCTCCGGCAGTGTGCCCCGTTTGCGGTTGACGTCGTACCAGAATTCCAGGCGCGGCTGCCACAGCACTCCCCCCGGGTCCTCGCCCCGGAATATGGCCAGGTTCATTTCACGAAAGCTGCGTCTCCCAGCCATCTCAGTCTCCGTAGGCCCAGTTATCGTGGACGGCGCGGTACATAGCCTCGATGTTCTCCGGCGGCGTGCCGGCCTGAATGTTGTGGACCTGGCAAAAGACGTACCCCCCACCCGGCTTGAACACGCGCATGCGCTGGCTGACATGATCGTATACCTGCTCGGGCGTGCCGAAGGGCAGCACTGACTGAGTATCGCAGCCGCCACCCCAGAAGGTGATGCGCTCGCCGAACTCGCGCTTCAGCCGCTCAGGTTCCATGCCGACCGCCGAAGTCTGTACCGGGTTCAGCACATCGCATCCGGCGTCTATGATGCCAGGGATCAGTTCGTAAATGCCGCCGCACGAATGGAGAAACACCTTCACATCTGACAATCGGTGTATCTCCCCCCAGAAGGCCTTCTCAAGAGGCTGGAGCAACTCGTAATACCATTCCGGGCGCAGTTGCGGCCCGGCTTGGGTGCCCAGGTCGCCACCAACCTGGATCAGTTGAATGTACCGCCCCACAGCGTCCAGGTAGCGGCGCACGTTCCGCCGGTTGTTGTCAAGCACCTTATGCAGGATCGCCTCGGCCAGCGGCCTATCGAGGGCTATGTCCACCATGAACTGGTCCCAACCGCGCAGACCCTGCCCCGCTTCCAGGAAAGCGCCTCCGAAGCCACCCATTATGGCGTAGTCCGTCTCCTCGTAGAGGCGTTTTGCCTCCCGTTCCAGGCGCCTCAAGTCCGCGTCGGTCCATTCGCCCAGGTCATAGGCATCCACTTCAGCAGCTGAGGTGGCCTCCGCCAGCGGATGATACGTGCTGTCGAAGTAGTAACTCGACGCCGGCATGTGCCCGACTCGCCGCCCTCCATCCAGCTGAAACCAGCCGCCCTCGCCGTCCGGCTCCATCTCGAAATCGGCCCGGATCAGCGCCTCCCGGCCATCCGGAAGCCGATATGGCTTCCACCCGGAGATGGTGCCCAGGTCCAGAGGCACGACGTCGGCGCCGTAGCGCTGCAGGATCGGCTCCTCGATCAGGGCCAGCTGCTGCCCGGGATCGAACACATATATCGCCCCTTCGCATACGCCCAAATGCTGCTTCAGGTCGGCATAGGCCATCGCCATCATCCCGGTGGATCTCATGCCACCGAGGTCAACCGGCACGCGATCCGGCTTCTGATGGTTGATGGCAGCAAGCACGCGCTCACGTGATTTCACGCAGCCTCCTCGTGGCAACGGCCCGAACCGCGCCCCCATTTGGCATGGCAGGCAAAGCCCTCGCGGCCCATCAGCCCGCCCACTGCCCCCATACATAGGCGACCTTGTCGCCCTTGTCAACGATGGCAAAGAAGTGGCTTTAACCGAATTCTAATACTTTTGCCGCCCGATTCATATACCTAGGGCTTGATCGCGCGTTATACTTAGTGTGTCAGTTCAGTGCGGCGCTGGCCTGGCCGCGACAGCGGCGATATCGGTCCTGACGCCGATGCGAGGTGTTTCGGACGTGCACGTGGTCCCGAACGGTTCCGCTCCGATATGGAGCGTCGCCCTCTATCTGGCTAGCGGCGCTGCCGCGGCCCTGGCCGTGAACTGGGCCGCGGATGCCCTTCCCGGCCGGGATTGGCGTGCCGCGCCCTCGTTCGCCAAGGGACCGTGGCCAGGAGCGGCGCTCAAGAGGCACTTCATAGTGACCCTGGCCTGCTTGTTGGGCTCGCTGGTGGCCGGTGCCTACGCCGGCTGGGGCGCGCGCGGCTTTTGGCTGGTCCTCTGGGGGGCGATCCTTCTGCTGATCACAGTGACTGATATCGAGCATCGCCTTGTCCTCAATCTCGTGGTCGGCCCGGCTGCCCTTCTGGCCGCTGCCGCTAGTGTTTTCGGGCTCGGTCTCTCAGTTGGCCCGCTCGCGATGCTGGAGGGCGGTGCAACCGGCCTGGGAATCTTCGCCGTAATTGCGCTGGCAAGCCGGGGCAAGATGGGTATGGGCGATGTCAAACTGGCAGGGCTCATCGGTCTGCTTCTGGGCTATCCCAACGTCGTCGCGGCTCTCTTCCTTGGCATCATCTTCGGGGGCCTTGTCGCAGTCCTGGCGCTAATACGGGGCAAGGGCCTTCGCTCAAGCATACCTTATGCTCCAGGCCTGGCTCTGGGGGCGATCGTCGTCCTCTTCAGCTTGGCAAGCCATATGCCCGCGTGAGAAGGCGCAAATGAAGCAGGTTCGCGTAATCAACCAGACCCGCCAGGCAACCCTGGCTACAGAAGCACAACTGGCCGACAACGCCTGGACACGCCTCCGGGGGCTCCTGGGTCGGCGTTCGCTCGAGCCAGGCCAGGGGCTCGTTATTCGGCCCTCCAATGGCATCCACACTTTCTTCATGGCCTTTCCCATAGACGCCATCTACGTGGACGCAGAGGGCCGGGTGTTGCGCTGCCTGGCCAATCTCCGTCCCTATCGCTTTGGGCCGATAGACCTGCGCTGCAAGATGATCATCGAACTGCCGGAAGGCACCATCGAACGCTCTCGAACAGAAATGGGGGACCGCATCGAACTCCGCTGAATTGAGGTAAACCGCAAAAGGAAGGGATCGCTATGGAAGGGTACCGCTTCTTCGGTCCGCAAGCCGCGGCGGGCCGTACGGCAACGCCGGGGCGTGCTCGCCACGCGCCCCGGGACTACTCTCAAGCCATGGTTGTCGCGCTTGGCTTCTATCTGTTTGGTCACCTTGCTGACTTGGCGACCACGTTGAGCTTCCTTCGCCTGGGCCGCCCAGAATGCAACTTGCTGCCGGCGCTCCTGCTCAGCCACGGCGGCATACCCGCCCTGATCGCCACTAAGGTTCTGGGTGCGCTGGTGACCTCATGGGTCTTTTGGCGCCTGCGCCGGCGCCCATTCACCGTCGTATTCGCCTGCCTGATGGCGTTGGTCCTTATCTATGTTGCTTCGATCAACTCACTCGACGTCCTCCAGGCACTAGCGCAAGCGGCTCACTAGAGCCGCGCGCGAGCGGAGGCAAAACCCATCTCAGGAGAAACATGCAGTGAGCCAAGCGGAGACACTACTACTGGCCGTCCGGCATGGTCAGACGGCCTGGAACACGAGCGGGCGTCTGCGCGGGCGGGCGGAGGTCCCTCTAGACGACGTGGGCCTGCGCCAGGCGGAAGCAGTGGCGGACTACCTCGCCGCCAACTACAAGCCGGCGGCGGTCTTCGCCAGCCCGCTTGAACGCACCGTCATTACGGCGCAGGCGATCGCCAGTCGCTTCGGCCTGGCGGTAGCCCGGGAACCGGACCTCGTTGACCTCGATTTCGGCCAGGCCACCGGCCTGTCGCTTCCCGAGGCGTCAGCCGCCTTCCCCGACACGGCCCGGGACTGGCTGGAGAGACCACACACAGTCACCTTCCCGGGCGGCGAGTCAATCGGTCAGGTACGCGCGCGCTGTGCGGCATTCGTGTGGCGAGCGCGTCGCCTGTACCCCGGGCAACAAGTGGTCGCTGTCACCCACCAGGTGGTCCTGCGAGTGCTGGCCGGCTATCTGCTCGGCATGCCCGAGTCTGCACTATGGCACATTGACTTCGACACCGCCTCCCTCACTGTTTTCGCCCTCGGGGACGGGGTCGCAAGGCTGGTGAAATCCAACGAGACGGCGCACCTGGCGGCGCTAGCGGCAAGTTAGCGCTTCGAGCGCGGCCCCTCTACTGCGCGGAGACCGCAGCCGACGGGACGGATAGCGCCGAACTGCTCCGGATTCGGAGTTGCTCGGCGCTATTCATCCCGCGTGGGTCAATGTCCACCCGCTCCTCTTGAGGCCCTATCTGCCGGCGTTGATAAATCTGCGCCGTGATGCTAGCATTGGTCTTCGCCTGACCTGCAGTGCGCTGGCTCATTCCGCATGGGGCTTGGCCAAGGATGATGGGCCTCCTGGCAGCATGGGCAACGCACCGGCAGTCTATCCCTGATCAGCAGACCGTAATCCGCTGGAGGGCGATGATGAGATTCTCCTGCCTGCAAGAGAACCTTGCTCGAGGGCTGAGCATAGTGGGGCGTGCGGTTAGTTCCCGCATGTCTTTGCCGATACTGAGCAACATCCTGGTCGCCACGGACGCGGGGCGGCTCCGGCTGAGTGCCACCAACCTCGAGATCGCGATCACGTGTTGGGTGGGTGCCAAAGTGGAGGAAGAGGGGGCCATCGCCGTGCCCGCCCGCACGTTCGCCGATTTCATCGCGACGCTGCCAGCCCAGACCCTGGAGATCGAGGCAGACGAGAGCAAGCAGACCCTGCGCATCCAGTGCGGACGCAACCGCGCCAACCTCAAGGGCAACCCGGCCGAGGATTTCCCCGCCAGGGTGCAGCCGACGGCGGAGAAAGCAATTGAGCTCGATGCCGCCATCCTGCGCGATATGATTGCCCAGGTGGCTTTCGCTGCCGCGCCCGATATGGAGCGGCCAATCCTCGCCGGCGTGCTTGCCGAGTTCACGGCCGACGAAGTCGGCACGACCACTTTGGCGCTCGTCGCCGCGGACAGCTTCCGCCTCTCGGTGCGCACGCAGAAGCTGGATCATGACCTCAGCTCGCCCATGCAGATCATAATTCCAGCGCGCTCGCTCAACGAAGTGGCGCGTCTGGCTGCCGAGACCGAACAGCCAATCCAGATGTACGTGCTCAAGGACCGCTCACAAGTGCTCTTTCGCGTGAACGATGTCGAGCTGGTCTCGCAGCTGGTCGAGGGATTGTTCCCGCCCTACAAGCAGATCATCCCTCAGAGCTACGTGACCCGCACTGTAATAGCTACAAAGGACCTCCAGGCCGCCGTCCGCCGGGCTTCGGTCATCGCCAGAGGTGCGAACAACATCGTCCGCCTGCAGATGTTCGCCGAAGACGCCAGCGGCCCTTCTCACATGACCGTATCGGCTGTGGCCGCAGAATTGGGCGACAACGTGGATGACATTGATGCTCTGGTCGAAGGGCAAAGCATGCGCATCGCCTTCAACGCCCGCTATCTGCTCGACCTGCTCGAGGTCGTCCGTACGGACAACATCCTACTGGAGACGAGCAGCCCCAGCAGCCCCGGCGTGTTCCGGCCGCAAGGGCCCGATGCAGCAGACTTCATCCACATCGTCATGCCAATGTACGTGGCCGACTAGGGCTGGCGACCGTCCCCGGTCACCCAACCATGTGGGTCACGAGGCTGG
>Ga0123519_10006714_pt1 | contig 17985 bp, 20 predicted proteins | sample YelNatPaOPRAMG02_FD_87396 | JGI IMG/M metagenome (GOLD analysis project Ga0123519, IMG submission 87396) | Hot spring microbial communities from Yellowstone National Park - Yellowstone National Park OP-RAMG-02 (version 2) | ecosystem: Environmental > Aquatic > Thermal springs > Hot (42-90C) ... | reverse complement strand
TCTTTCTTTTGGATATTTTATAGCATTTATTGCCTTATTATTTCATGCTCTTACTTCCAATACTTTTATTATAGTTCGTGTTATGGAACCATTTTGGTTTCTAACAGCACTAATAGTAATGTTTTATCAAACTGCAATACAAAATGTTGATAAACATATTGTAAAATAAATATCTCCTTTTAATATCATTAATATTGTAATAAAAGTAGATGAGTAGATATCTTATTCATTATAATTATGATTGTTAAATATTAATGCAATTTTTTTTCTAAGTTTTGCCATCATTTGGTTATTAATATTTAATTCATTAACTCTGTTTGTTTGCTGAAGGATATCTATAAGAGCATCTTTGTAATTTAATTTTTTATTTTCTTTCAGTAAATTAAAATACAAACTAAAGTCTAAATCCAAATATTTTAGTAAACTAATAATATCTATTTTATCTTTTTCTCCTTTAATAGAATTTTTCCTTTCTATATAAGCATGTTGTTTTAAGATTAAAAGAACTTCTGGTTTGGGGATAGTAAAGTTTTCTATTGAAGTTATATATTTTTTTATAGTCTGAGGAGGTAATCCTGGATTTGAAAAAAATGGCACATAAATATCAATATCAATTTCTTGTATTTTGGCTTCGTATTTTTTTAATCTTTCATTTTTAATTATATCAAGGTCTTTTTTAAGTTTTTCAAGTATTTCATATTCAACAATAATATCTATATCTTTTGATTTCAAAGATTTTGTATAAAGATATACAGCCCATCCTCCTATTAATATGAAAGGGAATTCACTTTTCATTTTTTTTAAAATCTCAAAACTCTTTTGAGTTATTATATCATTCCAGTAGTCCATTTATTTTTTCCTTTAAAGATGTTACAAATTCTTTTGCATACCATTCTTTCATATTCCATAAATCTACAAAGATTTGAGGAATAGGTGCAATAGAACCATAAGTTTTTAAATATTTATCTGCTTTTATAATATTTACATTTTGATATCCTTTTTTATAAGGAAATCTCTTCTTTATCTCTTCAATAGAAAACGCATAAACATAAACTTTATCATAATCTGATGGAACATCTTTAAATAGCATTCTATAGGCACTATAAGCTGTATATATTACATCTTGTGGCATTAGTCCTTCTATATCAAAAGCAATTCCATCATAATGAGTGGAATATATAATGTCTTTTTGTAGATTTCTTACTGTTGCCCAAAAATAAAGAAATTTTTCAACATCACAAACTGTAAATCCTCTACTTTTTACATCAATAGCATTTATTCTTCTTGGGATAGATAAAGCATTAAATACTGTACTAAATGAAAAACCAAATTTTAAGGCTAAATCTTTCTGTGTAAAATTGTAAGTTTTATTATTTATTATGGTATAAAGGATATCTCTATAAATATAATCTTTTTTCTTCATTTCTTTTTTTCTCCTTAATTTAACATCTCATTTCTATTATATTAGAAATGAACCTATATGTCAAGTGCAAAAATTATAAACGGAATAGTAAAGATAAATCCCACTAATTTATAAGAGATAGATGAGACTCTAAATATATAAAATAATACTGCTTCTATATATGCTCCAAGTGCTCCAAATGTGCTTGCCATACATATTTTAGCCATAAGTCCCATTACTGCTTCATCTATTTGTCAAAGAAAGGTTTGATTTTTAACAAAAAGTTATGTATAATCAATTAAAATATGAAATTTATAAAAGTAATGATAAAGAAAATTATATGTTTTTTTAGAGGTGTTAAAAGTGGGTACAATACTTTTATATCACCTAAAGTAGAGATTGTTAATTCAAAAAACATTACTTTAGGAAATAATGTAGTTGTAGAAAAATATTCAAGATTAATTGCAAATGGAGAGTCTGCAGAGATTAGTGTAGGAGATAATACATATATACAGTCTTATGTTTTGTTAAAAACAAATGGAGGTAAAATTAAAATAGGCAAAGACTGTACTATAAATGATTACAGTGTGTTATATGGACATGGTGGACTAATTATAGGAAATGATGTACACATTTCTACACATGTTATCATTGTTCCTATGAATCATATATATAAAAATCCCCATATTCCTATATCAAAACAAGGTGAAATTAGAAAGGGGATTGTAATAGAAGATGATGTTTGGATAGGGGCAAATGCAGTAATTTTAGACGGTGTTCAAATAGGTAAAGGAACTGTCGTTGGAGCAGGTGCTGTTGTTACAAAATCAATTCCTCCTTTTTCTGTTGTAGGTGGTGTTCCTGCTAAAGTTATTAAAAAAAGAGAATGAGAAATAGAAATAAAAGTATAAAACTTTATCCTTTAATAATTTTTATTGTAAGTTTAATATATCTTTTCCCTTTTATGGGTAAAATGAGAACATTAGGTGATGAAGGAATTATTTTAGATGGTGCAGAAATAGAAGAAAAATAAATTAAGGTGTACTTATAATGAGAAATAATTACTTAGAAAGAGTAGATTTATTACAAAGTAATACTGGAGTTTATAAGGAGCATTTATCATTATATAATTTTGCAAGAAAATTTGTTTTAGATAAGGAAGTATTAGATATAGGTTGTGGTACTGGATATGGTACTTTTTTCTTAAGTAATATAGCCAAGAGTGTTATAGGTGTAGATATTTCTATAGATGCAATAAATCGTGCAAAAGAAAATTTTTCATTCTCAAAATTTAACTTATAGAGTTATGGATGCTCATATTTTAAAGTTTAATAATGAATCCTTTGATACGGTTGTAAGTATAGAAGTTTTTGAGCATTTAAAAGACCAAAGTAAAGTTTTAGAAGAAGTAAGAAGAGTATTAAAGACCAATGGAATTTTTGTATTAAGTACTCCTAATAAAATTTGTTCTAAAGGGAAAAATCCTTATCATGTAAAGGAATTTTTCAAGAGTGAATTGGAAATTATTTTAAAAAAATATTTTAGTAAAGTAAAACTGTATGGTCAAACTAAGAGTGAGAAAGTTAAAAAGATTCATGAGGGTAATAGGTTTAAAAATATATTGGCTAAAATTGATTTTTTAAGGTTTAGAGATATTTTTTTAAAAGGGAAGATAAGAAAGATTGTTTATCATTTATTTGGGTTTAATATAGAAGAAGATATAGATATTACAGATTTTGTTGTATCTGAAAAATACGTAGAGAAATCTGATACCCTTATTGGAGTATGTAAAAAGTGAAATATGTAAATTGTGAAATATGCAATTCTGATAATTTTAAATTACTATTTATTACTAAAGATTATGATTGGGGATTACCTGGCGAATTTAGCATTGTACGTTGTAATAAGTGTGGTTTAATTTTTATAAATCCAAGACCAGATTATGAAGAACTTAAAAGGTATTACCCTGAAGGTTATCACTCTGTGGTTTGTGAAAATGAACTAACACAAGAACAAAGAAAAAATTTAAATTTGATATATAATAAGCGGTATAAGTTCCTGAAAAAATTTAAGAGTGCTGGGAGATTACTTGATGTCGGTTGTGGAGATGGTTTATTTTTAAATTTTATTAAAAATAAAGGATGGGAAGTTTGTGGTGTAGAACCATCTAAATTAGCATCTGATTTTGCAAAAAATAAATTAAATTTAAAAATTTATAATAGTGATTTAATAAATGCTCATTTGGAAGAAAGTGATTTTGATGTTATAACGATGTGGGAAGTATTAGAGCATATACCAAATCTTAATGAAAATTTGAAAGAAGTTTATAGGTTATTGAAAGAAGACGGGATTTTTATAGCAAGTGTTCCTAATTTTAGAAGTATACAAAGGGTTTTATTTGGGAAATATTGGTATGCAATAAAAGCTCCAACTCATTTGTATCATTTTACTTCGAATACTTTGAGAAAATTATTGTTTAATAATGGTTTTTTAAATGTGAAAGTATATAATAGTTTAATTAATATTAAGAATCCAGTAAGAGGATATTCTGATAGTTTAAGATACTTTTTAAGTGAATATAATCTTTACCCTAGTAGAGTTAGTTTATTAAAAAAAGTAGATGAAGTTGAGCATAAAGAAAGGATTAAAAATCTTAAATATTTTATAATATCTATGCTACACTTTATGGAATTTATTATTTTCAGTATTTTAGAGTTACTGTCCTTTTTTATTGGAAGAACAGGTACTATTTTTGTTGTTGCAAAGAAGAAATGAAAATATTGTTAGTAACCCCTTCAGAAGGTATATTGGGCTATATTAGTGATTGGTCAAGAAATGCTTTAGTTTCACTAGGATGTAATGTTAAAAGATTTGATTATAGAAAGATACAATATCCAATTATAGGTTCATTGAGAGCTCGTATAAAAATTATTAATAATTTAGAAATTAAAAAGATGAATTTGTCCTTATTAAAAGAAATAGAATCTTATAAACCAGATGTTGTATTAGTGTTTTTTGGAGAAAGGATATTAGAAAAGACTCTAGATATTATAAAAAATGAGTATAAAATTATATTAGTAAATTGGTTTCATGATACAATAGTTTCTCCTTATAGGACTAATTTTTTAAAAAACTATCCTAGTTACTATGATTATTTTTTTATAATAGATTCTTTAAAAGCATTAGAAAAAATTAATATTAATTGTAAAAAAGTTATTACTTTACCATTGGCATGTGATGAGAGTGTACATAAGAGAATGAAACTAAGTATAGAAGAGATAAATAAATATAAAAGTGATGTTAGTTTTATTGGAGTAATAAACCATAATAGAAGAAAAATATTAGAATATATTTGTTCTGGTATAAATATTGGGATATGGGCTCCTAAAGTTAGTATTTATGGTAATTTTTTAAAAGAGTCTCCTAAAATTGCTAAATATTATAAAGGAGGTCCTTTGCCTTATATTGAAGTCTTAAAGATTATAAATGCTTCAAAAATAATACTAAATATTCATGGTTTCTCAGGGGAGTCTCATTTCGATTTGCCGTTAAGATTGTTTGATACAGCAGGATGTGGAACTTTTCAACTTGTAGAGTATAGTGATACTTTAGAAAAATATTTTGAAATAGGTAAAGAAATAATTTGTTATTCTAATAAAGAAGAACTTAAAGAATTAATAGAGTATTATTTGACACATGATGATGAAAGAGAAACAATAGCTAAAAATGCCCAAAAGAGAGTATATAAAGAACATACTTACAAGCATAGAATGCAAGAACTCTTAAATATAATTAAGAAAAAATGAGAAAAATATTTAGTGAAAAAGTTACAAAAAATACTGGTTGGCTTTTTATAAGTCAATTTATAACAAAATTATTATCATTACTACTTATTGTTTATTTAGGTAAAAATTTGTCAACAGAGGATTTTGGTAAGTTTACATTAGCAAATGCTATAGTGTCAATTTTTGTAATTTTAGTAGACTATGGTTTTAATATATATATTGTTAGAGAGATTGCGAAGGCTAAGGAGAAGGCAGGTGTTCTATTAGCAAGTATTCTACCATTTAAATTAATTATGGCATTTGTTACTATATGTGGTTTATATTTAACAATAAAGATAATGCAGTATTCTTACATTACATCTTTTGTTATTATTTGTATGGGAGTATACTACGTTTTACTTTCTTTTTCTATGTTTTTTAGGACAGTTTTTATGGCTAATGAAATGATGGAATATGAGTCTATATTTAGCATTGTTGATAAGTTTTTAATATTTATATCAGTACTTCTTCTTTTATATAATAAAATTGGTATTATTTCTATAGTATTAATACATCCTATAATAGAAATTTTTATGTTAACTACAAGTATGTATTTGGTTATTAAAAAATTCCCTCAGATAAAATATACATTTTCAAAAGAATTATTAAAAATATCCATTAAAGAATCTACACCATTTTTTTTATCAAGTATATTACTTATGGTTTATTTATATATAGATACAGTAATGTTATCTAAGATGCAGAGTGAAATAGCAGTAGGTTTATATAATGCAAGTTATAATTTAGTTTATAATTTAAGAATGTTGGTTTCTCCATTAATTATATCTTTATTTCCTTCAATGTCTTTGAATGCTAGTTTAGATAAAAGCAATTTAAATTTTGTATATAAAAAGTGCAAAAAGTTATTATTGATAAGTGGGATTTTAATTACTATAATATGCTTTTTGCTAAGTAAACAAATAATATTATTGCTGTATGGTAAAAAATATATAGAATCTATTCCAGCATTTTCAATATTAATATGGGAAGTTCCATTTATATATTTAAATGGTTTTTATAGTTATCTTTTAACCTCTTTAAATTATCAAAAGAGTATTTTATATTACTTAATAATAGCAAGTTTAGTTAATATTATTCTTAATATTATATTCATACCAAGATTTAGTTTTTTAGGAGCGTCTGTTACAACTGTTCTATCAGAAATTTTGTATTTTATATTAATTAGCAGAAAATTAAATAAGTTGGGATTCATATGAAAAATATTAGTATAATAATACCAAATTATAATGGGGAAAGTTTGCTTAAAGAGAATATCCCTATTTTATTAAATGCTTTAAGAAATTTGAAAAATAGATACGAAATAATTGTAGTAGATGATTGTTCTATAGATAATAGTGTGAAGTTATTGAAAGAAAAATTTCCTTTAATAAAAGTTATTAAGACAGATAAAAATAGCGGATTTGGTAGTTCTTGCAATCTTGGAGTTAAAGAGAGTAAGTATGAAATAGTATATTTTTTAAATACAGATGTTAAAGTAACAGAAGGATTTCTGGAAAGTGTTTTATCTAAATTTGATAAAGCAGATATTTTTGCTGTAGGTTCTATTAGTAAAAATGATGGTATAAGTATTCCTGTGGTAAGTTTTAAGTTTGGTATGTTTTTTTACAAATATATAGAATTTCAGCCTGCTAATGATTTTATTCAATCAATATTTGTTTCAGGAGGTCATTCAGCATTTGATAAAAATAAATTTTTAGAATTGGGAGGATTTAGAGAAATTTATAGTCCATTTTTATGGGAAGATATGGATATATGTTATAGAGCATGGAAAAGAGGATGGGGTTCTTTTTATAATTGTAAAAGCTTAGTATATCATAAATTAGGTGGTACTATAAAAAAGATATATGATGATAATAAGATATCATCTATTCATTGGAAAAACAGGTTTTTATTTATATGGAGTAATATGGGAATATGCTGTTTAATCCAGCATTTTTTATTTTTACCATTTTGGCTTCTAGTTTTTATTTTATTAGGTAGGATAAAAATTTTAAAAGGATTTTTTTTAGCGATACCTAATTTTAAAAAAGCATTTTCTTTAAATAAGGAATTATTTTCATTTAAAGATTTAGAAATAATTAAAAAATTTGGAAAAATAAGAATATGAGTTCAAAATATAATATTCTTTATCTTCATAATGCTACTTATTTAGGTGGAGCAGAGAAAAGTTTATTAATGATTGTAGATAATATTGATAAAGATAGATTTAATCCAATATTTGCCTGTCCATCTAATGGTATATTTGCAGAAGAACTTAAGAAAAGAGAAATAAAGGTTGAAAATGTAGAGTATGCAAAAATAAGAGGTATTAAAGGAGTAATGAATACTGTAAATACTTTAAAAAAAATTATAAAAGATAATGATATTAAATTATTACATAGTAACGATTTAAGGACAAATCTATATGCTTCATTTGTTGGTAAGTTTTATCATATTCCAGTTATTTGGCATGCAAGAAATTTGATATATAAAGAGTTAATTGATTATGAAAAGTGGTTAAGTTTTTTACCGGATACGATAATTTGTAATGGTGAAGGGATTGCAAAAAGATTTAGTTTTTTTGGCAAAATTTTTAAGAAAATAAAAATAGTTTATACAGGTATAGATGTTAACAAATATAATCCCAATATAGATAGTTCTTCAATTCGGAAAGAATTAAATATAAAAAAAGATGAAATAGTTTTAGCAGTAATAGGTAGGATTGGAGAAGGAAAAGGGCAAGATGATTTTATTAAAGCATCTTCTATTGTTGCAAAACAGTTTGTAAATGTTAAATTTTTGATAGTAGGAAGTGCCGTAACTAATGAAGATTGTTGGAGAGAAAAATATTTAATGAATTTAGTTAAACAATTAAACTTAGAAAATAAAGTTTATTTTATAGGGTTTAGAAAAGACATAGAAAATATATTAGCGAGTATAGATATTTTTGTATTATCAAGTTATGCTGAACCATTTGGAAGAAGTTTACTCGAGGCTATGGCATGTGGTAAGCCAGTGATTGCTACGAATACTGGAGGAACTTATGAAATAGTTTCAGATGGTGAAACTGGAATATTGATTCCTCCAAAGAATCCTATTAAATTAGCAGAAGCAATGAAAAAATTAATAGAGGATGAAAATTTAAGAATAAAAATGGGTAAAGCAGGTAGACTTAAAGTAAAAAAACTTTTTGATATAAAAAAGTGTATAAAGATTTTAGAAGATGAATATATTAAATTATTAGAAAAATGAAAAAAGTTTCTGCAATAATAGTAAATTATAATACAAGGGAGTATTTAAGAAGATGTATTTCTTCTATAATAGATAAGAGCAATAAAGAGGATATAGAGATATTTGTTGTAGATAACAATTCTTCTGATGGAAGTCAAAAAATGATTAAGACAGAATTTAGTTATATTCACCTGATAGAAAATAAGGAAAATATTGGATATGGAAGAGCAATAAATCGGGTAATAAAATTAACTACTACTAAGTATTTAATAATTTTAAATAGCGATATTGAATTTAAAAATGATGTAATAAATGAATTTTTAAATTTTGCTAAATCAAACGAAAAAATAGGAATTATAGGTCCTAAACTATTAAATTCTGATGGAACTGTCCAAGTTTCTTATAATAAAGGATATCTTAATATGTGTAGTTTGTTTTTAGATAGAGTATTGTTTTACAATTTTTTTAAATTAAAAATTAGAAAAAATAAATTATTTTTAAACTTATTTCATTCTAGCAACAAAGTTAGAAAGGTAGGATGGGTAGGTGGTTCTTGTCTTTTTATAAATAAAGAAGTTTTAGATAAGGTTGGATATTTTGATGAAGAGTATTTTATGTATGGAGAAGAAATGGAATTATGTAAGAGAATAAGAAATAATGGATATTTGATATATTATTTACCAAAAGCAGAGGTTATACATCATGGTTTTAAAAGTAGTGCAAATAATTTTGATAAAGTATTTATTGAAATGTATAAAAGTGATATTTATTATTTTCAAAAGTACTACAGCAAAACTATGGTAAGCATTGCAAAAGTAATTATGTTAATTGGATTATTGATTAAAATAAATTTGCTTAAAATATTTAAACCAGACGATAAACAGATTGATTTAAGTATTAAGACAATAAGTGTATTAAAACTAAAAGAGCCTATCTTAAAAATATACTTTTTATTTAGATTACCATTTATTTTTTTAATAAATTTATTTTTTAAACCTCGTAGAAAATTAAAAAGTATAAAGAAAATTATTATATTTCGTTTAGATAGAATAGGAGATTTTGTATTATCTTTACCTGTTATTGATAATCTTAAATTACAATATCCAGATGCGAGTATAAGTATAGTAGTTAGACCATATTTAAAGGATTTAGCATTTCTTATTAAAAATATAGACAAAGTTATAGTTTATAATGGTAAGATATCAACAATAAATAGAATTAGAAAAGAAAGATATGACATAGCAATAGATTTGTTGTATGATTATAAGTTAAAACCTGCTATTTTAACATTTTTGACTAAAGCACCTATTAGAGTAGGATTTTCTTGGGGATTTAGGGAATTATTTTTTACTCATGCAGTAAAAAAAATCAATCAGATAAATAAAAACATAGTAGATTTAAACTTAGAACTTTTAAAGTTATTAAATGTGCCTATAAGAGTAACTACACCTAAAATTAACATAGAAAGAAAAGTTTCAGATAACAAATTTGTAGCAATTCATCCTGGTGGATATTATAAGTCACAAAGATGGGATGTTACTAGATTTAGTTTATTAGCAAAGAGAATATTGGAGGAATTAAAGGAAAAAGTAATAGTTATTGGTAGTGGAGAGGAAAAAGGGTTGGTAGATTATATTGTTTCTAATGTAAATAATGAAAATATTAAAAGAGTATTGCCAAAAGATATTAAAGAATTGGTTGAATTATTATCTAATTCTAAATTATTGATATGTAATAATTCAGGACCACTTCATTTAGCTAATGCATTAGGAATTCCTACTATATCTACAATGGGTCCAACTGATCCAGTTCTTTGGTGGCCAAAAGGAGATAATAACATTGTTATTAGAAAAGATGTAGAGTGTAGTCCATGTTCATTAGGAGAATGTAAAAACCATAAATGTATGGATTTAATAACAGTAGATGAAATGTTTAATGCTGTAAAGAGGCAGATTGTATGAAAATAAGTTTTAAAAGAATAAGAAGAATATTAATAATTAATCTTGGTGGAATAGGGGATATGATATTTTCAATTCCATTTTTAAGAGGATTAAAGCAAAATTTTAAAAATGCGAAAACAGTATTATTAGCAGTTTCAGGAAGTTCAGAAATAATAAATAACTTGGGATATTTAGATGAAATTAGAATTTTAGATGTAAGAACAGAAGATATAAGAATATTAAGTTTTAAAATATTCAAATATATTAAATTTTTTTGGTCTTTAAGAAAAGAGAAGTATGATATGGTTATTAATCTTAGGTCACAAGTGAGTTTATATTCTGCTATAAAAATGGCTATTATATTTAGTATTACTCACGCAAAATATAAAGTTGGAAGAGATTATGAGAATTTAGGGTTTTTTTATAATATAAAGATCCAGGAAAGAAGGGTTTTTCAAAAGCATGAGATTGAATATCATAAAGAATTAGCAAAAAAATTAGGATTTGAAGTAAACGATGATATAAGTATTAAATTAGAGAAAGAATATTTAGGTTTTGCTGATAATTTTTTTAAGATAAATGGTATAAAAGAAGATGATACTAAAATTATAATCAATATAGAAGCGAGATGGCAAACTAGAAGATGGCAATTAGAAAATTATATTAGTTTAATAGAAAAAATGCTTAAAGAAATTAGATGCAAGATTCTAATTATTATTCATAAGGATATTGAAGCAATGAGAAAAATAAAAGAAAGATTTAAGAATATAGTATTCTTACAGGATGGAAATATAAAAAATATAGCAGGAGTTATAAGTAAAACTAATCTTTTAATTACGAATGATACTGGAATTATGCATATTGGTGCTGCTTTAAATATACCTATTGTTGCATTATTTGGCTCTAGTGACCCTTATTTAACAGGTCCGTATATATCCAAAGATAAATATATAATTTTATATAAAAAAGTAGATTGTTCGCCTTGTAATAAAACTAATTGTGATTCTATGAAATGTTTTAAGAATATTACAGTAGAAGATGTTTTTAATGCAGTTAAAAAATTATTAAAAATATGAATATAAAATTTATAGGTAATTTTTTAAGAAAGTTAGTTACTAAAAGAGAAGAAGTTGGAGAGTATTCTTCCGGCTATTGGCCAAATAAAATTAGAGAAAAGGTTTTGAAAATAATTTCTAAAAAAGGGAAGATATTAGAAGTAGGATGTGGAGAAGGTTTGTTTTTAGATGTGTTAAGTAAAGTTTCACCTGATTTAGAAATAGTTGGGGTTGATAATTGGGATGAAATATTAAATAAAACAAAAGAAAGACTTAAAGAGAGAAAGAATGTTAGTTTAATAAAAGCAGATGGAACTAATTTACCATTTGAGGATAATACATTTGATACTGTAGTATGTGTTAATGTTTTACTTAATATATCTGATTTTGAGACTGTTTCAAGGATATTAAAAGAAATGTTAAGGGTATGCAAATTAGATGGAAAGATATTTTTTGATATAAGGAATAAAAGAAGTCCAATATTTAAAATACAATATAAATTTGTAAAATACTATGATCCTGATATAAAGGTTCCATTAAATACTTATAATATTGAAGATTTTAATGAAATAGTAAATATAAAAAACTTGCATTATATAGGATTTCCTAAGAATAAATTTGCTCCAATTATAATAGTAGAAGCAATGAAGAGAAGTGTAAAAAATGGATAAAGTGTAGAAAGTAATAATGGTAGTAAAGGAAGTAAAAAAGAAAAAAGGAAAAATAAAAAAATGAAAAAAATGCCAATAGTTGCGACAAATTTAAATTTCTTTGATATTATCTGTTCTGCAATTAAATCAAATTTTAGCAAAATAGATTATCAAGAAAAATTTTCTGAAGAATTGAAGAAAATAACAAATAGCAAACATTGTTTGTTGTTTAATAGCGGAACTTCAGCATTTTATACTGCTTTAAAATCTTTTAAAGAGACAAAAAGTAAAAAAGAGGTTGTTTTTCCTGCTTATACTCCTCCAACTTTAATTATTGAAGCTCAAAAGAATAATTTAAAACCTGTTCTTTGTGATATTTCTTTGGATACTCTTAATTTAGATATAAACGATTTAAAAAATACAATAACAAAAGATACCCTTTGTATAACTTCTATTTATCTTTTTGGTATATATAGTTCTATAATTGAGATTGTGAAAATTGCAAATGATAATGATATTTTTGTCATTGAGAATTGCGCTCAATCATTTTTAGTCGATTCTGCTAATAGAGGAGATGTGGTTTTACTAAGTTTTAGCAGAGGAAAGAATTTTACAACATTTACGGGAGGAGCATTGTTAGGGAATGATGATATAATCTTTAAAAGTGTTTATAAAAGTTATAATGAAATACTAAATCAAAGTTTGTTTACTAAGTTTAACACATTTATAGAGTTTCTGGCTTTTTCTTTAATTAAAAATAAATACATTTATGGATTACTTTATTTTATTATTAAAAAATTTAAAAGTGAGGATATTCCGAAGGATATAAAAATTTTAAAATACACAAATTGGCAATCTTCTATTGGCTTAAATCTGTTAAAGAAAATTGATGAACTCAATAAAATAAGATATAATAATGCCAATAGATTTATAGAAGGTTTAAAAAAATATGATATATTTCAAATACCACATATAAATGAAAAATCGCACATAAATAGATTTCCTCTTATTGTAAAAGATATGAAAATAAAAGAGAAAATTTTAAATAATTTAAGCAGTCGTAATATAGAAGTTTCAACAATGTATAATAAACCAGTTCATCATATTTTTGATTTGGGATATAAGAAAGATGAATTTCCTAATGCAACTTATTTGGCTGAACATCTTATTACTTTGCCTGTTCATCCTTTAGTAACTAATGAAGATATAGATTATATGATTAAGGAGATAAAAAGATGTTTCCTTTAAGGAATTTAATGAGAAACTTTAAAAAGGCTATTTTAGAACCCAAATACGCTTTTAAAGCATTTATAAAAAGAAGTCAAGCATGGTTAAATTATTCGTTTAATAAAAAAGGTGAAAGTTCTTATCCAGAAGCAATAACATTATTTTTAACTTATAGATGTAATTTAAGATGTCATATGTGTGGTCAATGGGGTGATTCTGGTTCAAATAAGAATTATGATTCTAAAAAAATAAATGAAGAAATTCCTTTGGAAATCTTAGAAAAATTTTTAGATGAAATTAATAAATTCTATCCACATATAACATTATTTGGAGGAGAACCTTTACTTTACAAAGATGTAGATAAGTTAATAATGGAAATTAAAAAAAGAAGATTGCATTGTTGTATAATTACAAATGGTGTACTTGTAGAAAAGTTTGCAGAAGTGATAGTAGATTCTAAGTTAGATGAATTATCGTTGTCAATAGATGGCCCAGAGGAAATACATGATAGCATTAGAAATGTAAAAGGGACATTTAAGAAGATTAAAAAAGGGGTAGATTTAGTTAATGAACTAAAATCCAAAAAGAATCAAAAATTACCAGTAATAAATATAGTTTTTACAATATCTAATTTAAATTATAATTATATGAAAGAAATGATAGATGTGGCAAGAGGATTTCATTGTGATACATTAAACTTTCATCATCTTATATTTACTGAGGAAAATGTTTTAAAACAACATAATGAATTATTTAAGAAGTTTTTTAATCAAGAATCGTATGACTGGCAAGGATTCATTTTACCTGATATAAAGAATATAAATGTAGATAAACTTATAGAAGATATAAGAGATATTCAAAACGAAAGATACACATTTTTAGTTGATTTTTATCCTAATTTTACTTTCGAAGAAATTAAGGAATATTATACAAATCCTAATTTTATATCAAAAAGTTATCCTGATAGATGTTTAAGTCCTTGGATAGTTTCTTATATTTACCCTGATGGTTCTGTTTTACCCTGTCATAGTTTAAGTTATAGTGTTGGTAATATTAAAGAAAAATCTTTTTTAGAAATATGGAATGGAGAGAGATTTAAAAATTTTAGAAGAATATTAAAAAAAGAAAAATATTTTCCTATTTGTCCAAAGTGTACTGAGAAGTACAGATATTAGGAAAGAAAGTAAGAAAACTAAAGAAGGAACGAAAGCAAATACAGTAGATAAAAAGAAAAATAAAAAAGAGTAAAAAAGGTGAAAAAAGTAATACATATAGTAACAAGATTGGAATATGGAGGAACTTTAGAGAATATTTTGACTTTAATTAGTGGATTATCTTCTGATTATGAGATTGTTTTAGTTGTAGGAAGTAAAAATACAGTAAAGACACGAATAGATAATTGTTCTGAAAAATATAATTTTAAGGTAATATATATCGATGAACTAATAAGAGAGATAAATCCGATATATGATTTAGTTTCTTTATGTAGAATATATAACATAATAAAAAAAGAAAAACCCAATATTATTCATACTCATACATCAAAAGCAGGTTTTTTAGGTAGACTTGCTGGAAAACTATGTGGTTATAAGAATATAGTACATACTCCTCATGGCCATATTTTTTATGGATATTTTGGTAAGACAAAAACAAAAATTTTTATTTTGTTAGAAAGACTTGCAGCAAAATGGACAAGAAAAATTATAGTTTTTTCTAATGCTGAGAAAAATGATAATATTTATTTTAATGTAGGTAAAGAAGAACAATTTGTTATTATTCCAAATGGTATAGATATAGAAAAATTTTCTAAAGTGAATATAGATGTGGCTACTAAGAAGAAAGAATTAGGAATAGAAAATTCTAATAAGGTGATAGGTGTTATAGGGAGGTTAACACCAATTAAAGGGCATATTTATTTTATCCATGCAATGGTAGAAATTTTAAAAAGAATGAGTAATATAAAGGCAGTAATTGCAGGGAGTGGTGAATTAGAAGAAGATTTAAAAATTAAGGTAAATAATTTAGGTTTAAAGGATTTTGTATTATTTTTAGGTGATAGAACAGATATTCCAGAGATATTAAAGATATGTGATATAGTAGTTTTACCTTCTTTAAATGAAGGATTTGGATTAGCTATCGTAGAAGCAGAGGCAGCGGGAAAACCTGTAGTTGCTACGAAAGTAGGAGGAATTCCAGAAGTTATAAAAGATGGAGAAACAGGAATTTTAGTTCCACCTAGGGATTCTCATAAGTTAGCAAGTGTAATAATTTCTTTGTTGAAAGATAAAGAAAGAGCAGAAAAAATGGGATTATATGGAAGAGATTTTGTTAAAAATAACTTTAATAAAGAAATTATGTTAGAAAGGATTAAAAGATTGTATGAAAGTTTCCAATAGAAGATTAATTGTAATATGGTTTTTAGTTTTTAATAATATTATTTTTAATAGCAAATATAGTTTTTCGTATAATGATAGAGTTTCTGCAATTATTCATGTTTCTTCTAATGTCAGTGATGGTGAATATAGTATTGAAGAGATAGTATATAGGGCAAAATCTAAAGGTATAGATGTTATATTTTTTTCCGACCATGACTTTGTAAGAGTAGAATATGGTTTACCTTATTTAAGAAATATTTTAAAATTTTGTGTTGATAAACCCTCTGTTTTTAAATTTGGAGTAGAAAAATATTTTAAGGTTATTGATGAAGTTCAAAGTAAGTATCCAGATATGTTTTTATTCCCAGGTGTAGAATGTACTCCCTACTACTTTTGGACAAAAAAAAATAATACTTTTTATTTGAATGACTCTCACAAACATTTCCTAATTACTAATTTAAATGAAAAAGATTTGAAAAATTTACCTACAGTTTCAAATATAAATTCATATAAGATTAATTTACTTTTATTTTGGCCAATAGTTTTAATAATAATTGGGATTTTTTTCATAAAAGGTATTGTTTTTAAAAAAATAGGTTGGGTTTTTATTTTTATAGGTTTTTTATTTTTAGCGAATAATTTTCCATTTAGAAATGTTAAATATACTCAATACAGTGGGTTTGTAGGATTGTCTCCCTATCAGGAAGTTATTGATTATGTTAAAGATAAGGGTGGTTTAATTTTTTGGGCTCATCCTGAAGCAGGTGAAAATGTTGATATTCCAAATATAGTAAATTTAGGTAAATTTAATGTTAAAACGATTACTTTGCCTTATTACGAAGATTTATTGAATACAACTAATTATACGGGTTTTGCAATATTTTGGGAAGGATATGAAAAGGTTGGTAAAATAGGTGGAATATGGGATAAGGTATTGCTTGAATATTGTGAAGGGAAAAGAGATAGACCTGTCTGGGCAATAGGAGAATTAGAATACCAACAAGAAGGTGAATCGGGAATATTTATAGATAGCATACAGAATATAATTTTTGTGAAAAATAAAGATAAAAAATCTATTATTGAGTCTATAAGGAATGGAAAAATGTATGTTTTAAAAAAAGGAAGATTTAACTATTATCCTATTTTAGAAGAATTTTCTGTTAATAGCGATGGAATTAATATAAAAGTAAAATACAGTGATGAAGGTAAAAGGAAGATATTAATAAATTTAATTAAAAATGGTATACTGTATAAGAATTTTGAAGAGATTTCTCCTATAGAAATTAAAATAAAAGATGTTATAATAGGCAATGGATATTTCAGATTAGAGATAATATCAAAAGAAGAAGATAGTATTATTATCACAAATCCTATTTTTGTGGGAAGATAAGATGATAGTATCAGTTCACCAGCCACAATATTTACCTTGGATTGGTTATTTTCATAAAATAGCACATAGTGATGTGTTTGTTTTTTTAGATAATGTCCAATATAAAAAAAGGGAATTTCAGAATAGAAATAAAATTAGGACAAAAGAAGGATGGCTTTGGTTGACAGTTCCTGTTATAACTAAAGGTAGATTTACACAAAAAATGAAAGAAGTTCTTATAGATAATACTTCCAATTGGCATAAGAAACACTGGCAGAGCATTGAGATGAATTATTCAAAGGCAAAGTATTTTAATGAGTATAAAGAATTTTTTAAAAGCCTTTATGAAAAAGAATGGGATAAACTGATTGATTTAAATGTTTTTATTATAAAATATATAAATGAGCTCCTTAATATAAAGATACCAGTATACTATGAGAGTGATTTAAATATAGAAGGAGAAAAAACAACGAGAATCATAAATATATGCAAGAAGTTAAATGCAGATACTTATCTAAGCGGGATTGGTGGGAAGGAATATTTAATAGAAGAAGAATTTATTAAAACAGGAATAAAGTTAATTTACCAGAATTTTAAACATCCAGTTTATACTCAAGTTTATCCTGGATTTGAACCTTTTATGTCTATAGTAGATTTGTTGTTTAATTGTGGTAAAGAGAGCAAAAATTTATTATATAAATTTTAAAAAATTGTGTAACAGTGGTAATATAAAATATTTTGTGTAATTTCTTGTTGAATATGAACATGATAAAAATTTAAATTTAATTTAAAAGGAGGCTTTAGGTTAAAGTAGAAATGTTAAAAATATTTTCTACAACAGAACCTGAAGAATTAGATGAAGGTCTTTTTAATTTTATTTTTACTTTTAACTAAAGGAGTGACAGTGGGAGA
>Ga0123519_10006713_pt1 | contig 17986 bp, 20 predicted proteins | sample YelNatPaOPRAMG02_FD_87396 | JGI IMG/M metagenome (GOLD analysis project Ga0123519, IMG submission 87396) | Hot spring microbial communities from Yellowstone National Park - Yellowstone National Park OP-RAMG-02 (version 2) | ecosystem: Environmental > Aquatic > Thermal springs > Hot (42-90C) ... | reverse complement strand
GTCAAGAATAGTCCCATGTGTTACTATGACTTATTGGGGCTGATCTTGGGGAGAATTCCTTCATTCCTTTCTGAGTTTATATGCCCCTATCTTTCGTATAACTTGTGTCGTTTTTGCTGCGCTGTTGCGTTTCAAGCTGCGCTGTTAATAGACATGGGGGAAGGAGCGGGGATTATTACGGGAGGGTGCGCCATTGGCCCAATTGCAGTTCCTGTTGGTGTTGGGGCTGTCTGCGTTGGAGCTTTGGATTTGATAATCTCGCATGCGTTGAATATAAAAGGATTTATAGATTGTTTGTCCGAGTGCAAGCCTACTCCCGAGTCTAAAGACAAAGACAAAGGATGCCCCACACAGTGTCCGCCGAAGCCAGATCACCCGAGTAACAATGTAGGGGACAACAGATGTTCACGCTAGTAGCGTTTTTGGGTATCTTGTTTGGATTTGGTGAGAGGGCGCAGCACCCGCTAGTGTGGAAGGACAAATTGGCGTTGTGCGTAAATCTCGTCTGCGATCCTGTCATTATTTGGATAACATTAATGCCTCCGCATGAGAAGACTTCGACAATATTGATCATGGGGATTCTGGCTGCGTTGGCTGATGCATGGGCAATTTTTAGGTTGCTGTATCAGAGACAGTTAAAACAGGGCGGCTGTAATGACTCCCAAACACACAATTTGATCCGGTGGGCAGTGTGGGGTGCATTACAAATGGGGATTGTTATGATTCACCTCATAGTGAACTATATGAACGCAGAGCGTTCACAAGTTGGCGTTGCCCCTGCACACGCTCTGTTGTGGTGCCTACTCCTTTTCCCGCTGTTATGCAGTGTGCTAGTTCGGTGGATATTGCTTCTGCGGGCGCGGACTCCTTGGTTGGCTCTAATATGGTTTTGTGTTGGTCTGATTTTGGCAGAGAGTAGCTACTTGCTGGGGCTTGTTTTACTGCCCGGGCACAAGAATGTATTGTTCATGCTGAGCTTTTTGGGGATTTTGCAGTTCATGCCACTATTTCGCAGAAGGTCTTAAGGAAAGGGGTCGCCCATTAGCGTGAGCGATCAATAGCGAAGCAGGACGTGGTGAATAGCCAGACGAAGAAATTTTTTACCCCTATGATGGATGGGATGTTGTCGATGCGATGAATGAGAACGGACAGTTGCGGGAGCCATACACGCGGAGCGAGGGTCTGGCAGGCGACCCGCAGTTGCGGGACTGGTGACGGTGACCCACCATGCCGGTAGTTGGACCAACGGCACGTTCTACATCCACCATAGCTCCGATAAATCGCGAGCAGGCCATCGAGGGGATCCTGCGGTGGCCGGACTGACCCGCAATGGCACCTGGCACCGTGGGTACTTACGATAACTCGGTCCCGCGTATGCGGGACAATCTGAAATCGGCAATCGTCAATGACATGTGACGGTTCAAGTTTTCGAGTAAGGAGTGGGACGCGACTTGCGGCTTCTGTTACAACGGCCACCGATTCAACTCAGCCAAATTGCAGAAATAGATAAGTAGTGGTCCTGAAAAGTCAAATGTAGTATTTAACTCCTGCGCGGTCCTTGGTACCGGGCTGAAAGTACGCTTCAATCCGTCCGGCCCAAAATTTTACCAGGCGCCATAAAGTGGTTTTGCCGTGGAATGGGCGGCGCAATCTGCGTTGGAGCATGTGTGTTTGAGAACCACGCGGATTTAAGAAATTGGCGGTTGACATTATTGTTAGCGCGTGGGAAATTGCCCACATGAAGATCAGCCTGGTGAAAGCAGATGACAAGGGACGTGTGCCCATTCGGGGCGCCCAAAAAGGGAAACAATACCTAGTCATTGCAGGAAAGGGCGGCTGGTGGGTCAGACCTGCGCCAAAGGTCAAAGTCCCCCAACTCGAAATGGATGAGTTAGTGGCTGAAACGTGGGCGAAACTTGGGCCGGCACCTGAGGTTGATTATGACGAGATTTAACCGGGGAGATGTGGTTGTAGTTGACCTTGGCATTGACGGCAAGACGCGGCCTTGTGTGGTAGTCTCGATTGCCAAGCCAGATTCCCTGCGCAATATGAGTGTAGTGGTACCGATGACCACTGAGATTCGGGGTGGCGAGTGCGAGGTTGCGTTTCCGAAGCCGGCATGGTTACGTCAAGAATCCGTGGTCAACGTGCTTGGCATAGCTGGTGTTGATAACGCAAGGATAATTCGCCGGATAGCGCCTTTCCCAAAAGAAGCTTCCGACCGTGTGCTCAAGGCAATTGCGCGCATGCTCGGGTTTCAGGGATAAAAGGGCCGTTTGGTTACTGAACAGCCTTCAGAGCCTCGTGAAGCCTTCTAAATGTGCAGAAAATACCGCGAAATCGCGGGGCAAACGAGGATAACTCAACAATGGGGAGCGGTCAAAAAAACGTAAAAGGCGAGGAGTTTTTGTCCAAATGTTGCCCGTGGAGTCTTTTAAGTGACAAAACGTACGCGGGTATTGGGGGCCAGTTCACGAATATCCGGGTTTTCCAGGGACGCGTAGGCTTTTTGTGGGAAGGCCATTTGTAAGCGTCTGGTGGGGTGCATGGGCTGAATGGCACAACGGATGCCCTAAAGCCGGTTCAATTTGCAGGTTTGTGGCTCGGTTTCCAGCAGCGCGGCAACAGACTTTGGCAGTTCGGATTGTTTCATGCCCGGCAGTCGGTCGAGCACGTCGCGCACGTATTCCCCCAGGTCAATCCAGCGCCGCCGGCAGCTCACGATCAATGAGTAAATCACCGCGCTGCGCCAGCCGGCCTGCGGATGGCCGATAACTAACCAGTTCTTCTTGCCCACAGCGCTGGGCCGAATCGCGTTCTCGGTCAGGTTGTTGGCAATCTCCAAGCGCACGTCTTCCAAATACCCGTTCAACCTAACAAATGCAGTTCAATTGGCCGCAACAGAGCCCAAAGAACACAGAAAAAGCAGATGGAGCGGACACTTGCTTCCAGGAGGTTCACCCACCAGATGAAAACGATTCGAGGCCTTTGAACAACGGAACTGTTTGGGAGCTTTGCGTTCTATTGCGGCTCGGTTAACTGCAGAATCCAGGGTCAACGGCGCCCACTCCGCCAGCGTGTAGCGGATCGCCTTGCCCAACGGGCTTTGCGGTAAAAGCCATCAAGCAGCGCCTCCAGCCGAGCCATATTGCGCAGGGTGGACAAGCCCAGACGATGACGGGCGGCAAACTCGAGTTGCGACAAACCGGACCGTTCATATTGGCTCACCCAAATTTGCGCGTTGCTCAGGTGTCGAACGCGGATGACGCCGCCCAGAAGAACAAAACGAACCATTCATGCCTCTACTTTACCCGAACATGTATCCCTGCCATATGCACCCCGCTGGACGCGCATGCTTTTCTTGGTTGCGGTGCATTTTACCTCGGTCAAAGCGCAGATACGTATTGCCGCCCCAAAACAATTCGGAGTGTGGTCCTGCACACGGCCGGACCGCTCTTGTGGAAGCGCGACATGTTGCGCCCGAAACAAAGCGCGGTCGTACCCACGCATTCGAAAGACTCTTGGGAAATGCACTGCACGGGCGCGGCTCAAGACGCGGCTCGTAGTCGGGTCACTTTGCGAATTTTCTGAGGTATTTGACGGCGACAGTTATATCCTTTGGCCAGGGGGCAACGATAGTCAGTTGCTCGCCCGTGACAGGATGTGTGAGTTGCAATCGTTCGGCATGCAATGCGGGCCGGTTGATCAGGGGTCGTTCGGTCTGGCCGCGTTTGAGTTTGTAATCCGGCTTGAGCCGCGACAGCAACAAGGGTGCGCCGCCGTAAGTTGCGTCACCCACAATCGGCAAGCCGGCGTATTGCAAATGGACGCGGATTTGGTGAGTCCGACCGGTCACTGGCATACAGTTGAGCAACGCGTAACCAGAAAACACCTCAAGCACATCAAAGACTGTCCTGGCTTTTTTGCCGTGTGCATTGTCAACCTTCATCATGCCCGGCATGGTGGGATGTAGAGCAAGTTTGGCATCAATTTCAAAGTGGTCGTTCCGGGGCCGACCATGCACAAGCGCGATGTATTGTTTGACCGGCTTTTCGGACCCGAACAGCTCGACCAGCTTGACGAGCACAGGCTTGCTTTTTGCGAGCAGTATGACGCCGCTTGTATCGAAGTCGAGCCTGTGCGCGTTCATCAGGTAATTGAGACCGCGTTGTTTGGCCCAGGGTTTACCGCAGGCAATGCTTTCATGCAACAACCGCATCAGGTTCGGCCGGGTAGGGTGGTACCGGTCGGGTGACGTGAGCAATCCGGCTGGTTTGTTAAGCGCGATGAGGTGTTCGTCTTCGTACAGCACCTGGATTTGCCAAAACTCGTGTGTGGCCTGCCAGGACAGTTTAACTGGCAAGGTATGTGAAGGATCAGTTGTCATGGCTTGCAAATGTTTGCGGGCTGGCGCGGGCGCGTCCGGTTGCGCAACGACAGGCTCGGCCAGAGCCTTTGACGGAACGCGTCCTGCAAGGCCGGCGCCGAGCGACATGCTTTAGATGTTCAATTTTTCTGGCGGAGCTGCTACCGCGCGTGCGAATCGTTTGACTCCGCCCGGCGTGTACGCCATGCCAAAGGTGTATTCCGCAAGGTTTTTTCGGCTTGTGCACGCAACCACGCATTAAACGCTTCCTCCTGAGCCGACCGGCGCAACAGGGCGATGAACTGAGGCAGCTCGGCTTCCATGCGTTTTTCATCCACAGGCAGGCGATTCTGCACATGGACAATAAACCCGCCGGTTGGGGTGGGTATGAACTCGCTGATCTGCCCGGGTGCAAGCTTGAACGCGGCGTCTTTGAGCAACGCAAGCGGGACGAAATCCTCGACCCCGGCCAATGCACGTGTCCGGCGTGAAAACGGCTGTGTAAACAGCAACTTGACACCTGCCTCACGACAAATTGTCGAGAAACTTTTGCCCTGGGCAATGCCATTGGTCAGCGTGCGGTGAAACTCGGCGCCTTGCCGCTGTGCCAGGGCCAGCGCCTGTTGATACTTCAGATCGCTGAGCACCTGTTCACGGACAGTTTCAAGCGCAGGAATTTCAGGCGGCAATTTCTTGTGCAACGCAATCACATAGACACCGTCTTCGGCCACTATAGGTCCTTTTAATGGGTCTTCTTCGGTCAGCTCGAATGCTGCGGTGATGAACGCCTGCCCCACATCAAGCCCGGCGGGCGGGTTATACCGGTCGAAGGGCGCGGTTACTCTGACTGTCAGGTTCGATTCTGCAGCGAGCCTGTTGAGATTGTCGGCGCGGACAGGCTCGATATCGAACAGGACATTGGCAAATTCGATTGCTTTTTTTCGCGCAGCACGCAGGCCTGCCGCTCGACGCAGTTCTTGCCGGATTCGATTTTTGGCTTCCTGGGGCGAGGCAGCGTCGCTGTAGTAATTTGTGCCGCGCTGCTGGTAGAGCGCCTCGACCACAACCTCAAGATTAGTAAAGCGCGCAGTTGCCTGGGGCGCGTCTGGGATCAGGCCGAATCGCACCAGGGCAGCCGCATTTGTGAGGCTGGCGAGTTCTTGATCAGCCTCGGCGAGGAAATTTGTAAGGTCCCAACGCAGGTATCGGACCTGAACACGCTCGGGGATTTCGTATCGTGCGGCGTTGTTCGAGTAATACTGGGCTAACTGTTCGGGCTTGACTTCGACACGATCAAGATAGTTCGTCGCCGGGAACACAACCAAAGCGGCTGTCAACTCTTCATTTTCATGGCGATAGATTGCCCTTGCTTCATCCGGTGTAATCAGGGCGCCCGGCACGCCTGCGAGATTCGCAAGTTGCTGTATGGCAAGTTCGTTCTGCAAGAACCGTTGGAAATCTTCCCGGGTTATTCCCGCCGGATGCAGCACTTCACGCTCGAAAGCTGCAAAGGATGGCGCAGCGCCGCGTTTGTACGCCTGCAATACCTCACGCGCAACTCGCGCTGCGGCTTCACTGCTCACGTTGATGCCGAGTTGACGCACTTGATGCAACAACACAAGCCGGTTATACGTTTCACGTTCCTCGTTGTAGCCGAGCTGTTCTGTTGCACGGTCGCGTGCCGGCCACTCGCCGTGTGTGAAAAAGTAGCGCAACTGCACTTCTTTGAGTGCATGGTGAAATTGTTCGCGGGTGATGCGTTTGCCGGCAATCGAGCCGAGCTCAGGTTCACTCCCAAGCTCCGGTGCACGCCGGCTGTAGGGCGAGAAATACAGGACAAAACTGATGATTGTGAGTGTCACAATCACCAACCAAAGCCATTTTTGGTGCTTTCGAATTGTGCCAATCATAAAACTAAACAACAGGGCCGGGCCGCACCCTAAACGGTGCGGGTGAACGTGGTCAAATGCAAAAACTGAAGCTGGATCACTGGTAGATCGCTCAAATCGCTTCAGAGACTCGTCCGAGACGGTTTTGGTCGAGGGCCAATACGGCTATTGCTTCTTTTTCAGTGGCGATGTGAGTGTATCGAGCAGTTTTTTCCCGGTTTTTTCAACTGCACCGCCACCTTCTTCAATTGCACCCTTTACGGTCTCCGCGGCGGCCTCGATTCCGAACCCGACAAAATCCGCCCCATTCTTCAGCATTACCTGCATAATCAGGCCAGTGAGGTCCTTTGCGGATTTAACATTTTTGAGTTCTTCGTTTATGCCGAGTTTGATGTCACGGTTTCGTCCTGGGTTTTTCAAACTCCTGAAACGCGCCTGGTCCAACTGCAATTGCAGCGTGTCTATTCCAACAAACTCGAGGGCCGGTTTACCCTTTTTTTCAGCCTTGGCCTCGGATTCCTTTTGCTTGTCCAACAGGTACTTTACGTTTGTTTTGCCACTGGCGTTTTCGACCACATTCATGTCTGCCAAATGGAATCGGACCAGCCGCAAATGCAACTTGCGCGATACCAGGGCGCTACGGTCGTATTCGACATAAATCTCGGGAATATCAACGAAACGCGAATCATCGAACCCGGGCGGATTGTAAATTCTGAGGCTCTCGATTCTGATGACCGGCCTGTTTATCCCGATATCAACCGAGCCAATGGTGGCGCGCATGCCGGTCTGGGCAAAAATCTGCTTTTCCATTACCGACCTGACGATCTTCCCCCTGAACAGAACCGCCAAACCGATCAAGATCACCAGCAAAACCACAATTCGGATTACCCATTTGACAAGCTTTTTCATGCCGTATTTATGCCATAGCACAGCATCATCCGCCAACATTAAACGTCCGGCTTCACAAAGCCGCCGGGCCGATCCTCCGAAACAACGTGTCGGGCGAGACCAATGCGCGCAAAAAGTCGCGCCGCCGCGTTCGGGAGCGGACGGCTCTCTAACCGTCAGTGTTGAACGCCATCTCCTGGTTGCGAATCGCTTTCCCAATCACCGTCAACCAGCAGGTCGGTAATGTTTTTTGCCATTGTCTCGGCTAAGAGCGGCAGCGCCTGCCGCTCGGCATTTGCCAGGTCTGCCCCCACACGAACGAGTGTGCCTGCCTGAACTTCCTTATCCAGAACGACTCTTCCCGTGGCAACCTCACGCGCAACCACATGCGCTGTCATTGTCACGCGGTAGTCGAGAACCGAAACTGCGTCGGCGGGTTGATAGCTCAGCTCAGTGCGGTTGTACTCGATGATCTCGCCCGTCACAACAATATCGGCATTACCTTTGGTGACGAGCCTGCAGGCGGTATCACGTTGGATTTGTTTGCGCAACGCAGCAGCCAGAGCGTCTGTCAAGCGCGGCTCAGCCGTTCGATTTGCGAATGGTTGGACCTGGATTGTCTTTGAGCCTGGTGCAAGGGCCATAGTTGGCCCGAGTTTGTATCCTGCGCAACCGCAGATGACAAGTGCCGTTCCACACACGAGTAACACCTGCCGAACCGGGTGCATCTTATTTGGTTGCGGTGTGCGTGCGGGCCATCAGCGCGTCAATCCGCCGACGTGCCTCGGCGGCATATTTCGAGCCGGGGTCCTGCAACAGCACTTCGTTGTAGTAGATGAGCGCGCCGCTGTACTTGCGATGTTTCTCGTAGTACCTGGCAATCTGGAAACTACCGCGCGCCTGCTCGGTCTTGAGCGCACCGATGATTTTCCGTGCTTCAGCCGTCCGCGCGTCGTTCGGGTACAGCGTGATGAAATCCGTCAATGCAGCAATTGCCTTGGCAGCGGTGGTCTGGTCATATTCAGCCTTGAGAGTTTGCTTGTAGTAAGCTACCCCGGCACGGTACAGCGCCTCGGCGGCAATTTCAGCCCGGTCAAAGTACCTGTCGGCGGCAACTTCGTATGCCTTGACGGCTGCAGCGTAATCTTTTCTTTTTTCGTATGCTGCACCCGTTTTGAGCTGTGCAGCCGGGCCGACCGCACTGTACGCGCCGTTGCTAACGATCTGCTGGAACATTGCGGCTGTCTTTCCCATGGACGGAAAGAACGGTATCCTACCGAAAAGCTTGAACCATTCGCCGCCGAGGAATCGTTCTGCGATTTTGAACTGGCGCTGGAGCGCATCTTCGCAATGCTGACTTTTCGGGTATTTCTCAAGCAGTTTTTGGTACGCGCGGAAAGCGCGCTCATGCTGTTTTTTGGCTTCGTAGCATTGCCCAATCAGGTACTGTGCATCCGGCGCATAATCCGAGAGCGGCCATTGCGCAATGACACGGCGTGCCGCGCGGAGCGCCAGGTTGTAGTCGCGATTTGCAAAAGCTTCCTGTGCAACCTGGAGTTGTTCCTTTGCACGTGTCCGGCGCCATTTACCTTCTGCGCCAACCGGTTCGTAAACCCAGCCTTCACCCGGCTGATAAATCAACGGCGCCGGCGCGCGTTCGGCACACACGAACACGACCAGCGTGACCAACACCAAGCGGATTGTCCGGCGCAGCATCGGCCAGACCGTATCGTGCAGCTTCGCACAAGTCAAGATTCGCCAGGTACAGCGCCTCATGCACTGTAGTGACATGAAAAAGAGTTTTCGTGCAACCTGGCGCAATTTGACCTCGGCGCTCACAACCTGTGGCAACACAAGGCCCGGTTCGGCATTATCCACGATATACAACAAGCACGCCGAAGTCCGTCAACAGCTTTTGTGATCCGATGTCTAGATACGTGTAGTTGAGCGTGTTGACACTGATAATGTTTTCTTCACCCACCTTGGCAAGGAAATCGGTGACAATCTCGTCGAACCTGTCGCGGCCCACCTCGACGCAATCAATTCGCCTGATGGTTTTTACGCGGACACGTTTTTCGGTCTCTTTGGGGGCGGCTTCGAGCGGTTTGAGCGGTTTACTTATGAGGCTCTCGGCCGGCTTTTCGTGGATCGGCACGTGGAAATGCTTTTCTTCCTTTGCGGCTGCAGACGAAGCGATTGGGTTGATAACGTGTGCTTCGTGTCCGGGCGGATGCGCATGCTGCGGCGGTTGCTGTGGTGGCGGCGTGCCACTTGTGCGCACACCGGGTGCATTCGGGCTTGGCACGACGAGTATCTCACCGCAGGTGGGGCAGTTCAGTTCCGTACCGGCGGCTTCGCTGTCAACCTCGAGCTCCTGACCACAATGCGGACAATTGAACAGTATATCCATACGCAGGCTGTTTTGCTTAACCGGATTTCCGTGCAACCATAACCTTGTGCAGCCGCTTTTTCCAGCGAATTTTTTTGCGTGCCTCACCGCCGGCTGGCAAACGCCACTGCCGGTCGGGACAACGACACGGCGGCTGGCCACGAACCCGATTTTCTCACTTGAAAGCGGCTTCGAGCTGTTTGATCCGCGGATAAACGGGCGAATTAGTGCCGGTGCGGTTCTTGACAGCCGCAAAAACGCGCTTTGCTTCGGTTGGGTTCATCCAGGCGACTCTCTCGCAGTAGTCAAGTTCGAGAGACGCTCGGCACGGGTCATGGATACTGCCGCTGTATGCGCTGAGCCAATTGCTCATTGCAGCCGGGCCGGCTTTGACAGCCTGTTGCCAAGACGCCTCAAGTTGCGGCGGCAGCCCCGACCGACCGGCCTGGCTTTGTGTGTTTGTCTGTTGCTCATGTTGCACAACCCCTTTCACCTGCTTTTCGATCTGCCGGTACAGTTTGTATCCGGCAAACACTAGCAGCGCAAAAAACAGGATTGTGGTAAACCGGTTCACGAATTGTCCACACGTTGAATGCGCGCACCTAGCCGGCGCAGTTTGCCGTCAATGTTTTCGTAACCGCGGTCGATATGATAGATGCGGTTGACCTGGGTTGTGCCTTTTGCTGCCAGACCGGCAATCACTAGCGCCGCCGACGCGCGCAGGTCACTGGCCATGACAGGAGCGCCACTGAGCGGTTTACCACCCTTGACAATTGCGCTCGGGCCTTCAATCTCAATGTCCGCCCCCAATCGCGCAAGCTCGCTCACGTGCATGAACCGCGACTCGAAGATACGCTCAGTAATAATGCTTATGCCGGGTGCAAGTGTCAGCAGCGCCATCATCTGCGCCTGCACGTCGGTCGGGAACCCGGCATAAGGCAGCGTGGTCACATCCACTGCCTTGAGCTGGCCGCCTGGTTTGACGGTCATAATTGTGCCTTTACGTTCGATCCTTACGCCTGCCTCATTAAGCTTGTCTAGCACAGCATGCATGTGATCCGGACGCGCACCTGTAATGGTGACCTCGCCGTTTGTCGCAGCAGCAGCAATGGCGTACGTGGCAGCCTCGATCCGATCCGGAATGATCTCGTAGTCGGCCCCGTGCAGTTGTTTTACACCTACGATCGTGATTGTCGGGCTGCCTGCGCCGGTGATTTTTGCGCCCATTGCATTCAGGAAGTTCGCCAGGTCGACTATCTCGGGTTCACATGCGGCGCTCTCGATCACCGTTACACCTTCGGCAAGTGCAGCGGCCATCATCACGTTGGCTGTGCCGAGCACGGTCGAACCCGCCCGCCCGCCAAGGAACATCTCGGCGCCGATGAGTTTCTTGGCACTTGCCTTGACGTAGCCGCCCTCGATTTTGACTTTTGCACCGAGCGCCTCGAACCCTTTGAGATGCAGATTGATCGGGCGCGCACCGATCACACAACCGCCCGGAAGCGATACCGACGCACGGTGCAGCCTGCCGAGCAACGGCCCCATCACGCAGATCGAGCCGCGCATCTGCCGCACAAGCTCGTAATCACACACCGGATTGACCTTCCTGGCCCGGATCGAGACACAATCACCCTGGAAATTTACTTCTGCACCGAGCGAAGCCAGTATCCGGCACATGAACCTGACGTCGCTTACATTGGGCACGCGCCGCACCGTGCAGGGTTCGTCTGTGAGCAGTGCTGCAGCCATAATCGGCAGGGCAGCATTTTTCGCCCCGCTAATCTGCACTTCACCGCGCAATGGCACACCGCCTTTTATGATGAAACTTTGCATACTTCGCCAACTTGACCACGCGTACTGCCGGAGTGCTGCTGCCGCCAACCGACCAATTCAATCCACCCCAACCGCAGGGATGGCAAATCCAACCGATTAACTCCGGCACGCAACCAAAATTCTGGCCTGCTGATTATAGTCGCGTTCGACGCCAACAACAACCCAGTTGTGCCGTTGAAAAAGCGCGCATACGGGCTGTTCTTGGCCGTCGCCAAACTCGAGCATTAGTTGTCCGTCGGGCTTTAGCAGCGCACCGGCCTCCGCAGCAAACCTGCGGAAGTAATCCAGCCCGTCCGGGCCGCCATCAAGTGCCTGGCGCGGTTCGTAATCGCGCACCTCGGGTTGCAACTGAGCGATTTGCGCGCTCGGAATGTAGGGTGGATTGCTCACGATCAGGTCAAACTGCAATCCTGCTGGTAACCCGGCAAAACCGTCGCTGCACAAAAATTTGATGCGATCAAGCACCCCATGCCGTTGCGCATTTTGCCGGGCCACAGCTAGTGCGGCTTCGGCCGAATCAATCGCCCAAACTGTTGCATGCGGACAATGCACACCCAGCGCAATTGCTATGCAGCCGCTGCCTGTGCCAAAGTCAAGCGCTGTAACTTGTCCAGGGGCACGGCGCAAAAGAAATTCCCAACCTTTCTGAGCCAGCAATTCGGTTTCCGGCCGCGGTACAAGCACGTGCCGGTTCACCGCCAGGTCGAGTCCGCAAAAATTCGCGCTGCCAACGATGTATTGCAAAGGCTCATGTTGACCGCGCCGTTTCACAAGCTCGCGCAGCACAGCCAGCTCGGCTTCGGCGAGCTTGCGGTCGAAGTTCAGGTACAGATTCATTCGGGGCATCTTCAGCACGTGCGCAAGCAATAGCTCGGCCTGCAACCGTGGTGATTCAACACCCTTTCTTGCGAGAAATTCGGCGCTTTTTTGAATGACCTCGAGCACGGTCACGGCCCCAATTTTAGACGGGCATGCCCCGGCCAAAAAGATAAAAACACGCCCACACGGGCTTTTTGCCCGGGTACTGACAACACGACCACTGTAACTGGACCGGTTGCGGCTGTCAGGCGTTGTTGAGAGAGTGCGGCGCGTCGGTGCCGGGGTGGTGGGTAAATTGCTGGCTTAAGTTTTTTCCTCGATCAACTCGCGCCGTGCACCGCCCAGGAGCTGTTCGACAAAGTTTGTCGAGTAAACGCCGCGCCTGAAGTTCGGGTCCTGCAGGATTGCCTGTTGAAATGCGATGGTGGTCTTTACACCTGTGATGATGTATTCGCTCAATGCGCGGCTCATTCGGTCCATCGCCTCACGCCTGTCTTTGCCAAAGGTAACCAACTTTGCAATCAACGAGTCGTAGTATTCTGGAATCACGTATCCGGCGTACGCATGTGTATCAACCCGCACACCGCGCCCGCCGGGTTGATAATACATGTCAATTCGGCCCGGGCTGGGCCGGAATTCATCAAACGGGTCTTCGGCATTAATCCGGCACTCGATGGCATGTCCCTGAATTTTGACATCACTTTGCGAAATGGGCAGCGGTTCACCCATTGCAATTAAAATCTGCGCTTTAACAAGGTCAATGCCGGTAACCTCTTCTGTGATTGGGTGCTCGACCTGAATGCGTTTGTTAACTTCGAGGAAGTAAAAATTCCCCTGGCCGTCCACGATGAACTCGACTGTTCCTGCGCCGGTGTAGTGCGCTGTCTCAGCAATCCGAACGGCCGCACGACCCATGCGGTCTCTGAGCTTCTTATGTTTGAACTCGAGCAATGGGGATGGGGTTTCTTCGAGCACCTTTTGGTTCCGCCGCTGTATCGAGCAATCGCGTTCGCCCAGATGAATCACATGCCCTTTTTGGTCGGCCAATATCTGGAACTCGATGTGATGACAATTCTCGATGTATTTTTCGATGTACACAGACGAGTTGCCGAATGCCCTTTCAGCTTCGGTTCGCGCGGTGCGGTACTCTTTAACAAGTGAAATGTCGTTATGCGCTGTGCGCATGCCGCGACCACCACCACCTGCAACAGCCTTGATCATGACCGGGTAACCGAGCCGTTTCGCCACAACCAATGCTTCCTGCTCGGTTTCAACCACATCGTCTGAGCCGGGTGGAACGGGCACACCGGCCTTTTTAGCCAGTGCACGGCTAATGGCCTTGTCAGCCAACGCATTCATCGCGCGCGAGCTGGGACCGATAAACCGGATGTTACAGCTTTCGCAGACATCGGCAAAATGTGCGTTCTCGGCCAGAAAACCGTACCCGGGATGAATCGCATCAACGTCTGCTATCTCGGCTGCACTTATGATGCGGTCTATTCGCAAATAACTCTCAGTAGCCGGGCCTTTGCCGATGCAGATTGCCTCGTCAGCCAGTTGCACATGCATCGAGTTTGCATCCGCCTCGGAATAGACGGCTACTGTACGAATGTTCAATTCTTTACAGGCCCGGATGATCCTGACTGCGATCTCGCCGCGATTGGCTACAAGTATCTTCTCGAACATGTGCCTTGGGCACTTAGCCTGAAAACTTTTATTTGGAACACTCCAGCGCTTGAATCAGCCTACAGTGGTCGAAGCTTAAACAGCGGCTGACCGAATTCAACAGGTTTGCCGTTCTCAACCAGTACCTGCGTTATGATACCCTTGGCTTCGGCTTTAATCTCGTTCATGACCTTCATCGCCTCGATGATGCACACTACAGTGTCCGGGTTCACTTCGCTTCCGACCTCGACATACGGGGCGGATTCAGGCGATGGCGCGCGGTAGAAAGTGCCAATCATCGGCGATTTAATCTCCAACTCGACAGCGCCTGGCTGTGTAGCCGATGGCGCCGCCGGCGCGAGCGCCTGTGCCGGTGCTGCAGCTATAGGCCGGCCTGCCGCTGGCACCGCGCCAACTTGTTCTTCGGCAGCAACCGGGTATGAAATCTCCGGCATTCGTTTGAGCCGGATTTTGAAATCCTGACGCTCAAGCTCGAATTCGGCGATGGAATTTCGCCGCATCAGGTCAATAATCGCCTTGATATCCTTCAGATCCACAGTTCGTTTACGTTAAAGTTGACCTTCGTGGCGCGTTTTCAGCACACTTTCACAACATTTGCAGCCGGCTCTCTTCGTTCGGCTCAATTATGCATCCCGATACACCGGTCATCTTTTTGCCGCCTTTACTACCACATGTGCCGATGCTTTGTCAAGCCCACGGATACGTAAAAAGTCGCAAACCTTGCTCGAACCCTCACCTAGAGCCAGTCTTACGTGTTTCTTTAACGTTAACCGCAGCCTCTAACGCCAATATGTATGAGTTCGGCCCGAATCCTGAGATCTGCCCTACACAGACAGGCGCAATAATTGATTCACGCCGAAACTGCTCACGTGCGTGGATATTGCTCAAGTGCACCTCGATAGTTGGGACACCTGCGGCTACGATGGCGTCTCGTATTGCGATGCTTGTATGTGTGTAGGCCGCTGCATTGAGGATTATCACGTCGAACCGACCCTTCGCATCTTGGATCCAATTTACCAGGTCAGCTTCTGAATTGGACTGCCTGAAATCAACCTTTGCACCCAGTTCAGCCGCCCTTTTGCGCAAGGCAGACTCGATCTGGGCCAGGGTCATTTTGCCATAAACCTTCGGCTCACGTTGGCCCAGCATGTTCAAATTAGGCCCGTTCAAGACCAAAATCTTCATCGGCACGGAAATGTTAGGTGTTGCCTGGCTGTTTGTCGAAAGTTTTTTGATTGCTCCGGATCAACCAACCGAAACTTGCAAAGGCAATCCAGCTTAACGCTGGTATGTAAAGGCCGAACTCGACCAGGTTATGTAGGCACCAACCCAGTACACCCAGCCAAGCGGCAAACGAAAACCAACTGCCCGGCAGACCATTGCCCGGATAAGCCGCGCGCAGGCCACAGATGATCAACACCGCATAAAGCGCGCCTCCGGGTAACCCGGAATCCGATGCCTGCTGAAGGTAATCGTTGTGTGTCATACGCGCCATTTCAGCCTCGGGTCGCTTGAGCGCCGCATAAGAAACCTGGAATGTGCCGGGGCCGGTGCCGACCAGCGGGCTATTTGCACACGCCAGAAGAGCCGCTTGCCAGTAATCAACCCTTGCAACCGCACTTGCTGCACCGCGTTTAAAATACCCGGTAAACCGCACCGCAAACGCTGTCAGACCAACACACAAAACAACCGCAACCAAGCCAAGCTTGACCCAATGCGCAAACCGCAGATGTAGCAAAGCCACCATGCACACCGCCAATGCAACCAACCACCCGCCCTTCGAGCCGGTCCAAAACAAGCATGCAAATGCCGCTATACCAAACAGCAGCATCAAAAAAGCCCGTGCACCCCTGGTAAAGTACCGTTCCAAACTCCAAATGAACGCCAAAACCGCAGGCGAACACAGCACAATTGCACCTGCGAAACTGTTCGGATAAAACAGCGTGCCGAAAATCCTGTTGCTGGACATGCGTTTGAGCAGTTCCGGCGGGACATCCTGCAAGGCCGGATAGATGTAGAGCCAAAAATGTTTCCGTGTCTGTTCTAGTCCGCCGAAGTGCTGGTCAAGACCCATGGCAAGTGCAAGCCCAAGCCCGCAGGTGATACCGAGGTACAACTGCGCCGGGTACTTGAGCTGCCCGACCACGAGGTAGCCCAGGTAAAAGCATGCCAGACACGTTGCAAAGTGCCGCAGCGTAATGATCGTGAGGTTGGCATTGACGGTTTGAGTAGCTGCAACAAGCTGCCAACAAAACCACGCCAGGGGCAATACAGCCACCCCGCGTACTCGCAGATCGCGTCTGCGTATGCAAAAAATTCCCACGCACAACACCAACAGCAACAGCCAGTGCCCAATCCGAACCGGCCAAGGCATTAGCACCCACTCCAAAAAATCCTGCGGCAACAGCACGACCTTGTCCAAAATGACCGGGTTGCCAAACTTGAGCAGCGACAGCCCAAGTAACGCCCCAAAAAGCAGGCAAAAAATGCGCAGTGTTCGATTTGCGGGTTGAACTGCGGCTTCAGACGCGGTTGTCATCGGACGGGTTGGGCATTTCCAAGATGCAATTTCAGCATGCTGATTTCCAGGGCCAGTAGCTCCTGCACGTTCGAGTTTAGCAACCATTGCAACTGCTCGAGTGTGCGCAGGTTTTCGAGTGCTTGGCTGGGCGTGAGCTGCTCGGCAATCCGGCCTGTGCCGCATCGCTCCGGCAGACTCAGCAAACGCCGGTCAACGCGAAGTGTCTGCAGCCATGCATCGCGGAACCACAACTGCAGATCGGCCACAAGCGCAGCGCGTTTTTGTCTGTAGGCGGCTTCGATGGCTGCATCGAGCTCTTTTCTCCATTTTTCCCTCAGTTCAGGCTCAAGCTCGGCGGACTGGTCGTATTGAGCCAGGGGCGACGATTCTCTCAAAGTAGCTTCGATCTCGGCCCTGAACTCTGCAAGTTTGCCGGCAACAAAACCGATCAATTGATATCGGCCGAACAGGTTTTCACATGCGGCAACGGCACCCGCGCCGAACTCGGCCAACCAATCCACACGCGCAGCATCAGGCACACGCACCCCGGCACCGAAACTGAGCCGGATACATCTGGATGCAATCGTGTCCAGCACACGTTGTGGGTCTGTGGTGAGCAAGATCAGCACCGATTTACCTGGGGGTTCTTCGAGTGTTTTAAGGAATGCATTTGCCGACTCTACATTGAGGCGGTCGGCTCCCACCAGTATCCCGAGCTTGTATTGTGCTTCTGCGGGCTTGAGACTCAGCTCGTGCATTAACTCACGAATCTGCTCGATCCGGATCACGCGGCTTCTCGATTCTGGCCGGACCCAGTGCACATCCGGGTGCGCCATTTTCTCCACCTTCACACACGCTGCGCATCTGTCACAACAGTCAACTGGGACGTTGTTGCGCATGATTGGCTTGAGACAATTGAGTGCCTTCGCAAGCGTGCGCGCGACCGTTCCCAATTCGTCAATGTCGGGTCCGCTGAACATGTACGCATGCGCAATTCGGCTGCGTTCAAGCGACCGTTGCAGCAACGTAATTCCTTGTTCTTGAGTTGGAAAATCTTTGAATGACATCGGGATTCAGTCTAGGACTTTGCGCAACACACTGCCGAGCCGTGCGATGCCATCGCGGATGTGTCGTTCAGTTGCGTTGCCGAAACTGATCCGCATCTCATGATTTGGCTTCGGCCGGGTTGGATCGTCGCAATAACAAAGCTCGCCTGGCACATACAAAACATCCCGGGCCAAAGCAGCCTTGAAAAGCTTTGATCTGACACCGGTTTTGACGCCGGCCGGCAACCGCGCCCAATAATACAATCCGCCTGCAGGCTCCCATACCTCAACCGAGTCGGGAAAATGCGCCTGAATGGCACGCCGCATAAGCGCGGCCTTTTGCGCGTAACGGCGCTGCACACGTGCGAGGTGCTCTTCGTACTCGCCCGACACAATTGCAAGTGCAAGCAACTTTTGCAGCAGGCTTGCCGTGCCGAAATCGTGATTCCCCTTGAGCCACAGCACAGGCTCGCACAGCGACGGTGGCAAAAGCCCAAACCCAACCCGCACACCGCTTGCAAACGGTTTGCTGTATGTACCGGCGTAAAT
>Ga0123519_10006710_pt1 | contig 17990 bp, 13 predicted proteins | sample YelNatPaOPRAMG02_FD_87396 | JGI IMG/M metagenome (GOLD analysis project Ga0123519, IMG submission 87396) | Hot spring microbial communities from Yellowstone National Park - Yellowstone National Park OP-RAMG-02 (version 2) | ecosystem: Environmental > Aquatic > Thermal springs > Hot (42-90C) ... | reverse complement strand
TTCCTTCATCCGCGCGCGCTCTGGAACAGGGCATTGAGCACGAAGCACCCGATCGAGGACCTCCATTTTTATTGGCGCGGAATCCGCTCTCTGTTCGGACACCTGAGAGATTTCGGCCGGACCCGTCAAGGGTGATTTGGTCGGCCTTCAGACTGTTTTTTGCGGCCGCCCCCCAGCACGGAATATGCGAGGCGATCCGGCCCGCCGCTGCAGATCCTCTCCATAAGGAAGGCGCACCGCAACGAGGCGCATGCCGCGGTCCAGGACGAGCCACCGCCGTTTAAGAAACGGCCTCTTTCTCCCGCTCTCCATGTCCGCTTTTCCGCGCATGCTCATTCAACCCGCGTCGCGCCTGAACACCGTGTTTCTCCGACAGGCTGTGCGATCCGGCCTTTTCTCAAACGAGACAAATCAGGGCTGAATCTGATGTCCGCCGCTCCCTTTTGATGCAGAGGAGCGCTCGGAATAATAAGTTCCACCCGGAGGGATGAAGGACTCCGCTGTCAGGATTCCAAATCGGCCAAGACCGTGCCGTTGAAGGAAAACCTGAAGCGAAGTCCACAGCACCCCGAACCCATATTTGACGCTCCGGGCGAAATTTATGGAGGACGCTTCCGGAAAATACCGCGTCGGACAGGAAACCTCGCCGATTCGAAATCCGAAGAATATGGCCTGGGCCAGCACCTGATTGTCGAAGACAAAATCGTCGGAATTCCGGTGCAGAGGCAGGCTTTCCAGCACTTTCCTCGAGAAGGCCCTGAATCCGGTGTGATACTCGGACAGCTTGGCGCCCATCAACAGATTCTGGATCGCCGTAAGAACTCGATTTGCCACGTACTTGTAAAGCGGCATGCCACCCTGCCTCGTCTTTCCGCCGAGAATGCGCGACCCCAGCGCGATGTCATACTCCCCGCTCGCCACCAGTCCGGCCAACGCTGGTATGATCTTCGGAGAGTATTGATAGTCAGGATGAAGCATGACCACTATGTCCGCGCCCATCTTCAACACCTCGGCGTAGCACGTCTTCTGGTTGCGGCCATACCCCATGTTCTTCTCGTGAATGAAGCACTTTATGCCGAGCCGCTCAGCCACCTTGACCGTATCGTCCCGCGATGCGTCATCCACAAGCAGCACGTCGTCCACAACATCGGTTGGTATTGCCCTGTACGTCGTCTCAAGCGTCGCCGCCGCATTGTACGCGGGCATGACAACCACAATTTTCATGCCGTTCAGCATATGACAGATATCCCGCCGGGGGACGCCGGGCATCGCGGCTGCGCCCACCACTGAATCGTAAATGCCATACAAAACTGCGTCTTACAATCACAAACCGGCTTCCCGGCAGCTTGCGCGCAAAGGAGTCATCGGGTAGTCTGGCCGCATGACCCCCAAGCCGCTGATACTGGGCTCGGCTTCCGAACGCAGGCGCAGCATCCTGCGCGGACTCGGTGTCCTTTTTGAGGTCCTTGTCCCGGAGACGCCCGAGGTCCTGGAAGGAGCCCCCGCTGACATCGCGTCCCGAAACGCGGCCGCAAAAAACGAATGGTGCGCCCGGCATCGCCCCGAACATTACATTCTCACCGCCGACACGGTCGTCTGCCTGGACGGGCGATCCTACGGAAAACCCGCAGACGCGGCAGAAGCCGAACAATTTCTGCGGACGCTCTCCGGCCGTACGCATTCCGTGCTCACGGCGGTAGTGCTTGCCCCGCCGCGCGTGTCCCGGCGGCCGCCGCGTTCCCATATCGTGGAATCCTCGGTCACATTCAGGCATCTGGACGATCCTCTGATAAGACGCTATGTCTCGGAGGTGATGCCGCTTGACCGAGCCGGCGGCTACGACATCAATGAGAAAGGAGATATGATCATCGAAAGATACACGGGTTCCTACACAAACATCATGGGCCTTCCTGCAGAGACCGTGCTGAGATGGCTCAAGGAGGAGAAACTCCTGCCGTGATCCCGTATTTTGCGATTTTTCCGGGCGCGGCGGATGCGATACGCGGGAAGCGCGGCTTTTCACCAATACCGCGAAAGCCTTGCAGCAATGCGTATGCCGCGCTTCAGGCCAGTCACCCGTGGTTTGAGACACGGCCTGTTTCCGCACTTCCCTGCGTTTCACTTTCTTGCGTTTGCCCGCTCGACGCGCATCGCGCCTGAACGCCATGTTTTTCCCACAGGTCATGCAATCCGGCAATTTCCCCAGCGCTGAATCAGGGGTCATCGCCTTTCGCCCGGTTCGAATCGGCGGTCTGCGACTGGATTTTCCATTCCTGCTCGCTCCCATGGCCGGCTATACGGACGCGGCTTTCAGGTGGATGTGCCTCAAAAACGGTTGCGGAGCCGCGTTCACAGAACTGGCAAATGCCGAGGGTCTTGTCCGATCATGCCGTCAATCGTGGTATCTCCTCGAAACGTTCCAGGACGAACGCCCCCTCTTCGCGCACATTTACGGCGCCAATCCGGACTCGATGGCGCGAGCCGCGGCTCTCATCGAAAAAACCGGACGTTTTGCCGCCATAGATGTCAACGCAGGCTGTCCGGTGCGCAAGATCATGGCCAAGGGCGCCGGCGCGGCCCTCATCAGGACTCCCGACCGGCTCGCCGCGATAATAAGAGCGATCCGTTCGGCCGTATCCCTGCCTGTGACCGTCAAGACGCGCATAGGCATCGCCCCATCCGAGAACTCCATCGCCGACACAGCCAGGCTCTTGGAAGACGCCGGCGCTCATGCCCTTCACATCCATGCCCGCTATGCTTCCGCTCATCATCACGGCGCCGCAGACTGGGATGCGCTGGCAGGAATCAAATCACTGGTGAGCATTCCCGTTTTCGGAAACGGCGGAGTGGCGACACCCGATGACGCCTTGAGGATGATGAAACAAACCGGCGTTGACGGCGTCATGATCGGGCGGGCCGCCGTTGGCAGGCCCTGGATATTCCGCCACCTTCGCGCGATTGCATGCGGCGCTCACCCGCACCCCCCGTCACCCGAGGAGATAGGCGGGGCAATATCGCTTCATCTGGACAAACTCGTCGAACACAAGTCCAGAGAATGGCGCAGGAGGCGCGCAAAGTTCTCTGCGGAAACCGCGGCTGTTCTTCATTTCCGCGCGCATCTGGTCCGGTACATGTCGGGCTTCAGGGGATTCGGAGAGTTGCGCAGGTCTCTGGACCAATTCAGGACCCGCGACGAGGTCGTCGCCAGGGTGCTTGAGATTATCGCCGCCTCAGGCCGGTGAGGCGCGGCCTGACGGAAATGATGTGGAGCGCCCCTCCTCACACTGTTCTTCCGGCAGGTCATCCAATCCGGCCATTTCTCAAACCCAAAAGCCGGGTTCCACGGATGCGGAAAACGGCTGGGGGCGCCCAGGCGCCGAAAATTTCAGCGTGTCTTCAGCCGCTCAATTCACTACTCTTCCCGGTCATGAACGATGTCCCGAACCAAAGCGCCGATCGCCCGGTGTCCGAAACCGTCCTGCTGCGCGCGAAGCAGGAACTCGAACACATGATTGACCTCAACCCCCAGGGCATGGCCCTGCTCGACCGTTCCGGCATCGTCCGCCGCGCGAACCGTGCGCTGCTGGAATTGCTTGACCTGCGCTCCTTCAAGGATGTGCTCGACCGCAACATAGCCTCGCTATTCCCCGCGGTTGACTCCGAAATCTTTCGCGAACTTCTGACATCTGCGACCGGCTATGAAACCCGCGAGGTGGCAATGAAGCCTTACGGCGGCCGGCAACGGTCCGTGCGTTTCACTCTCGTCAACTCCGGATCGGACAACGACGCCTCGGTCATAATTGTGAGGGACATAACGGCCGAACGGGAAGAGGCTCATTATCACGAGAAAGCCTGCAAGAAAGAAGCCATCAAAGCGCTCGTGGGCGCGCTGATGCACGACTTGAACCAGCCGCTCACGGTCATCATGGCCCGCGCTCATCTCATGCAGTTGGCGTTGGAGAAAAGCCCGGCTGGCCATCATGAGGATCTTCAGGCCGGCCTCGAGGAAATTTCCTCACTCACCGTACGAATTGCAGACACGCTCAGACGCCTTGAGTCGCCGCGCGATTACGTGACGCAACCGTACACCGAGGGAGTCGAGATACTTGACATCGGCCAGTCCGGCGAGGAAATCGGCCCCTGGCGCGACGCCACCGACATGGCCATGCGCAGGCTCCTCGCCGCGCTCGACACCCATGAGCCCGGCGCAAGGCTTCATTCCGAACGCACCGCCGCGTACGCCAGGCGGATAAGCAGGCTTCTCGGCCTCAACGACGCCCAGGCCGACATCGTCGGCAGGGGAGCGGCCTTCCACGACATAGGTAAACTCGGTATACCCGATTCGATACTTCAGAAGCCATCTTCCCTCGAACCCGCGGAGAGAAAAGTGATGGAAACCCACGCCGAAATGGGAGCTCGCATTGTGGGAGCCTTCTTCTTCTACAGAGAGGAAGCCAAAGCGGCCCATTGCCACCATGAACGTTTCGACGGAAGGGGCTATCCGCGCGGATTGTCAGGAGCATCAATCCCGCTTGCGGGCAGGATAGTTGCTGTGGCCGACGCTTTTGACGCCCTTCGTTTTCACAGGGAATATCGCAACCCCTCGCCGTTGGAGAGCGTGGCTCAGGAGATAATCCGCGGCGCGGGCTCGCAGTTCGACCCGGAGGTGGTCAGGGCTTTCAACGAATGTTACAGAGAGCTCGACTCGATGTTCCCACACATGCCGAACCGTTGACCCGGACCAACGCCCAGCCCCATCATCTCGCGATCCGCGTGCAGTTCCGGCCGTCTTTCTTGGCCCTGTAAAGAGCTCTGTCCGCCGCGGCAACAACCTCCGCAGGATTGCGATCCCGCCCTCCGCTTCCCGACACACCAACGCTCACCGTAATCCTCAGCGTACGTTCCTCAAGATTTGACGGAGGAACCGGCCGTTCGGGACGCTCCTTCGGCCTGTCGGCGCCCCTCACTATGAAACGCCCAGATGCGACCTGCCTCCTGAACTCCTCCGCCGCCTTCTCCGCGCACGCGGCATCCGCCCCTTCGTAAACTATGACAAATTCCTCCCCGCCGTACCGATATGCCGTGCCGGATGATTGCCGTCTGAGAATGGACGCAATGTATCTCAGAACCTGATCCCCCGTGTCATGGCCGTACCGGTCGTTTATCTTTTTGAAAAAATCAATGTCCACAACCGCTATCGCAAAATCCCTGCCGAGGCTGGCCAGCCTGTGGCGCAGCGCCCTCCGGCCCGGAAGGCCGGTCAAATCGTCTATGTGCGCGCTCCGCCACGAGCTCTCCAGCACGGCCCACAGCAGGCACAGAACTCCTCCGCTCATGAAACTGATGAGAACAGCCTGCTCCTGGCCGTCGCGCCATACGCTCGACCTGAACCCCAGCCCCGCCTCCACATGAAGCAGCGAGCCGGCAAGTATCGGCCCCAGGAACGGACTTTCGTGGCGGTTCGGGATAAAAAAAAGCGGGCCGCAGGCAACTGCCATCAGCAACCCTGAAAGCGAAATGTTCAGGATGGGAGACACGGGGCGGACAAGCACCGAGTTGCTGCACGCCACAGCCGAGCTCACTCCTCCGATCGCAGGCAGAAGCAGAAGACAAGCCACAACCGACATGACGATCAACAGCCTGATCCGCCCGTGCGGAGAAACAAGCCCCCGCTCGTCAAGATGATAGAATGCAACCGCAAGCGGCGGATAGTAAAGTCCGGCCAGAAATACCGCTGTCTCGCCCCGCGCCGCGTCGCCGGCGGCAAAAAAAGCCCGCTGCACTGCAAACGTCACCCCGGCCAGAAGAAGGCTCGCAAAAACAATCCGGCTCTGGCCGAAAGAAGCGCCCAAAACCGCCGCAGCAACCGCGGCAACATACGGAAGCGCGGCAAAAAGCCCGTACGACGGCCAGTTTGCGCTTGAAGGAACCGCCGCGAGCGCAAACATAATCGCGAAGAAAACAAGCAGCGGAAGAATGGCAGGAAAATGATATCTGAACCCACCCGTCACAGAAACACACCCGCCTTGCGCCGCCCGCAGACCAGGATCACGCCGTACACATCCGTCGAGCCATGCGCTTTGCGCTTTCCGGAAATTCAGGCCGTTCGGCCGCCGCCTCAGGGCCGGCTGGCTGCGCTTTTCTCTCCAGTCTCCTGAGCCAGAGTCAGCGGACGAAGCAGCCGCTCTGCCGCGCCGCGCTCAAGCACAAAAACCGCGGGATCCCCCTGCACGGCGGCAAAATATCCGTCGTCTCCGGCGCGGAAACCAATCAGCAACGATTTGCGTATGCCTGCCCCGGCCCTGAGATCGAGCGTAAGCGCGGCGGCTGGAGGCTCCAGGCCGTATGCCGCAGCGCTCTTCGCCGAACCGCTCTCAATTCGCAGCGCCTTCAGAGAAGCCGCCGCGAGTAGGACGTCCTGAATGACCTCGTTGTTGGGGCGGTTCGTGCCGGGCTGAATCACATGCCATCCGTTGTGATCGTCTCTGGCCACGATCTCCTCGCGGCCCTGCGCAAGAAGCGTAATTCTGAGAATTTCGTCCGGCGGGACAGCCATCATCGTTCTGTCCCGAAATACAAGCGGATCGGCAAGGCCGGCGACGCTCTGTTCCAAAGCCGATCTGGCGATACGGAAGACCGCAGGCTCTCCGTCTATGCGCGCATATACCTGCTCCTCGCCTTCCTTGAAGGCAGCCACGAGCAAACGGCGGGAATAAGGCGGGGAGGCAGAGGCTGAAAAGGGCTTGCCCGGAGGCGCCGATGCCGCGCTGACAAGCGATGACGGCGCCTGGGTTCCCAGATAGAACGAATACCTTGGCGGCGAAAGTCCGTATTCCGAAAGATTGGTGGCCGTCTCCGCGACAAAATCCTCCGCAGACAGCCTTGTGATCAATAGCAGTCTCTGCTCCACGACAGCGTCATCGGCCTTGCGCAGCACCGGCTCGGTAATCATCCATCCGGACTCGGGATGCTTCACGAGGGAGAGGCACACGTCTCCGTCCCTGAACGAGGCGATCTGAACTGCGGAAGCGGGAATTCGGAATATGCTCCTGTCCCTGAACTGCGAGACCGGAGCGGAAAGGAACTTCAGAATCTCCCCCGAAACAGCAAACACCGACTGCTCACCGCGCCTGCGCACATACACCCGGGCGCCCTGTGCGTCGGCCGCCTTGCCGATGATGAGTTCCCTGCCAACCTCCTCCTTCTCATGCCAGACCGTGACGCGGGCCGCCGCCTCGTCAGGGGCCACGCCGTACATGATGTCTCCACCGCCTTCCCCGCCCGAGGCGGGCGGATCCCACGCAAACTCGGCCACCCTGAGGGATCTGATCGCATCGAGCAGGTTCTGCACAAACGCCTGATCCGCCCTCGCGGACACCGGCTGGCGGATCTGCCAGACCCCGTCAATACGGGACAACTGCGCGAATCCCCCGGATTGCCTCCATATTTCAAGGCGTTCGACGCGCGACGGTTCCACGTCCAGAACCACCCTGCTCCTCATTTCGTCGAGCGTTTCGGGCAGGACATCCCAAAGAGATCTTGAAACAGCCGTTATCTCGTCCCGGCCGGCAAGCTTGATGTAAAGCGCCCGGCCGATTTCCGATTCGTTCCCGATGAAAATCTCGCGCCTGCCCCCCGGATCCAGCACGACAACCCTGGCGCGCGGCGATTTGAGCCCGTAGTCATCAAGGGTCAGTTCCCGCTGCCTGCACTGTTCGGCCGTTATGACCTCGCCGCGGCGCAAACTTTCGAGCGCATTCAGAATCCTCGCCACGCGCGGTCCGTCGGCGTCGGCGCTGACAGGTCTTTCAATGCGCCATCTTCCGTCTCCCACGGCCAGTAATTCCAGGCAAAGAGCGCCTTTCGATATCAACAGACGAGACGCCTCCTCCGCCCTGAACCCCGGCAGCACCGGGCCGGAAACATCCTCCTGAGGGACATTCCTTGCCGATTTCACGACAAGAATGACCGCGCCCATGACAAACGCCACGACAAAAAGCCACAAGGTGGTCCGCGCTTTCATCTGCGCCGCCTGATCCAGACCGCAACGCCCGCAACCGCCACGATGCCGGGGCATATCGCCACGATGACAAGAAAAGCCGTCCGCAAGCGGCCTCTGTCCATGCCCAGGGTCAATTCCAGCGGCCTGTGCGGTTCAATGCCCAGCAGGGTTTTCCTCTCCACAAGCCAGTTGACGGCATTCATGAAGAATGCCTCGTTGCCGCCGGCGCCCGCTGCAAGGGCGCCGTTGCTGACAAAGTACGAGTCCCCCACGACCACCAGCCTTGTCGGACGAATCTCCACATCAAGCAGGCTCGACGCGCCCTTCTCGACGGCCACGGACACGCCCACCGGACCGGGCCTGTCAGCATCCTTGTCAAACCGCGGCGGGGACTGGCTCAGGTCCGATTCAGCCCATCCCGGCGCGGGATTGGACACAAGCACCGAAACGCGAGGCTTGTCCGTCTGTTCTGCCGATTCGCCTGCGCCCCACACCGGCTCCACCACGCGAGGCATGTAGAACATTGTCACGAGCTGCCCCATTGATCTGCAGACCGGGTGGTCTCCATAGGATGTGACAACAAGTTCCCGGCCCGTAAGTGTTGCGCCGACGGCAACCTGCCGCGAAACGCGCACCCCCCACGCTTCCAGCAATCTGTCCAACCCAGAGTCGGTCCCAGGATCTATCATCGCAAGCAATCGGCCGCTGCGGTCAAGATATCTGCGCAGCACCTGAATCTCTGCCTCGGCAAATTTCCTCTCGGGCCCGGCAACGACAAGCGCGGAGGCGTCGGATGGAATTTCGCGCGCCGTTGCCAGGGACAGCGAGCGCGCGTCAACATTGTCGCGGCGCAGCCTCCTTGCCATGTCCGAATAACCGCCCGGCGCGGTGTCCTCGATGTCGCGCTCGCCGTGCCCCTTCACAAAATACACGACGGGCGCCCTTTCCTCCGAGACGCTCCTTATGGCCGATGTGAAGAGCTGTTCGGTCTTCAGGCCGACGAGTTTTTTCTTCAACTCCTGGCCCTGAATGGAATAATCGAACTCCATGAGAGCCGCGTCGTCCACATATTTCCTCCGGCCCTCAGCCTCGAAAACCACGACATTCGGATCCTTCAGGTCGTACTTCTGCTTCAGCTCCCTCACCCTTGCGATATCCCTGTCCGGATCCACGAACTCCACCCGAAGCCGCAGGTTCGGATTCCGCTCGGCCGCGTATTCATATTCACGAAGGATTCTCCTGACTTCTTCGTACATTTGGTGGCCGGTCTGAAAGAAAACCCTGATCAGAATTTCGCCCTTCAGCGACGAAATGGTCGAAACGGTCTGGGCCGACAGACGACCGTATCTTTTGGAGGAAATGTCCCACCGCAAGAGCCTGATTGAGGCAAGATAGTTGGCCATTACCGCGATGGACAGCGCCAGCAGGACAGCCGCGGAGGTGTTTATCCCCGACGCCAGCCTGCGGACGCGATGCCGCCAGAGGCTTCGCCGCGCCCTGCGCATATCATCAGCAGACCCGATGTCCGATCCGTGTTCCATTGCTCCCTACTTCCAGCGCCGCGACTGAAGCACGGCAACTGAGGTGAAAAGGAAAAATGCCGCAGACGACAGGTGCAGAACGGCAGGCCTGATGTCCATGGAACCGCGCGCGTAATCAAGCACCTGCTCCTCGATCGCAAGCGTCTCGACGAGTCCGTCCGCGCCGACCGGAAGCATCAAGGCAAGATGCTTGAGGAAAAAAGGCGCGCAAATCGCGCAGAATATGCAGATTGCCGCTATGATCTGGTTCCTGGTGAGCAGCGACACAAACAGTCCAATCGCGACCGATGAAGCCGAAATGAGAGCCAGCATCACGCAGCCCCCTGCCACGTTACCGAGGTCGAGGGACGCAACGCCCGGTCCGAGCCACGCCACGATGAACAGATACCCAACCGCCGGAAAAAGAATCAGCCACATGAAAGTGAGAGCTCCGGCGTATTTGCCCATCACCACCGCCGTCTCGGTCACAGGCGCGGTCATGAGCGTCTCGATGGTCCCGAGCCTCTGCTCCTCCGCAAACAGCCTCATGCAGATGACTGTCGCGAGAATCGGAACGAAAAAAAGCATCGAAATGAAAAGAAGCACTTCCAGTGTCTCATGGCCGCCTTCGTTGTGAATGGCGGACTGAAGGAAAATCCAGCCCTCCATGGCGAGGTAAATCACAAGCGTAACGTATGCCACAGGAGAAAGAAAGCACGCCGCTAGTTCCCGCCGCCAGATTGTGAGAAAACTCCTCATCCTCCGTTCTCTCCCGACGTCAGGGACACAAAGACATCTTCCAAATTCGTCCGCTCGACCCTCAGTTCCCGCAGGACCCATCCGCGCCCGGCAATCGCCCTGAATATCCCGGCCCTGGGATCGGCGCCCGCCTCGCACGCGCAGGAGAAACGATGCCAGTCGCCGGAGAATTCGGCCGACACTCCGATCACACCCGCAACGCCCGCCAGCGCGTCGCGCAATGCGTCGCGCGGACCGCCGGACGCCTCCACGACAACCCGCATGCTTCCCCGGATCATTCTCACCAGATTGTCCGCTGTGTCGGAGGCAAGCACCCTGCCTCTGTGCATGATCAACACCCTGCCGCAGATCATCTCCGCCTCGGGCAGAATATGCGTCGAAAGAAGGATCGTGTGGTTCGCCGCGAGGCTTCGGATCAGATCCCGAATATGGCGTATCTGGTTCGGGTCAAGGCCGATAGTGGGCTCGTCGAGCAGCAGAACCTCCGGATCGTGAACCAGGGCGTCAGCCAGGCCCACCCTCTGCCGGTATCCCTTGGAAAGAACCCCGATCACCGAACGCCTCACCTCCCCGAGGCTGCAACGCGAAATAACCTCGTCAACACGCGCGCGCAGCCGGCGTCCTCCCAGCCCCTTCAGTCTCCCCCTGAATTCGAGATACTCCCGCACCCTCATCTCCGAATAAAGAGGAACATTTTCAGGCAGATACCCTATGCGCCTCCGAACCTCCAGCGAATCGCGCAGCGCGTCGAGGCCGTCAATCATAACGGTTCCGGCCGTCGGCGCGATGAAACACGCAAGAATCCTCATCGTTGTGGTCTTCCCGGCGCCGTTCGGCCCGAGAAATCCGACTATCTCTCCCCTGCCCACATGAAAAGAGACATTGTCAACGGCACGGGTGAGGCCGAAACGTTTCGTCAAATTCTCGACCTTTATCATTCCCTTGCAGTCCCTCGAAACGGAACCCGTTCATCACTCAATGAACAGCGCCGCATTATTGGAGAGGCGCGTTCCGCGTCAAGCCATTCCGCCGACGCGCTGGCCTGACAGGAAGGATATGCCTTCTGTTCGCCCGTTTGTGAATGTTTATTCAGTTGTTGACTTGGCGCTCAGTATTTTGTAGGGTCCTTCACAAATGGAGGAGAAAGGTGGCGCTCACACCGTCCAAACGCAGAAGAGAACGCGAAAGGCTGGCTCACCGCTGTGCGATCCTCGAAGCGGCTGAGCGGCTCATAGCCGACAAAGGCCTGGAGGCGGTCACCATGGAGGAAGTGGCGCAGGAGGCTGAATTTTCCGTCGGGGCGCTCTACACATTCTTCGACTGCAAGGAGGAGCTGTGCGGCGAGGTGATTCTCAAGATAGCCGATGAGTTCCAGGAGGATTTTCAAAAGGTGAAGGCGGGAACGGAGGATCCCCTTGACACCATCGCAGCCGTCATCGAGCTGCGGTTGCGCAGCATGGAGAAGCACGGCAAGTTCTTCAGATATCTCATGGAGTCAAAGCGCGTCAGCAGGGCCTTCCCGGATCACGCGATCCCGCGCAATTGCGTGAGGAGATACCAGAATTACATCGAGTCCGTTGCTGACATCTGGCGCAAGGCGGTCTCCGCAGGCAGGGTGCGGAACCTCGACCCGCTTTACGCCGCGCTGGCGATGGAAGGGGTGATAAACGCATTCTCCGCCCATTGGGCGCGCGCAAACATGCGGCTTTCGATTGGTGAGCAGGTGGAAATTGTGCGCCGGAATTTTCTGGATGTCGTCGCGGCGCAGCCCGCCTCCGGCCCCGGCAGGCGGAGAGGAGCGAAGGGCTCTCATGAACACGGAACGGAGTAAACGAGTTTCAGGGCCGCCCGCGGCGGCCATTGCATTATCAGCCATTCTGGTTGCAACAGCCGCAGGCTGCGCCACCAGGACCGGCATTGCGCGGATCATAGCCGACTCCAGAAACAAATCAGCGGAAGAATGGCCTGGAGGCGCCGCGGCGCAAGGGTGGACGAACGATCTATCGAACCTCGGTCTGCGGGACGCGATAAACATTGCGCTCCTTCACAACCGGTCGCTGCTCGCGGCCAGACAGGAACGCGAGGTGGCCAGAGGCCGCCTGAGAGAATCCTACGCAGCTGCCACGCCCAACATAACGGCCCGCGGCGGCTACACCAGACTCGACGACGTGTCGCGCATTCAAATGGGCCAGATGGATGTCGCGCTGGGATTCGAGGACAATTACTCCGCCGACATCACCCTGCGCCAGCCCCTGTTCCACGGCGCCGCCATTCCGGCGGCCCTTAAAATGGGAGAGATCTGGTCATTCATGGCCGAAGAGACTGTGCGAGCCGCCGCCCAGGCCGCCGTGTTCGAGACGGCATCGGCTTATTACGACGCGAGGCTTGCCAGAGAAATGATAAACGTGAACGAACAGGCGGCAGCCTTCGCCGAAGCGCTTCTGCGCGACACGCGGAGCAGAAAGGAATCCGGAGTCGCGTCCGATTACGATGTGCTGAGGGCCGAAGTGGAGGTTTCCAATGCCCGCGCCGAACTGCTCAAGAGTCGAAACGCCGCCTCCATCGCTCTCATGAGACTGGCAAAATCCCTTGGAATGCGCGACACCGGGTCGCTTTCGCCGGCGGACGAACTGGCTTTCAACCCCCAGCCCCGGCCGGACCCTGAAGATGCCGTCCGAACTGCCCTGCGCAACCGCCCCGAGCTGAGGCGGGCCGAGATGGAGTTGAAATTCCAGGCCGAAGCTTTCCGGGCAGCGGCAAGCCTGTGGTGGCCCCAGTTGGACGCTTTCTTCACCGAGAAATGGGCCAATCCGGACCCGCACGCATCCACCAGCGACACATGGGGCGACGCCTGGACCGCCGGCCTGGCTCTGTCTCTGCCGCTGTTCGATCCATCCCGCGACGGCAGAATCATTCAGGAGAAAGCCCGGCTTGAACAGGCGAAGACACGGCTTGCGGAACAGGAGGAGGCAGTCGCGCTCGACGTGAGGCAGGCTCTCGCCGGTCTCCAGAATGCGGAGGAACTCGTCGAGTCGCAGAAACTCAACCTTCAACGGGCTGAGGAAGGCGTCCGCCTCGCGCTCGCCGGCTTTGCCAACAATACCAGGACATCCGTGGAGGTCATGGACGCTCAGACTGCGCTCACAAGAACCCGGGCGCTGTACTACCAGGCTCTCCACGCTCACTCGACGGCGGTTCTCAACATGAAACGGGCGCTCGGCATTCTCGATGCGGAATTCGGCGCCGCAGGCAGGGAGGCGAAAGACCATGACGCAAAATGAACACAATTTCCGGACGCTTGCGCGATTCCGGCACGAAACAGGCGAAAGGATCCTGCGCAGAGACGCCGCGCTCTGTGGCGCAGCCGTTCGGGCCGGCATTCTCTGCCTCGCCGTGCTCGCGCCGGCAGGGTGCAGGAAGGCAACTCCCGCCGCGGAACGGGCTTCCGCACCGATTGAAGTTGCGGCCGCGCCCGCGCTCATCACAGGCATCACCCAGCGCATAGAAATAACCGGCGACATCCGCCCCATGGCAACCGTCCTGCTTGCATCAAAGGTGCCGGGACGCCTCGAACGACTGGCCCTGGAAAGGGCGGACGGTCCTGCGGAGCCGATCACCGAAGGCTGCATGATCAAGCGCGGCCAGACGGTCGCGCGGATTGACACGGCAACATACGAAGCGCGATTCAAACAGGCCCAGGCGGCGCATGCGATAGCCTGCGCGCAGTTCGACGACGCGGCGCGGGAGGAAAAAAGGACGCTTGCGCTTTTCGAGAAGGGGGCCGTCACCGAACAGATGAAGGACAAGGCTGTGACCGCCCGGACAATAGCCGAAGCTGCGCGCTCGCAGGCCGAAGCGGCGCTCGCTCTCGCATCCATAGAGTTCAGGGAGTCCACTCCAGCGTCCCCTCTGGACGGCGTCGTCACCCGCAAACATCTCGACGAAGGAAACCTCGTGAACGCCGGCGCGCCGCTGCTCACCATAGAGGACACCTCTTCCGTGAAAATCGTGGCCGCGGTTCCGGAACGCCACCTGGCGGCGATCTCCCCCGGCAGGACCAGGGTCGTCATCCGCGACACATCCGGGGCGTCCCTGGAGGCCGCGGTGAGCCGCGTGTACCCCTCAATAGATCCAGCAACAAGAACCGGAACCATCGAAATCATTGTGGACAACAGCGCGGGCAAATTGAGGGCGGGCGGCTTCGTCAAAGTGCAGATTGATCTGGAGCGGATTGAGGGAGCAGTTGTCATTCCCGCGGCCGCAGTCAGGACGGACGGCAATCAGGCCTTTGTGTACGTGGCCGAGAAAGGAGTCGCCAGACGCCGGCCAGTGAAGCTCGGCATACGCGATTTCGAGATGGTTCAGGCGCTTGAGGGTCTGAGCGCAGGCGACATCGTCCTGATTTCCGCAGGCCAGGAACTCAGCGACGGCGTTTCGATCAGAACAGCGCAAACATCGGAGGGAAGCGCTCGATGAATCTGCCGGCCTATGCGGTAAAACATCCCGTAACGACTCTGATGTCGTTCCTGGCCATCGTCATGGTCGGCGCCTTCTGCCTGTTCCAGTTTCCGGTGGACATGATGCCAGACATGGACATTCCGGCGCTGACAGTCATGACCGTTTACGAGGGCGCCGCGCCGGAGGACGTGGAAACCAAGGTGACCAAGGTGCTCGAAGACACGCTTTCGGCCATTCCCGACCTCAAGCACATCACCTCGGTGTCTTCGGAGGGTCTCTCGAAGATAACTCTTTCGTTCGAATGGCAGACCGATCTCGACACCCGCGCCAACGACGCGCGGGACGCCATAGACAAGGCCAAGATGTTCCTTCCGGACGACATTGACCCGCCCCGCGTGCTTAAATTCAACATGGCGGACTTCCCCATCCTCATATTCGGCGTCAGAGCAAAGGAGAGTTACCCCCGACTGAAGGAAATACTCGAAGACAACATCACCGATCCGATCAAACGTCTGCCGGGCGTGGCGCTTGCCGCGGTCATCACACCGATCGAGCGCCAGATCAACGTTCACGCGGACCGCGAGCGCCTTGCGGGCTACGCGCTCACGCTCAAGGACCTTGTCGCCGCCATCGGAGCGGAGAACCTCGACGTTCCGGCCGGCAACGTCAAGACAGGCGACACAGATTATCTTGTGCGAGTCCCCGGAGAGTTCAAGGACGTGGAACCCATGAAGAACATCGTGGTGGCCGTCCGAAATGGAAAAGTAATCCGGCTGGCGGATGTCGCCGAGGTGGAGGATTCGTTCAAGGAAATCGCTCAGTATGTGTCCGTGGACGGCGAATCAGGCGCCGCAATCGTCGTGAGAAAGCAATCCGGAGCCAACACGGTTCAGGTGGCCAATGCGGTCAAGAAAGAGATCGCCCGCCTCTCCACGCGCCTGCCGCGCGATGTCAGCCTGGTTACGGTCATGGATTCATCGGAAGACATCGAAAGAATGATAGGCGATCTGACCACAACGCTGTGGCAGGGCGCAGCGCTTGCGATGCTTGTCGTTCTCGTTTTCCTGAGACGGTGGCGCGCCACGCTCATCATCGCTCTTGCAATACCCTTCTCGCTCCTGCTCGCCCTCGTGGCCATGTTCTTCCTGAAGTACACGATAAACATGATGACCCTTTTCGGACTCATCATTGCCGTGGGCATGGTGGTTGACAACGGAATAGTCATCCTCGAGAACATCACACGTCACAGGGAGGAAGGCGAACTGCCGGAGGAAGGAGCCATCTACGGCGCCACAGAGGTCGGACTGGCGGTGGCCGCCTCCACGCTGACGACTGTCTGCATATTCTTTCCGATTCTGTTTGTAAAAGGAATAACCAAGATATTCTTCAGCCAATTCGCGGTGGTGGCAAGCATCGCCCTGCTCGGTTCGCTCTTTTCGTCTCTCACCCTGACCCCCATGCTGGCTTCGGTTCTCCTGAGAGCGGAGCGGTTCATCGGAGCATCTTCAAATCCGTTCTTCATTGCGTCTGAGAAAATCTTTCTGAAAATGGAAGCCGCATATTCCGCCGCGCTGGGCTGGGCCCTCTCCCGCAAGAAGGCGGTGGTCGGCGCGGCAATGCTCATCTTCGTCTCCTCCCTGCTGATGGTTCCCCGCCTTGGAAGCGAATTCATGCCCAAGGAAGACCGCAACTCGATCCGCGGCACCATATACATGCCGGTCGGAACCAGGGTGGAAAAAACGGCGAGAACCATGAGTCGCATAGACCAAATCATGCGCGAAGAGATCAAGCCTTCGGAATACGTGGCCAGATTCACACGCTGCGGCACATCAGGCGGCATGGGAGCGGTCATGCAGAACGAAGGCTCGCACATCGGCTCGTTTTCCGTGCGATTGACCAAGCCCGAAAACAGGAAGAGATCGGACCAGGAAATCGCCGCGGCCCTGCGTCGCAGGATCGCCGAACTCAAATCCGAACTCGACATAGACAAATTCACGGTTGAAACCACGGACATGATGTCCGGCATGATCCTCGGCGGGGAACGGCCCCTTACCGTCAACATTCTCGGCGACGACCTCGATGCAACGGACAGGCTGGCCGCCGAAATCCAGAAAATTGCGCTGTCCACCCCGGGCGCCATAGATGTGTCGGTCTCGCGCGAAAAGGCGCGGCCCGAAATACAGATCGCCCTCGACCGCGCCAGGGCTTCACAGATGGGGCTGAACGTTTACTCGGTCGGCGACGCCGCCAGGGCATCTTTCTACGGAGCCGAGGCCGGCAAGTACAGAATACACGGAGACGAATATGACATATTCGTCCGGTTCCGCGAGGAGGACAGGAACGAACCCCAGGACGTGGCCGACCTCCCGCTCCGCCTGCCTTCCGGGCAGATCGTGCGGGCCAACAATATCGCGGAAATACGCAGGGAGTTGGGTCCGGTTCAGATTGACCGAAAAGACCAGACCCGCGTCGTGAACGTGACAGGCGACGTTTACGGCAGAGCGCTGGGCGCTGTGACTGAAGATATAAAGAAACAGGTGGCCAGACTGCAGGTGCCGCCCGGAGTGGATATCGTCATGGCCGGCCAGAGCGAGGAAATGAGGGAGTCTTTCTTCTGGCTCACTCTCTCCATTATCATCGGCACAATTCTCGTTTATATGGTCATGGCGGCCCAGTTCGAATCGCTGCTCAACCCCTTCGTCGTAATGTTCTCGGTGCCCTTCGCCCTGACGGGAGTAATCTGGGGATTGTGGGCGGGAGGATATCACATCAACGTAATAGTGTTTCTCGGCCTTCTGCTGCTCATAGGCACGGTGGTGAACAACGCCATCGTCCTTGTGGACTACATCGGCATTCTCAGAGCGCGCGGATTGTCCATGGTCGAGGCGGTCCGCAGGGCGGGAGCCACTCGCCTGCGGCCTGTTCTCATGACGGCCCTCACCACCATAGTCGCCCTCATACCCATGGCCTTCAAGAAAGGGCAGGGCGCAGAGGTATGGAATCCTCTCGGAATGACAGTCATAGCGGGCCTCACAGTGTCAACTTTCGTCACGCTCATCCTGGTTCCGACCATTTACAGCATATTCGAGTCGAGAATCAGGCGCACAAGGCGCGTCCAAGAAGCGGAGTCCGGAACATGAAACTGGTCCTCATAGTGTACAACGAAGCCATTGACAGCCGCATTGACGGGCTCCTTGCCGACTGTTGCCCGATTGCCTCGTTCACGAAGTGGACGAAGGTGATGGGACGCG
>Ga0123519_10006707_pt1 | contig 17997 bp, 16 predicted proteins | sample YelNatPaOPRAMG02_FD_87396 | JGI IMG/M metagenome (GOLD analysis project Ga0123519, IMG submission 87396) | Hot spring microbial communities from Yellowstone National Park - Yellowstone National Park OP-RAMG-02 (version 2) | ecosystem: Environmental > Aquatic > Thermal springs > Hot (42-90C) ... | reverse complement strand
GTTTTACAGGGCTGCAAAGCTCTTCTTTGTTTATTCTTAAACAATCCATTATGAGGCATTGTTTTATTAATTCTTCAAAAACCTTTAAGACATCTTTTTTATCAGCGTTCCTTAAAAAATCAATTATTAAATCTCCATGAACAAATTCCATAACAACAAAATTCTTTCCTCTAAAATAAACCTTTGGTCCGATTCCAAACTTATTTAGGATTCTTAAATTTGTGTATTCTTTTTTAATAACTTCTGTTGCTTTTGTTTCAAAACTAAGTGCCTTAACAACAACTTTTTTATTGTTAAATTCTGCTTTGTAGACAAAACTCCTCTTTCCTTTTGCCAAAAAAGATATTTTCCTTAATTTTTTGCTTTTCAAAAAATCCTGCTTTTCAATCTTGTAAAGATAGATTTTTTCAAACAAAACATCTTTTGAATTCATCTCTGTGTAAAAGAATCCGTTCTTTATTATCAATTGATCAACAATTAACTTATTTGTTAATGAAGAAAAAACCAATAAACAGAAACCGTTGTTTCTTAAATGACTGTTAAGTTTTGAGAGAAATCTTTCTATTATTTCATAACCCTTCTTACCACCACAAACTGCAAGGGCAATATCCTTTTCCTCGCCCTTCATTTCAGGAAGGTATGGTGGGTTAAAAATAATAATATCAAACTTTCCTTTAATATTTTTGAACAAATCCGAAACAATAAACCTTATACCTTTGGTATTGTGTTTTTCCTTGGCAATTCTTATCGCATATTGGTTTATATCTGTTGCTGTAACATTGGCATTAAAATCCGCGCACTTTACAGCAATTAAAGCAGAACCTGTTCCAATCTCCAAAACTCTTTTTCCAAAAAACAATTCTTTGTTATTTTCAATAAAATCAAGTATCAAAAAGGTGTCCTCTGCGGGCTCGTATATAAAAAAATTTTCTTTCATGTTTAAAACAAATTTTTAAAATCAAACACTTGGTTCTCTTTTTATTAATTTTACAAAACTTAAAATTATCTTTGCTGTTTTTTTAGGGGTTAAATTCGTTGTATCAATAACTAAATCATAATTTTTCAAATCGTTGTAAATAATCCTGTATGTTTTTTTATATCTGTTTAGCTCGGATCTTTTTCTCAAACGAATGCTTTTCAAAACATCATCAAAACCTAAATAATTTTCAGATACTCTTGTGCCATTATTGTTTTTTAATTCTTTAGAAATCCTCTCAGCAGCAATCTTTTCATCACACTTCAAAAAGATTTTGATTGATTTAGGAATAAAATAAAAAGCAATTCTTGAATCAACAACATAATTGTCTTTTTTTGAAATCTCAACAAGCTTTGAGTCAAGATACTTGTCTATTTCCAAATCCTCTTCTGCAAGTTTATTTATTTCTACAATTCCCTTGTTCCTTTTCAATGCAATTTCTCTTAGAAAAGATCCTATTGAAAAGTATTTTAATCCCAATTTCTTGGAGATTATCTTTGCAACAGTTGATTTTCCAGCTCCTGGTTCTCCAGAAATAGTTATTATCATATTAATATTATTTTATTAAATTCTTATTAAATTTATTTTGATGTTAAAATCTCAACAATCTTTGCATATGTTGGTCTTGTTATAAAAACACCAACGGTTATTCCAACAATTATTGTTATTGCAAATCCTCTCAACAAACCTGCTCCTGCAAGCATTAGCGGAATCATTGCAAACAATGTTGTCAAGTAGCTTCCTGTTATTATTGAAAATGCATTCTTTATCTTTTGGGCCCAGCTGTATGCCTTCCTTGATTCTCCTTTTAAGGCCTCGTCTGTTATGATAATCTGATGATCAACCCCTGAACCAATAGAAGCAATCAGTCCTGCTATTGCTGCTAGATCAATATTCCAATTCAGCAAAGAGAGCACAGAAATTGTTATTATCAATTCTGAGATTGATGTAAGCATTATTGGAATTACAAATTTTATTCTCCTATAAAACAAATAAATTATTAAAGCAACTGTTAAGATTGCAAAAACAGCCATTAATACGATGTTCTTTGTGAACTTTTGTCCTAAAGAAGGCGTTATGTTATCCTGATTTACAATTTCCAATTTTAGTGGCAAAGAACCTGTTTGAATTATTGTTTGCAAACGCTTCATGTTCTTTATTGCCTCATTTATTGCGTCTTCATTGTTTATTCCTGAACCATAACCTGTAATCATTATCTCTGTTGCCTTTTTGCCCTTCAAATCAGCAGATATTCTCAAACTGTCAACAAGTTTGTCATCTAAGTAAAAATCAATGTTCTGGCTTAGATAGTCCTCTCCACCTTCACTTACAACATCAAGTTTTGAGGTTGCTTGAGCTTGCCTCTCAGCTGCTTCTTGGCTTAGAGAAACTGAAAACCTGAATTTGCAATAATATTGTCCATCAGAAGCTTTAAAGCAACCTTGCATTGGATCTATTCCAGAACACTCTGCACTCATGCAAACATACTTTATATCAGAACCCATAAAAACCGTTTCGTTGTTAATCTTTGCCTCAAACTTTCCTTGGCTCTTTATTAGAGCCAAAACATCCTCTTCGCTTACTCCTGCGACTTCAACAATTATATAGCTATTTGCTGAAAGATCCGAGGCCTCTCTTATCGTAATGTCTGATAAGCCATAAACATTTATTCTCTGCTTCAAGTTGTCAATGGTTATCTGAAAATCCTCTGGAGTTGCATTCTTATCAACTGCCTTTAGAATTATCCTTATTCCTCCTTCAATATCTATACCAAATCTTATGTTGCTTTTGGGAGCATTGTAAACCTTTAAGCCAATATCCTCCACACCTTTTATTTCTTCTCTGAATTTTTCAACTTCTACTATTCTTGTTATGTTTTTTGTAGTGTTTGTTTCGTTGTCAAAAACTTGTTCTAAAATTGTTTGATTCTCTTTCTCTCCCAAAGGAATCCTTTCTATTATCGGCTTTGTGAAAAGTTTATAAGTTGCCTTTGTTGTTTTTATTATGACTGTTTGATTATAAGTAAATTGTTTTACAACATCATAATAATCATTTACATTTCTTATGGGAATGTTATTTATGAGAATTATTTTTTCTCTTGACATTGGCTGCTGGTTTGCAGTTGGCCCTCTGATGCCTGCAACATAAGCTGCGCTATCAGGCCTTACACTTCTTATTACAACCCCTTTGTTCCAGGGATTTGGGTGTATGACTAAAAGTGCACAGAATAATATGAAGACAAAAAGCATTATTCTCCAATCCAGGAACACTCTTTTGATTTTTTGATTCATTTTAATATAATTACCTTGATTTGTGCTTTTCCCTTTTTTTTATGTAAAGCTTCAAAAATGATGCATTTCCAACCCATGTGTTAAATATATCTAATGATAACCCAATTATGAGTATTGTCATTATTTCTTTTATAACTGTTGATGTGCTTAAAAGATAACCTACCAACAACGCACCTATTGTTGTTAGGGTCATTGCAAGTCCTGTCTTCATAGCATCAAATATTTTTTCATCCAATTCCTCAAATCTTGATTTTAAGGTTCTTAGGGTTAAGAGTATGTCTGTATCAACTGAATAACCAATGAGCATTAAAAAAGCTGCTATCCCTGCGCTTGAAAGTTTCATGTCCAGTAAAGAAACTATTGCCAATGTTTCTGTTGTGTCAAGAAATGCACAAAAAACAATATATAAAGATGGAACTAAATTTCTAAAATAAATTAAAACAATTATTGCCATTAGTATGAAAGAAAATATTATTGCTCTCAAAATCTCTCTGTAAAAGCTTTGTCCTAAAGAAGAGCCAACCCTTACTATTGTGTAATTCTTGTTTTTAACAACCTCAAAGTTTGAGAGTGCTTGGACAATATCTTCTTCTGAAAGATCAGGGGTTTCAATTACCAAATTCTTTTCTGTTATTCCAATTTCCCTAAAGTTTATTTCTTTGTCTTTGAATTTTGACAAAAGGCTTTCTTTTATTGATAATATTTCTTCTTCTGTCTTTACATTTAAAGTTACAATTACTCCTCCTTTAAGGGTTATGTCTCTTTGTACAAACTCTCCTGTTCTCAAGTATTTAATAAAAGCAAGAAACATCAAAGCAAAGAAAAATATAATTACAAATGCTACTAATAAATTATACCTCTTTGAATAAAATTCCCTTATCTTTGATAAAGATTTTATGCTTTTCATTTTTGATTCTTTTTATTTTGTTTTTAGGATGAGGGGAACTATTTATAAATATTTTGATTTAATCTGTTTTAAACAACCTGAAAATCAAAACAAACCCTATACTTTCTTGGAGAGATCTGTCCACAAATATTATACTCTTTGAATATTATTCTTTTATTATACTTTTCTGCTTCTTTCTTTATTATTTCATAACCCTTTTTTGGGATCTCTTTTTCCTCAAGAAACATATAAAAATGGATTGTTCCTTTTCTTCTTATTGCCTGAAAAGCTAAGTTTAAGAAGTTTTGTCCTGTTTTTGGCAATGGCATAACTATTCTTGAAAACTTTGATTTTTCAGATAGTATTCTTTGAATATTGTCAAATGTGTTTAGCATTTCTTTAGCTTCTAACTCATTTTTAGAATAAACTTCTATGACACCAAAATCTATAAAATCCATTATTTTGTTAAAATCAAGTTTTCCTTTACCAAAATCTGTTGTGTCAATGCTCTTGTCTTTGCCCCTTAGTTTTCCATCAGTGTCTGCGATGTGAAAATATACTTTAAATTGTTTCTTAAGTTCTATTATTGTTTTAATCATCAAATCCTGATCTTTATTTGCAATATAAAAATGCGCCAAATCAAAACAAACATTATTTATTTCAAGTTTTGAAAGCAGTTCCTTTATATCCTCTGGTTTGGAAAAGAAACCTGTATTTATGTTTTCAATAAAAACATGTTCTTTGAATTCTTCATTCAATAAGAGCTCTTTAATTTCTTTCAAAAACACCTCTTCTTTTGTTTCTTCTTCATCGTTTGATCTGTAAGGATGCATAATAAAACCCAAAACATTATCTTGTGAGCACAGTTTTAGGAGTTGATTATAACAATCCTTAGAATTTTCAACAAGTCCTGGATCGCTAAGAGAAACTGGTTTATTATTAAATATGAAGGGTTGGTGAAGCATAACCCTTATTCCTTTTTTTCCTAAGTCGTTTATGCACTTTTTAATTTCCTTGCTTTTATTCTCAATATCTCCTGGTCTTAGATAAAACTCAATAATCTTAGGATTCCTCTTTAATCTAACATTCAATTCCTCTGAGCCCCAATGAGATTTTAGACCTATTTTTGGTTTTCTTTGTTCTAATAATTTTGGAACTTCTATTCTGACATCGCCATTTATTAAAACTAATCTTTCATCACGAATTTTATTAAGATTCTTATTTATCAAAGCATAGTTGTGTGCTTGCTTGTTCAATTCAACAGCATAAACTATTCTTGAATTTGAATGTTTTAGAATGGTTATTGGATAAGCACCATATCCTGAAAACATTACAAGAACATCCTCACCATTTGAAACTCTCTTTGCAACCCTCAATCTTTCAGAACTCAATTTTGTTGAGAAGTATACCTTTTCAACATCAAGCATGAACCTGCAATTATTTTCAACATAGATGGTTTCTCTCTTGTCAATTCCAGCAATTAGTTTGTATCTTTGTGTTCTAAAATCCCCTTCATGAGCACTTGCCTTTTTTAGAACTGTCTTTATGTTAGGGTTTGATTTTAAAAGTATTTCTCCAATCTTTTTTTCAAAACACTCAATCTCTTTTGGAATTTCTGTTATTAGGATATCTCCAATGATTTCAAAGGTCCTTTTTATTTTTCTTGCATTTTCTCCAAATTCCTCTTCCAAGAGTTCCTTGTAACCCTTTTTCTTTTCAACAAAGTCCTTTTCTAGTATTTTAAATTCGACCTTTCCTTCCTCTAAACCCTTTTTTATCAATTCCAATTCTCCTTTTGTTGGAAAGATTACTTCATCTTTTGTCTTTTCAATCAAAAATCTTGTATCTAAAAGCTTATTCTTGATTAGAAATGACTTTGTTCTCTCTGCAAAGAGATTCCTGACTTTAACGCCAAACATGAAAAATAGAATTTAAAACCTGCTTATAAGTTTTTTGTTATTTTTTAATTGGTTACCTTTAATTTGCTTAATTAAAAAAACTTTTTAGGTTTTTCTGAGATTGTTTTTTTACAATTGGCTCTAAAAGTTTTTTAACCCTTTGCTCTGAAAAATCGTGCTGAAGCAATATTTCCAAAACTTTATCAGCGTTTATTTCATTCCAGGAAAGATTATAATTTTCTTTTACAGGTATGTTCTTTATCGTCTGAAAAACATCTCTCCAAGAAAAATCAAAATCCCATTTTACTTCCTTAAACAAAGAATCAAAGTTTTTACCATACTTCTTTATCAATTCAAGGGCCCTTTTTGGTCCGATTCCTGCAACCCCTCCTGGATTGTAATCTGTTCCGATGAGAATGCAAAGAACGATAAGCTGCTCATTGTCAATCCCTAAATTGTTAAGGTTTTCTTCTAAGAATATTATCTCTGGCTCTATTTTTTCATATGAAATTTTGTTCTGCACCTTTTTCCTTCCTGTAATTGACAAATTCATTATTAATCTTGAAGCTCCAAACATCAAAGAGTCCTCATCTTGAGAAGAGATTGCAAAACAATCTCCTCTCTTTACCATAAATGAAGCTTGTGCTTCTGCTTCGCTTGGAGCATCTACAAAAGGAATTCCCAAGGCCTTTAATAGATTTTTTGATTCTTCAATCATTTCAGGAGTTATTCTTGAAATCCTTGAAGCATATTTCCTTGCTTCTTCAACAAGTCCTTTCTGAACTGCTTCCTCATACATTTTTAAGGCCTCTTCTTTTTGAGCAGCCCTAATCTTCTGTATCCTGTGCTTTAGTTCAGGAGAACTTCCCTCAAACACAAAAACAGGTTTTATTCCTTTGTTCAAAAAATTCATTGTCCTTGTGAATAATCCCATCAAATGACTTGTAGTCCTGCCTTTGGAATCTGTAAAAGGCCGTCCATCTGGCTGTCTTATAGTTGTCAAAAACTGGTAGAGAAACAGCGGAGCGTCTATTGCTATTGTTTTTGATTTCAAATCATCAATGCTTATCCTGTGCTTTATCAACAATTCTGTTAGTTTTACTCCCATCTTAACTAAAATTTAATTTTTATATTTTGTTATTTTTATTGAATCTTTATTTCTTTTATGATTAAGCTTGAGACCTCTCTGCTAAAGAATTCCTTTGCTTTCTTGGTTAGCTTTCCTGTTGTTAAGAGCATTGCAGGAATCTTTTTTGATTGTGCTTGAACAAAGACCTTACTCAAATCAGCTTCATTTATTGATTTCTTATTCAAAACCTTGCAAAAATAATTCAGATCCCCAAAAGGTGTTTTTATTTTTATTATAAAATTAAACTCCTTATTCTTGCTTATAATTTCCTGGCTTTCCACAATTATGCTGTTTTTTTCAAAAAAGCTTGTTATTTGTGATAAAAATTCTGTTTGCTCCTGTGCTTTTGTTTTTTGTCTTTTTGATTTTTGGATAACAATGTTCTTTTCTTCAAAGATTGACATTATTGGCTTTTGAACTGTTCTTTCTTTTTCTTCTTGTTTTGCAATCTGCGGCATCTGCTGCTCCAATATCCTTGTTTCTTTGATTTTAGGCTCTTTAGCTTCCTTAAAAGCCGAATCTTCTTCTTTTAAACCTGTTCTTGGCTTTTCTGTAATCTCTAATTTCTCCTCTTTTTTCTCCTGGAAAATTGCCAATTTTTTTGCTGATTCCTCATTTAAGAGATACCATCTCCAAAACAAAATTTCATTATTATCTCTTTTGATGAAAAATGGCTTTGCAAAATCCTTAATCTGTCTTAATGAAACCCTTGTCAAAGGATCAAGAAGAGAGTCCTGCAAAACCATTTTTTCTTTTAAAATCAGAACTGTTTGTCTATCCTTATCGTTGAGTTTTGGAATGTAATCTTGGAGTTTTGATTCTTGACCAGGAAGATAATAGAGCGGAGAATTTCCAACCTTCAAGGCAGAAACCTTAACTATTCCTCTGCTTGAAAGTTCAGAGAGTATTGCAGAAGCAATAAGGATTGAAGTCTTGAAAGCATCAGCGAGCTGCGATGGAATGATTGGTCCTCTGCTCCTTAAAAAATTTATTATCTCTTCTTCTTTTGGCATACAAAAAAATATTTTATTCTTATTTATATTTATTTTGTTTTGACTTTTATGAATTTGTAATGTTTAATTTATGATTCAGAATTTTAGGGTCTGATCCATCTTATTTCATAATATGTTACATCTGACTCATCATCAACAATGCCTATCAAGAGCTTCTTCTTTGTAGAGTGAGCCACCCTGTTCTTTGCTGCAAATTCATACCAAGTAAGATTTTCTGCTTCGTGAACAGGATAAACAATCCACTTTGCATGGCTTTCTCCTGGTTTCAAACCCCTATCATAAACCCTGAAATCAGCACCAAACTTTAATGCTGTTTTTATTATATAACCCCTGTCCCTTATGTCCTTAAAAACACAGTAACGAACCCAAAAGTTTGGCTCAACCCTTCTTGCCTTTTTTAGAAAATCATCAGAAGTTATCAGTTTATTCTTATAATCATAAATCTCAATCTTTTCCTTTGACATCAAATAGAATGCCTCCAACAGAGATAGTTGAACCCTTCCATCGCTAAGCAAAGAACCAAAAACACTTTGAGTGTTTAATAATCTTGCTTCATCACTATTCTCTGTTAAAACCCTTTCCCTTACGAGCAAACTCTTTATTTTCTTTTTCTTTAATTCACCCTTGTTCTCTGTATTTTCTGATTTTCTGTCTTCCTGACTGTTATTTTGTGTTTCCTTTTTTTCCTCTACATTGCTCTTTTTGGATTCCCTTGGCATTGTTTTTCAGAGTAATAATACAATCTTTAAAAATTTAACTGTAAAAAGATAAATATAAATAATAAAAGAGAATAGCTTAGATTATGATAAAGATTATTTTTTTAGGAACGAGTTCAATGGTGCCGACAAAGGATAGAAACCATACTTCAATACTATTAAAATTTAAAGAAGAAAACATACTTGTAGATTGTGGAGAGGGCACTCAAAGGCAGTTGAGAATTGCTAATGAAAAACCTACAAGAATTACAAAGATATTAATAACTCATTGGCATGGGGATCATGTTTTGGGAATTCCTGGGTTGCTGCAAACACTTGCTGCAAGCAACTACCAGAAGAATCTTTTAATTTTTGGGCCTGAAGGAACAAAAAGATTCTTTGATAACTTAATAAAAACTTTTATTTTCAACAATAATCTGAATTATGAAATAAGAGAGATTATTAATGATGGAGTTTTTTATGAAAACGATGATTTCGGTATTGAGGCCTATAAATTGGAACACAAGATACCTTGTTTGGGATATCGTTTTGTTGAAAAGGATAAGAGAAAGATAAATGTTGCTTCTATAAAAAAATACAGGATTCCTGAAGGCCCGCTGATTGGAAAACTGCAGAGGGGGGAAAGCATTGTTTATAACGGAAAGAAAATAAGTTCTGATGATGTGAGTTACATACAGAAGGGTAAAACTGTTGGTTTCATAACTGACACAAATGTTTGTGAGAATTGTTTAAATGTTGCAAATAGTGCTGACATACTAATATCAGAAGCGACCTTTAAAGAGGATTTGAAAGAAAAAGCATTAGAGTATTCCCATCTAACTGTAAAAGATGCTGCTTACATTGCAACAAGGGCAAATGTCAAAAAACTTGTACTAACGCACTTCAGCCAAAGATACAAAGGTATTGGAGAACTTGAAGAAGAAGCAAAAAAGTATTTTAAGAATAGTGTTTGCGCATATGATTTTATGAAACTAACTTTATAAGATATTTTTAGAAGTTTGATTTCTTTGCATAATTTTGAATTGCCAGTTTTATATCCTCTTCCTTTACTGTTTTTCTGTGGGCGTGCTTTGCAAATTCAAACGCCTGTTTTGTGATTTCTTCTGAAATTAGTTCCAATGATTTTTTTAGTTCTGCTTTCGCATCCTCTGAAACTCTTTTTGCACCTGATTTTCTCAGGATTTCTTCCATTGCTGCAATAGGAATTGTTTTTTCCCTTATTTTTTTGTTCATTTTTCTTAAATTTTTTTTAAATAAAAATTTAATTAAATTTTTATTAATTCATTGTTTATTTTTTTATTTTTTATTTATACTTTCTTCTTTTTTGCAATGCCTGTCTTAAATTTTTGAGTTTTTTGCTCTTTTTTACAACTTTCCTTATGCTTATAGATGCTCTGCTTGTCCTTAACCTGCCATTTTTTGTTTTTTTAATTATCTTAAAATTTCTTGTTCTCCCTTTTTTTATTTCCTTGTTTTTAACCTCTTGTGTTTTTTTATTTCCTTCTGAATTTATTTTTAGGATTGTATTTTTCAATGCGTTTATTTCTTCCTCATACTTCCTTATTTTGTTTTTGCAGTCATTATCTTCTTCAAGAAGACAACCACACTCAGGGCACTTAAAATTAAAATTCAGTGCTTGTTCAAAATTTATTCTTGCACATTTATTTTGACATATAAAAAATAATTCAGAGTTTTCCTTTTCCACAAGTTCTTGAAGTTTCTCGCATTTCTTTTCAAGGCTTTTTATAAGGAACTCCTTAAATTTTTTCTGATGCAAGGTCCAATGATAAATATACCATCCTTTAAGCTTGTCCTTCTCCTTTGTAAATGAAACAAGGTTGTGCTTTGCCAGAACATACAATAAATTCCTTGTGGTATTAATATCAAGGTTCAGTTTTTCAGCAAGCTTGTATTCTGAGATGGTTTTTTCAAAATCCATCTTTTCTATGAGCTTTGTCACCTTTTCGCCTAATATTTCTTCAGCCAAATCTAATTCTTGTTTGTTCATGAATAACCCCCTTAAACTATTAGTTCCTCAAATAATAGCCCCTTCATCTTTGCAAGTGTTATTGAAACCATAAAGCCCTTTTCTGTTTTTTCAAGATCTTCCAAACTCACAAAATACCATGGCATGGAATTGAATTTTATTGCAATCCATGGTTCTGCACCAAATTTTTGAGAAAAGTCCTTTAACTGTTTTATTTCTTCTTCCAAAAAATACTTTTTTATACTCTTTGTTGTTTTACATTCTATTGCAAGCTTCCTTCCAATCTTTGCAGCTAAAACATCAGGGTTTGGAAACCGGCTTGCTCCTGAGCCCGCAACCCTTACTGCTGCCCAACCACAATCCCAAAATTTGCTTACAATAGAGCGTTCAGCGTTTAAACCCTTTGCTTTTCTGTGCATTTTTCAAGGGAACATATTCTTAAAATAAATACTTTTCCATTCAAATTAAAAAATGATTAGTGCTGATTGAAAGTTATTAAAAATAAATTTTTGAAAAAAGAATTTTATGCTTTCTCATTTGTATATGGGTTGTGTTCTTGCCTTAATTTTTTTATTTAAATGCCTTGAATAAGTGCGGGTAGTGAGCTGCAGCTTCCTGAACAAATACCTCTGGCTTAAAAATTCCGAGTTCTGAAATTATTCCTGAAATCAAAGAAGGATCAATTCTCTCAAAAACAAAATTGTTTATGTAAACCTCTTTTGGAGGATTCTCCCATACTTCTCTCTTGCTCCTTTCCTCTATCTCAAGTTCGTAACCAAAGACACTTTTAAAGTCAAACTTCCATGAATTTGTGCATACATAAACAGGCACTCCTAAGTTGTGGGCTGCTTCTGCAAACAATTCAGAACCAACCTTGTTTATTACTTTACCCTCAGAAGTTATTGCATCACAGCCAATTAGCATCATATCTGCTTTTTTTAAGGCAATTCTTGCTGCAGAATCAACAAAGTGCTGCACCTTTATCCCTGCTCTTGAAAGTTCTAAAGCTGTTTTCCTTCCTTGGAAGAAGGGTCTTGTCTCTGTATTATGAACTATAAACTTCTTACCTTTTTTTCTGGCATAAATTAAAGCGTTTACAACAGTGCTGGAATGACAGTGCGTGAATATCACTGAATTATTTGGTAATTTTTTTGTTACAATCTCTGAAATCTTTAAATCAGAATCCTCAAAATGTTTTATTGTAGCTTCAATTCTTGTCAAAAAGTTTTTTACAAGTTCTGGAAAATTGTCAGATAGTGCATTGTAGAATATGAAGTTAAGGGTGTTAAGGACACATGGTTCTGTAGGCCTGGCACTTAGTATTTCCTTTCTTGCTTTCAGCATCTCTGAATAAAACTGGGAAACAGTTCTTGCTTTTGATTCTTTGATTATATCAATTAAAGCCCTTGCTGTCTCCAATGAGATTCTTTCAGCTCCTTGAATCTTAAGTGTTTTTATGTCTCTAACTAATTTCTCCAAACGCATTTTAAACCCTAAAAGAAAAATTTTATTTTTTCTTTTTTAAAACCTTTTTTTCAATCTCCTCTTTAACTTCTTCTTCCTCTTTAAGAATCTCTTCTTCTTCTTTTGACAATTTCAAAACAAGTTTTTCTATGTTAAACTCTATTCTTGCCACTCTCTTTTCCATTACAAAAAGCATTCTCAAAGAATAAACTATCGCAGCTAATGTTGCAAGAATCACTGCAAGAATTGCCTGTTCCATTGGCAAAACATCTACCATCTTATCACCTCTTTGTTTTTGTAAAATTATAAAATCCTTTGTTAATATAAAAAGATTTCGCTTAAATCTCAAAATGGATAAACAATTTTTGGGTTAAAAATATAAGAATCGCCTGGATATTCAATACAGTGGTGTTCCCTGCATTTTGAAGTATAAATGTGCTGTTGAAATTCTATGTTCGTGCCTACCTGCACTCTCTCTTCATTATATTCAGATTTTTTATAGTTTTTTGAGTTTGAATCATAGGTTAATCTCATTGTTCTCGTTGCAGGGTTTAAGCATCCTTCTTCGCTGCACTGGGCTGTTGACTTATTTATTGTGCTCTCCATGCAGAAAAGGGTAAACCATTCCCATGGTTCTCCCCTGTAATCTGTGTCCAGGCCAGAAACAATTACTTTTACACCCTCTTTTACTAACTTTTCAATCAGTGATTGAATTTTTGGTTTTTTAAAATAAACCTCCTTTTTTCCATCTCTTTCAATTATCTCGTATGGTGAGAGATAATTAAAATTTTGGTTTTTCTGGCTTTTCTGACAACAAACCAAATTATAAATTTCCTCAGGCATATCTGCTCTTAATAATTCCTTTTCCTGAAAAAAGTTTATTTCATCAATTCCTATGCAATCTATCTTTTTTTTATTGTAGTTCCTGATAAATTCTTCTATTTCCTCAACTTTAGAAACCGGATGTGCTTCAAATCCATAAGGATCATTGCTTTGTCCCCTTATGAATGTTTCTTTTTCCTTGAATCTCTCAACATCAAGAGCGTGTTTAAATGCCAAAACATTATAATTTTTAGATTTTAAATCATTTAGTTTTCTTGCAAGTTTCTGGCTTTTCGAAGAAAACATGCACCCTGTGATAATCTCCAGATTTTCATTTTTTGATAGAACGGTTACGTTATCTGCTTTTGCAATCAAGGCAGGCATTATTGGGTAGGGGAAACCTGAATCTTTTGGTGTGAGATTTCCTGCTGCAACAACCTTTTTTCCATGATATGCTGCGCTATCCAGAAGTGCTATAACACTTAAATCCCCAAAATTGTGAATTCCATCAATAAATATCTGCTGATATTGGGATACCTTTGATACCCTGCCGTCCTTGTTTTTCTCTATTTTATAAAAATTTATGTGTGAATACATCTCTGCAGCAGAAGAAACAACTTGTGCATTGGAATCTGTGTATATTTTTTTTGTCTTCTCGTTTGCTTCGTCAAATGTTTTCTTATGCACAAAAATTATGAAAGGGATCTTGTTTGTCTCCTGAAGCGGGCTGTATTTTTCCCTCAAAGTAGAAGTCAGGCCAGAACCCTTTTCTCCTATTATGACCTCTAAGTTACCAAGCATCAGAAATCCTAATAAAAAAAGATTTTTAAGCTTTTGTGTTTTTCAAAATATATTTTAATTATATTTGCTACCAAATAATAATAAAAACCAAAAGATTTAAATATGGGTTCGTTTTACTCACTGTATAATAGTCAAAATTTTAGGAGGGGTAGACCGACATTTATTAAAATAATCAGGAGGGGATCATTTTGATTGTTCAAAAGGATTTTTTAAACAAGATAAGAGATTTTGGTATAAACAGCTACGAAGCAAAGTTGTGGGTTGCTCTTCTTTCAAGGGGTGTTTCAACTGCTGGTGAGCTTTCTGACATTGCAAATGTTCCAAGGTCAAGAACCTATGATGTTCTGGAAAGCCTTGAAAAAAAGGGTTTCATAATAATGAAGATTGGAAAACCAATAAAGTATGTTGCCGTGCCTCCTGAGGAAGTTATTGAAAGGGTAAAGAAAAAAATAATAAAGGAAACAGAAGTAAAAACAGAACTTCTTGAAAAGTTTAAAGAAAGCAAAATCATAGAGGAGCTAAACCAGCTCTACAATACAGGAATAGAACTTGTTGATGTTACAGAACTATCAGGAGCTATAAAGGGGAGAAGTAATATTTACAACAAGATAGAATCAATTATAAAAAACGCAGAGAACAGTGTTATAATACACACAACAAGCACAGAATTTGTTAAAAAGCTTGACTATCTAAAGAATTCCCTTAAGAAGCTTAAAGAAAAGAATGTTAAAATAAAGATTGCCGCTCCTATAAACAAAGAGAGCCTTGAAACACTGAAAGAGTTGAAGGATTTTGTGGAAATAAAGAAGGCAAAAACAAACTCAAGGTTTGTGGTTGTTGATGGAAAAGAAGTTGTTTTCATGGTAGCGAATGACAAGGACATTCATCCAACATATGATGTTGGTATTTGGGTTAACTCTGAGTTTTTTGCTTCAACATTGGAAAATTATTTTAATTCTGTTTGGAAAGAACTTCCACAAATATAAAAATAAACACGGTGAAGAAGAGATAAAAATAAAAAAAGCAAAAGATTAAAAACTAAAAATAAAAAAATAATTTAAAAATGAAAGAAGAAAATAATAATTTAATAAAATTAATAGGTAAAAATGATAATGGAATTGGTTATTATGAAGACCATCCTCTTCCTGGAACTTGGTTTGATTTTAATAAGCCCTTAGAAGTGAAGGTTCCTGAGATAATAAAAAAAGAAGTTGAGGAAAGAGAGAAAAGAAAAGAAACCTTGCCTAAAAATGGTTTTTTTAGAAATTCAATAAAAAAAGCTGTAAGTTTCTTAACCTTGCTCGTTATTGGCTATAACACGCTTGCTTTTCCAAGGGCGCTGCTTGGAACAGAAACAAAAAAGGGTTTTGTAGATGGAAACAAAAAAACAGAGTTTAAGATTGATAGGAATAATTTTTATTCCTTAAAGGGTGAAGGGTTGTATAATGTTTTGGATCTTGATTCAAACAAATTTAATGTTGTAGAAATAAAGGATAATTTAGAAAACAAGATAGAAGAGTTCTATGCAAAGGATGTTTTAAGTTTTTCAATAAATAATAAGAAAATTGTGGTTAAAAAGGACTTTAACGACAACTATTTTTTAAAGGATTTTTCTTATAAAAGAGAGATTAAGATTGATTTAAAACCAGGAGAAGCAATTAATGATATTTATGCTGGAAAACTTACTTACTTAATGTCTAAAAACCAAACTTCAGATTTTTCAAAAATATTGATTTATGATGATTTAAAAAATGTTGGAAAGGTTGAGTTCTACACAGGTCAAAGTTCTGTAAAGGACTTTGAGGTGAAAGAAGGTAAGGCAGGTGTTGAAAGCATCTTGCTTGCTTTGGACAACAACCAGATAAGAAGATTGGAAAGGGTTGGAAAGAAATATAAGTTTGCAAATGTTTGGAAAATGGATTATTTAAAAAATGATGTTGTAAGCAGTGTAACAGAGATTGGCTCTTACATCCTGTTTGGAACTGAAAATGGACAGATTGGCTTCTTTAAAAAAGACAATGTTAATGAAGTGTATTTCTTAAAATTGAATGAGGAAAATAAATTTCCTGTCAAAGAGCTTAAAATAAACAGCGTAAAGTATGACAAAAAAACAAAAAAAACAACAGTAGATTTTAGTGTTGTAAGAACTTACGGGATTGAAGAATATTCTGTAAAACTTTAGGTTTGCATTAAGAATTTGTGAAAAAGATTAAAGGGCTTTTTAATAATAGATTTTGGAAAACAGAATTTGTTTTAGCAAAAGCGGGTTTGATAAAATCTTTATTTTGTGCAAGTGTATAAAAATAAATAAAGAAATAGAAAATACATTTTTTAAATTTGTTTGTTTTAAACTTCACTCAGACACCTTTATTTCTTTTAGAACAATAAAAAATGAAAGGAAAAAAAAGAATGGAATAGAAAAAATGTTTAATTTTTTTCTTATCAGAAATCTTATAAATTTTTAGATAAACTTTTTTATTTTTTAAGTTAAATTTTAAAGTTTTAATTTAATTTCAATTTTGATTTTTGATTTTTAAATTCAATTTTTGTTTTTTAGTTGTTGTTTTTGTCAACTTATGAAGAGATTTATGCTGCTTATTTTTTATTTTGTTTTTATATTTTATTTTAATTTATTTCAATATTGAAAATAAATAATTGTTTAAAACAGATAATTTAAATTTAATTGTGAAGATTAAAGAAAGAATTACTTTTAAATTGTGTTCAATTAAATTTAATAATTATTTTTTTTTAAAAAAAAATAATAGAAGTATAACTTGATTTGGTAAAAAATAAAACTATTCTAGTGCTTTTTATTTTTTTTGATTTTTGTTTTGATTTATCTTTAGCTTTTTGTATTTCTAAACTCTCAAAATTTTCCAGTTTTTTGTTTTCTTTCTTTTTATTTGTCTTTTTGTTATGTTTTTTATTCTTTTCTTCATTACTTCTTCTTTCTTTTTATTTTTTATTTTGTTATTTTTACTTTGATATATATTTTTTTAAATATATTTTTTATAATTGTTTTGTATAATATTTTTTAAAATTATAGTCGAATCTTAACTTTCTAAAACTTTTTTTTAAAAAAACAAACCATAAATAAAAATATTTCCAAATGAAATAAAGGCGTGTGAGGTATTTCTTTTGCAAAATCTTTATTCTTTTATTCCATATTAAAATATAAATAAACAAGAAAACAAAAATTTAAATATATGCACCTTTCTTTTGGAGAACATGGAAAAAAGGATGACTGCTTTTTTTGAAAAGTTCCTCACAAAAGATTCTTTATTTTTGGATAAAAAGGTTTTACAAGCAAACTATACTCCTAACAAAATACTGCACAGAGAACAAGAGATTGAGCAGATAGCACATGTTTTAGCACCAGCGCTTAGGATGGAAAAATCATCAAATCTTTTTATTTATGGTAAGACAGGCACTGGAAAAACAGTTTGTGTTAAATACATAACGAACAATATTTTAGAAGTAGCATCTAAAAATAGGATACCGTTAAGAATTGTTTACATAAACTGCAAACTTAAAAGGGTTGCTGATACAGAATACAGGTTAATAGCTCAGCTTGCAACAGAATTTGGAAAGGCAATTCCTGCAACAGGACTTCCTACTGACGAGGTTTATAAAATCTTTTTCAGCGCACTAGATTCAAAAGAGCAAGTTATAATTCTCATACTAGATGAAATAGACCAGTTAGCAAAAAAAGCAGGAGACGCAATACTTTACAATTTAACAAGAATAAATGAAGAACTAAAAAAGGCGCAGTTATCAATAATAGGAATATCAAACGACCTTGTTTTTGTGGACAATTTGGATCCAAGGGTAAAGAGTTCTCTGTCAGAAGAGGAAATACTTTTTCCACCTTACAATGCACTGCAAATACAAGACATTTTGTACGAAAGAGCAAAAAGGGCATTCAAGAAAGATGCTTTGGGAGAAGGAGTCATTGAAAAGTGTGCTGCATATGCTGCAAGGGAACACGGGGATGCAAGAAGGGCTTTGGAGCTT
>Ga0123519_10006706_pt1 | contig 18001 bp, 15 predicted proteins | sample YelNatPaOPRAMG02_FD_87396 | JGI IMG/M metagenome (GOLD analysis project Ga0123519, IMG submission 87396) | Hot spring microbial communities from Yellowstone National Park - Yellowstone National Park OP-RAMG-02 (version 2) | ecosystem: Environmental > Aquatic > Thermal springs > Hot (42-90C) ... | reverse complement strand
TCAGAAGATGTGCGCAGCTGGAGAAAAGACCTCCAGAGTTGACACGAGAGAGAATTTTGTCAGACGACCTCTCAAGGTCGAAGTATACGAGAAAAAGTTGAAACCAGTAGCAGGTGGCCGGTCGAGAAAGTCGGGAAGGCGTCTGTACGTCGGCGTATAGGCATCCGATCTGCGGCGCGCCGCTCGCCACTCCTGTACCCCTAGCGACAGCGTTTTTCTTGTGAAAGGCGTTTGTTTCCAGGGGTGCCCAGGGGGTCGCTTTAGCCTAGCTTTTGGTCTCGAAAATGCCTCAATGGGACAAGCGCGCCAGACAGCGAAGAAGCAACCAGTCTCGTTGGCGTCGGGAACCATGGGAGACGCAGGAAGTCGCTTCACCGTTAAGTTGGCTCTGCTTGCCTGCGCGTGTGCTAGCGTGCTTTGGCTCACCTCCGAGCGAAGGGCTCGCTGAGTCGGCGCAGCCGCCCGACGACATTGTGCCTTGGGAGGACTCCGAAACCGCCGACTCGTCTTCTCAAAGCAGTTTTGGTGGCTCTGATGAAGGTGCGCGCCAAGAGCTTGCGTGCCGTACGCGAGCGGAGAAAGTGGACGGCAACGGCGCTGGCACCGAGAACGACCAGGATGAGCAACTATCCGTCGAGCTGGACGCGCTTCGTCGACGTCGCTCCTTCTCGGCCACGAGCTTCCACTTGCCAGCTGTATCCCGTCCAACAGCGGCAGGTAGCATTGTCGACATACCGTCAGAGCGTCCACAGACCGCGCAACGCAGAGAACGTCAACGTATCGTGGGCAAGTTGGCGCTCGTTGGGCTCGGTACTCAGCTTCTGCTGCTCAGCTTGAAGTTGTACAGATTTGAATCGCTCTCACCAGCGTATCTCGTTTTTTCCGTCGCGTTTTTCGTGTTCAGCGGAGGACTTGCTTTCCTGAGTCTCCACTACTTTAAAATGGGGCGCCTGCCACCTTTTCTGGATGTGGCTGCAAAACGGCGAGAAGCGTCGCACAACCGTTCGTGTGGGACAAGCCCGGCCCGCTCCAACACCGACTCGACGATGCGTACGCTGAGCGGAGCGGGTTCGGCGTTCAGTACTCCAACGGCGGACAGATCGCCATGCACGCCCAAGTCTCGAATTGCCTCGCGCTCTCGAGAGTACGCTCAAAGCTTCCAAGAAAAAGGCGATGCGCAGGTCGTCAGAACGTCATTTGACTCGCGATCAAACCGACGAATCTTCTCAGTGCTGGGTGTCGAGAGCTCGCAGTCATTTTGCGAGCAACAGGGGTGCAGTACAAGAATGCCGAGCAAGAGTCGACCGGCAGCGATACGAATCGACGTTACCAGCGAGCGTACCGCGGCAACATCAGCGAGCGATGACGCAGTTAGTGCGGACAACATCGCCGTGTCCGTCAGAGAGCCGTCCACGCTCTCTGATGCCGATGCTGATCATACAGAGCATGGTATCGAGAAGCGTCGCGGCACCTTCCGCGAAAAGCCCGGCCAGCGAGGCACGCCCGGTGTTCGCGCTGCTGTTGCCGAAACCCAGCGACGACATGTGCAGCGGGCGACAGAAACTCGTAGCGCCGGCGCACCGGCCTTGCCGGTACCAGACGCTTCTGACCAGATGAGAGCTGGCGCATCCTTAGAGCAACGGCGTCGATCCCGCGAGGCATCCTCTCTGTCAGACGACGGAACGCCTCCCGAAGTGCAAATTGAGTCACTGCGTATTGTAGAGAGTTGGGAGAAGATGCGTATAACAGCAAAGAAGGAAATCTTAGCGGAAGATTTTTGCGAGGGAATGCTCAGTCTATTGAGCGTCATCGATGCATTGGGTCCCGCTTTTCGAATCATCAAAATCGACATTCGAAATCATGTGAATGGGATCCACCGCAGCTGCACGAAACACAACTGCCGCACCCTGCAGCGCCTCATTGATGCAGAGTCGAATCGGGCATCACGCTGGTTGAATCCATCGGGCATTGGCGATGGTACGGAACATGTGCTCTGGATGAAACGGGCCATGCAGTTTGTGTATATGCTGTTGTACATGTTTTTGGATGGCATCGATTTAGACCGGTGTGTATACCATGCATATCGCATGACGCTGCGAGCCTGTCACCCGTACATTGTCCGGAAAGTAGCGGAGAACCTGCACCGCTTCGTCCCTACCAGAGCTGGCTTTTTGCGCAGAATCCACGCAGATGAGGACTTTGTTTTAACGCAAATGCGGCGATTCTTGAAGGCAATCGAACCGCGTCTTGATATTATCGTTGAGGTATTCAACGCTAACCAGCTGGAACCGCACTGTCGATTCTCATGCGCAGAATTGCGCCGGCTGGCACAGCACTGTGCAAAATATGATATCGACGAGGATATGACGCAGTGAATGTAGATTTCAGTTGAGTCCAGCGAAACTCCTGTTTTGATCGGCGGTTTCCGCACGCGTCGCGTTCGCTGGCCTTTAGGTGCTCGCGGCATGACGAATGCGGATAAACGATCTCGTATCTTCAGAAAGCTCCTGAGCCATGGATGGATCGCGACCTACCCTGGTTCGTCATGCGACCTTGTCCTGCGGTTGCGCGCACTCATTCATCGATATCGCCACAAAAATGCCGGTATCGGACACGGGGTGGTGTGTTCGCGAGGGTGATACGGGGTTTTTCTGTAATCATGCTGCTTGCATATCACGTAAGTGACATGCCGTAGAGTCGTGGTCAATCCAGGCTCTCGAAAAGCAACCTTCGTGGACTCGTTTCATAAACCCATCATAAGCTTCGTTTGGATGCTGTCGCGTGCAGACTGCCGCGTTTCTCCGAGTCAGCTTTGTTCATGGTCCTTGACCCATTTCAAAAAGAGGATGCTAGCGTCCAGTGGGTCCACTTTTGGCGAAAAGCCCCAGTAGTAGACCGAGGCAGCGTGACCGCCCATCAGTGCTGCCGCTGCAAAGCCTGCAGTTGCAGCGAGTGTTGCCCCGAGCCCCGAGCGCCCATACTTGTACGCAAACGCACCCGACCCAACCGCACCAGCAAGTCCAGTGGCGATTGCGAAGTTACCTGCCCTTCGACTCTGCCTGAGACAGTTTGCCTCCGCGGGGTGCTCCCTGGCAAACTCGCGAAAAGCTCCGCGCTTCCAGGACTTTACCTCACCAACGGCGGCATACTCTTTCAGTTGTCGAAACGTTCGGAACTGATCCCAAAAGGAATCTCCCTCTCTTGACATAGAGTCTCGGTAGCCTAAACTGTGAAAGCGACAGCAAATGCGCCCACGCAGAGCCGGGTGTCGATCATCGGAGAATGTCCGAGCGACTGCGAGCGTGCCTGTTTGCATCGCTGCGCGCCTCCGCGCGTAACCGCTATGTTTTTCGTGGAATACGACGTCTGCGATGAACCTGAATATCTCGAGTACGTGATTGTTGTCGGCAACGAGCAAACAGGCGACAATTCCTTTTCAGATGGTTTGATGCTTCACGCCTGCTAGCACAGTCTCTCGATTCGAAAATAGGATTCGATTCAACGACTTTTGGGCTACAGTGCTCACTCGACGGTAAGCTCGCCACGACATCCGATTTTTTTCATTGACAAAACGTTTCCATTGGCCAGCGTTCTCCGATTACGCGCATTTTTCTTTTCTTACTTTTTTTGTGTGTTTTTTTCAGTGCGCGGTGAGGTATCCACCAAATCCCCTACTTCCATGTTACATTACCTGCACTTCGTCTCGGATATTCTGGTCGTTTCATACGTCCTATCGTGTGTGCCTAGTACCTGCCGAAAGCGACAGCAATAGCGCCTACAGCGCCAGTGCGGTCGCTGCACGGAGACAGAGCGGCGTTGCCGTAACACAAAGGGCGGCGGCTCGAGGCGTGGCTCACCCGACGTAGAATCGGGTCTCGTCGTCAGTTTGTGCTCGGAGAGTCTGCGGATGCAGGCTTGTCTTCGCAGCACGACACGCTGGAGAAACTTGGCTGTTAGGATATATCCTGGGAACACGACATCCGATGCACCGCCGCAGTCGCTATACGCGCGCTCCGAGCGGCGTCGACATACCAAAGCAGGCGTCGGATCGACATAAAGATACAGGGGGCGACACCTAAATTTCCGGTGTAGTGGGATCGATGCATCCAACCAGAATCCCGGTAAGCAGGAATGGGAGCGGCAATTAGGGAAGCATTCCACGCTTCTCTCCGAAAACTACGCAACACTGGCATCCACAGAGGCCCTTCTGCACGAAGAGCAGATGCAACCTCAGGCATTTTCGATCCGGCACTGCAGCAGCAGCAGCAGCAGCCGATCGGCGGCAGCAGCGGCCGATCGCAGAATTTGAAATTGCCGTGCTTTTGCGGCTCGCTTGCCCCTTCACGGCTTGCCGCCATGGCGGATGACAAGGAGAATCAACCGCGCCGGACACTTTATCCGAACGAGAGCACAAAGCTGTTCGGAGAGGGTCATGATGTGAGAGAATGTCAATCCAACGGAGACGCCTCGTCAGAAACTTGGGTAGACGGCTGCAGTGACGCTATTCGGGTCGTGCTGCGTGTGCGCCCGCTGACGCCGGCGGAGCATGAGCGCTCCCAGAGAACCTGCCTCGAACTGGACTCGGCAACAAACTCAGTTTTAATAGGAACGAATAACGACCTACGTCGATTCACCTATGATCATGTGGCGTCGCCCGAAGTTGACCAGGCACAGATGTTCTATCTTGTCGGTCGGCCGATCGCCGACAGCGCTCTTGACGGCTATAACGGTACAGTTTTCGCTTATGGTCAGACAGGGAGCGGCAAAACGTATACAATGCAAGGAGATGTCTACACGAACAAGGAATCCGAAGAAAAGGACAACCGGGGGCTCATGCCGCGGCTGTTCGAATACATTTTTGCGCAGATCGCCCGCCGGGAACGAGAGCACTCTGCAACGCGGTACCTCGTCAGGTGCTCCTACCTCGAAGTATATAACGAGGTTGTCACAGACTTGCTGGATCCTCTGTCTACAAATCTGGCCATTAGGGAGGACTTTCGCAACGGCGTCTCTGTGGAAGGCCTCTCCGAGGAACTCGTGTCCAACGCGGACGACTGCTTGCACGTTCTCGAGCGAGGTCTCTCCAACCGCCATATTGGAAGCACGTCGATGAATAGAGAGTCCTCACGCTCGCATTCGGTTTTCATCATGGTTATCGAGAGCGAGACGACGAATGAAACACGTGTAACGACTCGGCGCCGATCCCGTCTGAATCTTGTTGACCTTGCAGGCAGTGAGCGTCAAAAGCTTGCCAGAACCTCTGGACAAACGCTCCGGGAAGCCGGCAATATCAACAAGTCTCTCTCTGCGCTGGGAAACGTTATTAATGCACTCGTCGATATCGCGAACGGCAAGGAGCGCCACATTCATTATCGCGACTCGAAGCTTACGTTTCTGCTCAAAGATTCTCTGGGCGGCAACACGAAAACGACCATGATCGCAACGGTCTCTCCTAGTGAGCAGAATTTCGCGGAAACACTGAGCACGCTCAAGTTCGCGCAGCGCGCGAAATACATCAAGAACAAAGTTGTGGTGAATGAGCACCTCTCCAGCAACAACATTGCTGCCCTGCAGGCAGAGATCACTCGACTTCGGCAACTAGTTACTTCCGCTGGCATTCCAGTAGACGCAGACGTCTCCAAAGTTGGCTGGATTGTTGCACGGCAAAGCGTGCCAGGCATAGACTGTGAGAAAATGCACCTACAGAGAATCGGCGATCTCGAGCGTCTCCTCCTTGAGGCCCTCGATCGTGCTCGCTATCACCAGGAGCAATACCAGGCACTAGAGCGACAGAACGAAGCTCTCAACACAGCGTGCCGCAAGCGAGACAAAGTTTTGCAGCAAAACAAGATGATCCTTCGATTGCGAGATGCCGCACTGGAACGTGTACGCAGTAGCGGCGAGGTCTATCCAACGTCAGAGGAGCTCCTGAAAGAAATTGAGATTCTCCGCGAACAGATTGAGCACCACCCTCAAGTAACGAGCTATGCTGTGGAAAATATGCGTCTGCAGGAGCGAATTCGCGTGCTAGAGAGCCTGGTGCCCGCAGATCAAGATCAAAGTGCTTTCGTCAAGCTGGAGCGCTTCGTGGAGCAGCTACGAATAGCATATCAGGCGTGCTGCGAAGAAAAGAATTCACTGCACAAGAAATTGCACGAGCTCGTGTACGCTGAACTGGAGCCTCTTGATCAAGCGGAGAAAACACACAATCGCTTTATCGCCTTGGAACTGTACAAATGGCGGGAGAAGGAACGTTTCGAACAGCAAGTCGAGGAAGCTCGTTCGGAATGCCGTCAGGCGATGCTCAAGTACGAGCACGCACAACGTGAGTTGGAGACGCTTCGAACGAAATTCAAACAGGTAGAACAAGCATACGAGGAGAAGAGAGCAGCATGCGTGGAGATGGAAACGGCGCTCTCCACGCTCCGTCTTCAACACGACAAACAAACGGACATCGAGCAGAAAATACTCATTTTAAGTGATGAGTTGCGGGAATCCCGTGAGCGGTGCCAGAGTCTAGAGACGGATGCCGCGGCGCTCGAGCAAGAGTGCGATCGCCTGCGTGCAGTGTTGAATGACACCAAGGACCGTCTGCAGCACACTGAGACGGAGAAAGAAGCTCTGGAGCAGCAGCGAAATCAGCTCGAGAAGCGCCTTGAGCAACTTGAAAAAGATGGCCAGCACATGCGTCAGGAAGCTGCGGAACGCGCGCAAGCCATGGAGGCTGCACATAACGCCGCGCTCACCGATCTGGAGAGCCGTCTCGCGAACGTCCAGATGGAGCTCGAGTCGCAACTGGAACGGAACTGTGCGCTCCAAGATCAAATCGACCAACTGCAGTCCGAGACAGATTATCACCGAGGTCGATATCAGGAAGCCCAGCGAGAGCTCGCCAACGCGCAAGAACAAGTCAAGGGTCTGGAGAGCAAATTGGCTCAAAGCAACGCCACCGTTGAGGAGTTGCGCGCCTCCCAATGCCAACAGGCGGCGAGCCACGACGAGCAATTGCGGAGCGCTTTGCGTCAACAGAGGAGTGCTGAAACCGCGCTGCAGCAAGAGCGCGAAACGCTTCACCGATTACAGAGCGATCATGAACAACTCCTTGCGCGACACGAAACCATTCAACAGGAACTTCGTGAGAGTAGAGACATGATCCAGCGACTGCGCGTGGGCACGCAAGCTGCACAGCACGAGGCGCACGCTCAGCAGGAAGCGCGGCTCGCACTCGAACGTCGCGTGACAGACTTGGAGCAGGAGCGAGCCCAGGGCTGCGAGCGCGTGGCGACGCTCGAGCAGGACCTCACCAGTGTGCGTCAACGTGCTGATGAAGCTTCCACAGAGGCTGCGGCTCGCATCAGCGAGCTCATTCAGGAACTCGAGCGCAAGCACTCGGCGCTGACCCGCGCCCAGCTCGCTCTAGCAGAAACCGTCGCCAAAGCCGACCTCGAGCGCAAGCAGCTAGCTGACGAGCATGCGGAACGCCTCAGGGCTCGCGATCGACTGCTAGTCCAGTCTGAGGTAGAGACTGCAAAGTTGCGCCAGGGAATTGAGAACTTACAGGCTTCTGTTGCCGAATATCGCAACGAACAACGTGAACTGCATCGCCTTGCAGCCCAGGAGCGGCAGCAGCGCAAAATGCTCGAAGATGACTGGGAGAAACAACGGCGTCAGTACGCGAGAGATATGGATGCACTCCGGAAGCGCCTCGAGGCGGCCGAAAGCGAAACGCGAATGCGCTGCGATGCCCAAGCTGACGCTCAGCGAGAGATCGCTTGCATTCGTCAACAAGCGGAAGCCTACCAACAGCAATTGGCGCATGCCGAAAAGCATCGCGCTCAACTCGAAAATCGACTCGTCATGCTCGAGCGAGATAAGCAGCGACTTGTCGCCGAGAACCGCCACGCCAATGAGGCTTTGATTCGCGCACAAGCCCAGTTCGAAGCACTCGAGCGCGAGCACAGGCAGACCAGTGAAGCGCTCGAAAAGGAACGAGTAGCGCTCGCGAGCCTTCAGACCGAATTCGAACAGCTCCAGATCATATGCGAACGCCTGGAGGAGGAGAATACCAAGCTTGGTGGACACCACAATTTGCGTCAGCGCATTCATCATCATATTCGAGTCAAGGAGGAGAACGCGGTGCTTCGCAAAGAGCGCGACCGCATCGCTGCTGAGCTCGATGCCTGCAGAGCTCGTCTTGCCGAACTAGAGAACGCACCCGGCACCAGCTAGCACCCCGTCACATCCGCACACTGTCGTCGACCGCCGACCGCGCCTAGAGCCGTCCTCCGAATGACGCGGGAGTTGCGACTCGGACACCACGTGCTACGTCGTTGGTGCGCTCGACGCTGCACCCGACACCGCTCCCGTGAGCTGGTCCTCTATCGCTCGAACGATGGTGTCGACGCTGGCCATTGCCCCAACTCCGGTGTCACCACAGGCAAGCATTTTCACCGTCGGCTCAATGATGTGCGTCCCTCGCTTGACCAGTAATTGTAAATGTTCCGTTGTTACCGGATGATGCCACATGGCCGTGTTCATTGCGGGCGCAACCAGAACGGGTTTGGAGCCAAGTTCCCACGCTCGCGCAACGCACAACAGCAAGTTGTCACAGATGCCGTACGCCAGTTTCGCAAGCGCGTTTGCGGATGCTGGCGCAACAACCAAGATATCCGCCTGACGTCGAATCTCAATATGAAGCACGGGGTCCCCGATTTTCGCCCAGCTGCGCCACTCGTCCTCGTCCGTGAAAAGCGAAACGCCTCGCTCGCGAAAGAACGCTACTAGATCAGCAGGTGCTAGCGCTGACGCAGCACCAGAATACTCGGCTGCCGCCTGGCCGAGAAAGCGCAGTCCGTTGGCGGTTGCGACAACCAGCGCGTTTGCCCTGCGAGCCCGCAACGCTTCCACAAGCTCCAAAGAACGTAGCGCGGCAACGGAACCGGTTACGCCCACGACGACACAGCGTCCTTGCAGGGTGGTTGCAACCGCTGAACGTGGTGCACTCGGAGTGCTGTCATTGTTCTGGTTGGCTTCACGAGCCTGTGCACGCATGAGGCCAGTCTTGTGTACAGTGCGCCGCGCTGTGCTCCGCGTGAGCTGCACCGTGCGCGCACTGCCGAGAAACAGCGGTGTTCGGGTTCTGGAGCTTCCGACGCTCTCGGGATCTTTTCAAGTTAATGTATTAAGTGCGTAGCATGACGACCCTCGGAACGCGTCTCCCTGTAGCGAGGTACGGACGGTTGCAGGCAGCTGTGCGCTCAGCTGACAACTGGCGTGCCTAAAGGCATATTTGACGCAAAAGTATCAATCCTGAGATACGTTCTCCATGATTCGCGTCTGGACGTATCGAATCCATCTCTTATGAGTCATATTTATATTTATCTGGAAGAGTTGCACTTCGCAACGGGCAGTTTGCGGCGGCGTTGCGTTGCTGGTGGATGGGCGCTCGTCCAGGTGAGGGCTTGCCTGTTCATTCGTGCGCAACTTCGTGCCTGCGATATCGCTTGGCTCCGGATTCCGTACCAGAGATGGTATGCGCTTCCAGGCGCATCGACATACAAAACAGATGCCCGATCTCCTGGTTATTCTCGACGAGGCGTTCGTACTGGATATGTGGATCGGAACGGGCCCTGCTTACCGCAGTCTGCGACTGTGCAGTGCAGAGGCACGACCGTGCATCGCTTGTCGTCTTTTCCAAACAAGGTTCGTCTCTGCGTATCGTGGTTATTGAGCGTCACATCGCCGTATGCTCATTCAGAAACATCACGTCCCAATGTGTTCAGGTTCCACGCATCGCCACATGTGCTTCCGCATTGCAGTCCAGGGAATCCGAGCCGAGTGCCCGGAGAGATTCCCATCACGACGTTTTCCTTCGTGCTGAATAATAGCTGGCGTTGCCGCAGCCATCAGCGTCATTGACGCGTCCGCCGGAAAGCCGAACTCCCGATTCGAAGCCCGCCTCCCCGGCCGCATCCACAAGTATCATCATCCGGTCTGCTACGAGAGCCGAGATACCAGCATCAAGGGCGAGCTACGCGTCGGGTGCCACCAAACGTACATATGCGGGCCAGGTTTTCATCCAGAATGACATTTCAGGGCGCTTGCCCGAGCTTTCATACTGCCGCATCCAGGAGCGTCCGAGGAACAGTCGCACCGTTCACGCGTTCAAGGTTTGCATGGCATCACATCAGTGTATCTGACAGGTTTCCGCGAAGAGGTACGTGCTGCCGGAGGCAACGCAGCGGCCTTACCAGACGCTTCAACGTGTCCGACGCTGGAGCGCGCTCCCCGGGCCAAGTAACGCACCCACATCCAGTGCGTGACACGCCCGGCGGGTGCTGCGAGCCCGCCACCACCATCGAGCAATATCGCGCCGCCACGTGTCGGCACCAGATGCGACACCGGCGAGGCACCCCGGGATACGCTGCTGCACGCAGCACGCGGGAACGCCTCCGGGGTGACCCCGCGCGCTGCCTACAGAGCGGCGCCTGTTCCGTAGGCGCGCATCTGGGTACGGAGCATCCGACGGCGCGGTTGGAGTCTCGGCGTCAAGCGTGGCACCAGAGCTCGCGAAAGCCGCTGGCGAGCTTGCGCCCGTCGATTGCGGTCCAATGAGGCATGCGGGCGCACGCTTTGGATTGCTGCCCGCGCCCGGCCGCACACGGCAGCGATCGACGGGCGCTAGCACCGAATTCGAATGCGCGCAGCAGTGCCGCGCTGTGGTGTCTGCTGGTGTTGGTGGTACCGGGTGTGCCTCGGATCGCGGCAGCCGATCAGGGCCGTGCGCGGCGGCTGGGCGTTTATTTCCTATCCCGTAAGTGTTCTGACGTTTTTGTTTTGCGCGCAGCCTTGACTTTCCTTGCTAACAAGACCTTCAGGTATGAGCGAAGCAGCAATCCTCGCGGAGGCGATAGAGAAGGGCTCGACCTTCGATGAAAAGCTTGTCACACAGCACGCGAATTGGGTCCAGAGCATGTCGTTCTCGCCCACAGCGCGGTCGCTGCTCACAGGCTCGAACGACGGCTCCGTTCGAGTGAGTGACCCTCGAACGGGTGAGAATCGGCTTGAGCTTCGGGGCGACTTTGGTGGTCAGGTGTACGCGTCGCTCGTAACGCCGACTTCAGACGCAGTGGTCGTGGCCTGTGGTGACGGCAAGATTTACGTCTACGACACCGAGACGGTCAAGGGCCCCCCGAAAGAGGTGCGTCTGGCGGCGCGCCTGCGTCGGACGATGGAGGCGCACGGATCGAATGCGGTGCTCTCGCTGGCGATAACGAAAGACGGAAGCACCCTCGTATCGGGGTCGGTCGGTCGCGATATCGTGAAACATGACATGAAGAGCGGCGAAGAGCTCGGACGGTTTGTAGGACACGAGGGCTACGTGTATTCTCTCGCGATTTCAAGGGATAATACGCTGCTTGCTTCTGGATCTGGTGATGAAACCGTGCGGGTATGGAATATGAAGGAATGCACCTGTATCCACACGCTTACGGAGCATATTGGTTGGGTATGGGGCGTTGATTTCCACCCCAAGCGAGATATTTTGGCCTCTGGTTCGAATGACCGGACGATTTGTCTGTGGAATCCTCAGACTGGAGAGCTGCTCCAAAAGATCGAAACGTTCGAACACGTTTACTGCTTGCAGTTCGCACCAATCACGGGCCGGTTTCTGCTCTGCGGAACCAGCGGAGAGAAACCACTACGTATTTATGATATGGAGAAAAACTATGCCGAGTATTTGATCAACAACACGAAGCAAGGGGGTCGAGTGTTCGCTGTCGCATTCGCCGCCTCTGAATCTGCATTCGCAGCCGGCTCCGAGGACGGCAACGTCGTGCTCTACCAACCCAAAATGCCGAGCGACAGCGCCAGTACGACGCGTCGCAGCGCGGCCGCTGCACGCCCGGCGGCCGAGCCCAGCCCAGTGGAAGATGCCGGTGCTGCTCGTGCGCCAAGCACGAAACGCGCTGGCGGACGTCGCTCAAACTTTTGTAGCTGTTTTGGTGGTGGTGGTGGTGGTGGTGGTGATGGTGGTTCCAGCCGCCGCTAAGGCGAGCGCGCTACCGAGCAGGCCGCAGCACGCAGTACTTTTCGGTGGCAGCGAGCGCACACGCTATACTGCAATTTGGCGGCTAGAGAAGCGCCCCCGTAACCCATTGATATGCTCGCTTTGAGAGAGCCCGTCGTATCGAGGGCGGCTGTGGGTCGTTGTCGGTAGAGTATTAAGCAATAAAAGATCTTGGTCGATATCGTGAACGTGTATCGGATTGATCCTCAGTCATCGTCGAGTTTGGTGTCGTTGCGGCAGTGCGAGTCTTCATCGAACGGCACCGTCTATGCTGCCGACACGCGAGAATACCCGTCGAGCACACTCCTGATCCCGGGCTTGGTGCCGGCACCAAACCCGTATGCCAGACATCCAATGAGCATCCTAGCTGGAAGCGGGATGCTGCCAGGGACCCGCTCAGGGCCATGCGGCAGCGACACTCCTAGATGTCATGGTGGCGGTACCCGCTGGGCTACGTGACTCGCCCGGCTACACGACAGATCCGCGCCATCGCGGTGGCATCGATAACGACTGTTTGTTCATATATTATGCATATAATTTCATATTTTTCTATTTCTGGACAATGTGCGCGGTGAGACACGCAGGACACCGCTCGTGTCACACGGACCGAAGGTCACGTTCCCAGCGACTGGCGTGCGCGCCGCGGAGCGAGACGCATTTGAATGCCCGTACGCGCTCGGTGCTGTTTTGCGAGAACTACCAGGCTTGGTATGACAGGAGCAACCTGGAACCAGGGCCCGTATGCAACAAGATACACACCAAGGACTAGAGATAGGCTCTCAGCACTCGGTCGCCAGCTTTTGGATGCCAGATATGGCCGCTCACGAGAGTCACACGCCACAGTTCCGACAGCTTCATCTGTAGCCGGTGGTAACTTTGACCACTGCGCGGCGTATACTGGGCGCTTTTATGACAGAACCGGAGTGGCTGTAGAGGATAGCGTATTGAAATCCTCAACGACGGCGAATGACCTGGATGCGGAAGGCTTCTTGCGAGCGCACACTTCTCGAATGTCGCTCTGTAACGATGGTGCGCAGCGCTCGCTTCTCGCTGACCAGAGCTCGATGGACACGAGCTCCCCGGTGTACCATGGTATAGCGGCCGCCAACGTAGGTGAACGAGACACAGAGCCGTTTATAAAAGAGCCGAATTTCTGGATCACAACCGGCTCCAAGCCAGCGGTCACGCGGGCGGGGCGCGGCTCCCGAGCCGCTTTGGAGCCGAGGCCGCAGCCAGTGCTGCATCGACTGCACACCACGGATAGGGTCCTGGACAGTGCTACGATCACATCGCCAGCAACCGGTAGTGACCTGTCTCCACAACGCTTCCAGAGTTCGCTCCAAGCCTGTGTTGCAGGCAGCGCACCTGCAGATACGTCGCCTCGTGCATCCGCCATGATGCCGCAGGCGATCGATGCGAACCGTCGGATGCTGTACGCAAACGCTTCCCCCGCATGGAATCGCGCGGTACCCGAAGATAACAGCGAGAACAACGACCTCGATTCCATAGACGCAGCATCCAGTTTGGATCCTGCTTCAGAGCGAGATTTCTATGACGAGATTGCGACGGGGAGGCGTCACGACATGAGTGCTAGACTTGAGGCTCTTTCCCCCGATCGAGCGCCGAGTGTCTCGGCGTGCAGCTCAAAGAGCTCCCCGCGTTCCCCAGTGGCGTCCAAGAGCTTTGCGCAGTTGCCTGATCCAGTCGCAGGACAAGCATTCGAATGGACAGAGGCGTGCGATCCGTTCACCGATGACGGCAGTGTAGAGGATACGTCCTCGAGATTTTCCACAGGTGAAATAACCCAGAGGCTGGAGCTTTTGCAACAGTTGCAAGAGCGCCTCGAACGGATCCGTGAAGACCTGAGGCATCAATTCGAATCAGATTCCCCGCCACGAGCGCACACTCGTGATCAAAATCAGTCGTTCGAACACGATCCGAAATGGAGGCTTATCTCAGAACATACTCGGTGTCTGCGTGAGTTGTGGCGGCACGAGTCAAACCAGGCCAGCGAACTGCGTTCGGTACTCGCAAAGCAGCAGCAACAGCAGCAGCGACAAGAGAAGCATGCAGGCCAGTGCTCAAGATATGGAGCTGCAGGGGTACCCGCGCCAGCCCGCTCACCCCGTCTCCAAGCTAGACAATCATCACCGTTGACAAGTCGCATGTCTGCCTCTTTTGAGCGGTCTCTACTGCCCGAAAATGAAAACATGGACCCCAGTTCCAGCTGCGCCATGCAAAACTGCGAGGGCTCACATCACCAGCACCGTTTGACGGGCGGAAACTTCGCGTCGTCAGTCAACTCAAGAACACTCGTAGAGCGTGCTGCGTGCACCCACAAGTCCAAAGAGGCGGCGAAAAAGCACCTAGCCGGCGGCAAACGCGTTTGCTCGACTCGTGACGCAAAGATGCCCGTTCGCGAAGCAGGTCGAGCAGCTCGCCAAGAAAACCGAGCGCGTGCAGTGGTTGTGTCTGCTTCGTGTAACCAGAAACCCGGTGCACACAATGATGAAGTGAGCTCGCAAACGGTTTCAGCGGCAGCACCGATGCACCTTCTGGCTAACGAGGCCGCAGCGAGGCACGCATACGTGTCGAAGGGAGCCACCGACACGTCACTGAGCAAAATCCCTGCTCGACGCTGTGAGCGCTGTGCGTCACGGCTCAGTCGCACTCGCCAAAAGTTGCGAGTTGCGGTTCACGCTTTGGTTGCAATGCTGCGGTTGACAAAGCGCATCCATCGAAGCAAATCTTCGCCCGAGCCGAAAGCTCCAAACTTCGCCTCTCCTGGGCGGCGAGAACAAACGCCCTCGCACCGAACAAGAGCAGCGAGCGCTTGTTTGTCAGTTGCCCAGGCTGCGGAAAACGAGTACGAGCCGACGTTTCCAAGCCACCGAGCGACACGTTTCTCTGCACCGTTATCAGCGCAGCCGACTACTCAGTTACTCGAGTCCTCGTCCGAGCAAGCCGACCTAGTGCAGGCACGAGCCAGGCGTCGAGACAACGAAAGCTGTGATGGTCGTAGAGCGCGGGCGCTATTCCAGGCGCCGCCTTGCGGCAGAGACCCCCGACGTGCCGACGTTCGAACAGTCTGTGTATACCGCCAGGCACTGCGGCGGGTTCTTCGCCGACTCATAAGCCTCACCGCAAGCTCGACTGCAACTGCGTCCAGTCCCGCACAACCAGCGGAGAACGCTGTAGCATCTGAGCGTTGAACGCTGTGGTCGGTAGTCGCAGGCCTCGTTCGTTGAGATCGCCGGGTCTGTCTTCGCGGTCATCGAAGCACCGACGTACACTGATCCAGCGTTTTTCTGGTACCACACATGCCTGTGCGATAAACCAAGGCGACGCTTATGTTCCGCAGTGTGCTCGTTGAAGCCGCTGTTCGAGTCGAGTCGCCGCTACTCGCTCATCGTCTCGAGGATGCGCTGTTGCACGCTTGCAAACAGCGCTTTTGCAGCCGCATTCTGCCGTCGCTGGGCGTTTGCCTCACGGCTTTGCGGATCTGTAAGCTGGTAGACGGGGCGGGAAAACAGTTGGCTTTGGAGATATGGCCTGTGGAGGTCTCCGGCGGTGGCCTACGAGCTCGAGTTCACGTGGAGCTCTTGCTGTGGAGCCCGCTTCCGCACGAGCTCGCTTTCGCTCAGGTCCGTTCCTGTAGCCGGTTTGGGATACGTTTATCCATATTGAACGGATTCGATTATGCGTTCGTACCACCGGGGAGCATGCCGGAGCCATGCACCTATCACGAGGAGCAACGTTGTTGGAGCTGGCGTTTCAACGAGGACGATTTTGTCATCGGTGAGGGTGACTGGGTTCGTGTTCTCATTGAGCGTGTGGAGTATGCCACGGACAGCGCAATGGCCACTTTCGACAGTCCGGGTACTGTCGGTAGCGGTCCGCCGCTGCATATTCTGCCGCCGCCTGTACCCGTAGGAAGAACTGTTATGGAAACGGATCAAGCGAACGCAACACCCGGAGCGGATCCCGAACATGCACCGCCGCTGGAAACGGAACCGCCAGAATTCTGGGAAACGCCCAGCATTCTACCACTGCGTGTTTGGGCACGCTTGGACGCACCCGGTCTGGGACCGATCGACTGGTGGTCGTAGAGTGCGGTGCGTCAAGCACCGAGGACACGAGCTCGTTACCCGACTCAACCGGTTGCAAACGGTACTCTTGGACGCTCGACGAGGGCGATGGCGAGGTGTGCGCCTCCGTGTACCGCCCGCAACTTCATGGAGCACAGCTGCAACGGGTCAAGTTTCGGTATCACGTTGCTGGAACAGAAGCTCGTTTCACGCGCGTCAGGCGTGCGTATGTGCATGCTCGGGTATCGTATCTGGGAAGAGCAGGAGGAGGCGCGGCGGCTCACCCGGACTTGTTGTTGGGGCCGGTTTGCGGCTGCGTTTGCTGTCCGTAGCATCGACGCGCGGGCTGTTGACGAAGGCATACAATGTTGCTGATCGAATGCGCGCCTGCGGTGGTGAATTTCAATGCAACAGCAGCAGCAGCAGCAGCAGCAGCGAGCGGTAGCCAGCATCGGGAACCTCCATCAAACAGGATCACGATGTCTCTGAAGCGCACGCTGCTAAGGCGCCTCGATGAGCGCATTAGGAACGTGTGTGAGTGCATGTGGTGGCGATGGTGGTGGCGGTGTGTAGGTACACGGCGTCGCGTGTTTTCCTACACATCCGGTGCGAGTGTGCGCTTGCGCACAAGGACGACGAACGCTGTTGCAAGGCACATTCTGGTCGATTGAAAATGGGACACGAAACGACGCGCTCTGATTCTGTGTTGAGATGTTGTCAGAGCTAGTGTTTCATTGGACAGCCTGGACATCAGAAATGTAGCGTGCTTGGATTACGGATGCTTAGGTTTTTTTAGGATTGTCGATCGTGGTTTCGGAGTGGCTCCTGCGACGCCATGCCGCTGGTTTTCGTGATGCCGCTACGATCCGCATGATTCGTGACGCTTTTGCGGACGATTCCGGAAATAAATGATACCATGATTCCAGTTCACATGCACAAGCTTCTATGCTCCTCCGTTCCTTGCATATAGCATGCTTGGATCATGCATTGTTTACGTTTTCGATCTCTCCGTTTCAACGCAACTCGCGCCGCTGAATCGACGACGAAAAGAGCTCGACGAAACCCCGTGAAGACCGCGTCACAAGATCGTACCACAAATTCACTAAACTTTTCATTCCAAATAATAAGTTCAATTCAAAAGATAAATCCTCCTCTAATTGCGGTCATCAACGAAGCTGCATTCGACAACAGCGGCGGCATGATGCCTGTCACAGGAGGTGCTCCCCGAGGCTTCCGCTTTCTCTGTGAGGAAAATGGTAATGGACCCGGCCATGGGTCATCACAGGGATCGCTACTGATAGAGCGCGCGTCGACATATAAAGCGCGAAGCGAGCGTAGACGGATCGAAAGTTTTGGAGTTGATCTCCAGCCTGGGTTGCCGTCTTGGTGCCTGATTCATCATGGACGGTAACATCGCGTCCCAAACAGCCTCGATCTTGGAAAGCAGCGTGCGCTTGCACGACCAGCGGACAGGGTACTCACCGAGGATCTCGCGCAGAGGAAACCCGTAATCGTCGGGTACAGCACAACGCGCTGCATCAAAGGGAGGCATCTTGCAGCGCCCTGCGTACCGGTCAAGCGGTTGTACTGAGCGGTGAAGCGAGCGCTGACGAGCGATAAGCGGCGGTTCCTCAGCGGCAGCAGCAGCAGCAGCAGCAGCAGCAGCAGCGAGACTGACTTTTTCGATGACAAAACGTTTACATGGGCTATGGATCTCAGATTGCGGGATGGATATCGGTAATTGAACATGCGCCCATCATGAAGCATCTACATGAAAGATCCATCACCTGTACTTGCTCTCGGATATACTGGTTGTTTCGTGCGTTCTAGCGTGTGCCGAGTGCCT
>Ga0123519_10006704_pt1 | contig 18004 bp, 13 predicted proteins | sample YelNatPaOPRAMG02_FD_87396 | JGI IMG/M metagenome (GOLD analysis project Ga0123519, IMG submission 87396) | Hot spring microbial communities from Yellowstone National Park - Yellowstone National Park OP-RAMG-02 (version 2) | ecosystem: Environmental > Aquatic > Thermal springs > Hot (42-90C) ... | reverse complement strand
GAACGAGAATGGCCGGCGCGGCGCGGATCTTCCATCTCCGCTCTTGCAAAAAATACGGTCTTACTGTACAAGGGGCATAAGTATGAGTCGGTTCGTCCTGAACAGTCGCGGGACGGCGGAAGGAGGAGTTAGATGAGGCTGTATGCGGGTAATCTGTCATACAAGATGACCGAGGCGGAATTGCAACAGGCTTTCGCCGTCTTCGGCAAGGTGGACAGTGTCACGATCATTACAGACAAGAGAACAGGCAATTCAAAGGGATTCGGCTTTGTTGAGATGCCTAACAAAGCTGAGGCCGAAAAAGCCATACGGGAACTCAACGGCAAAGACGTGGGGGGCCGCGCCATAGTCGTCAATGAGGCGCGACCGAGAACCCAGAAAGACGGGTCCGGCCCCGGCAACTTCTGACCGTCTCCTTCAGCGCCCCGGCGCGACAGGGCGCGACATTTTACTGAAGTGCAGGACGATGTCCGTATATCTTGCCTTTCCGGTTTTGAAGGCAAACCTGTCACAATCCGCGGCTGGCTGGCTGGCAGAAGGACAGGCGGCAAGATAGTCTTCCTGTTGATTCGCGACGGCAGCGGATTCTGCCAGGCAGTTGTCGAGGCTTCCTCCCCGGATGCTTTCTCAAACGCACAGTCAGCCGGCCTGGAGTCATCTCTTGCCATAACCGGAACCGTGCGCAGGGATGAACGCGCGCCCGGTCAGTTCGAAATTGCGGTCTCCGAACTCCATGTGATCCAGAATGTTCGCGATTATCCCATTGCCCGCAAATCCCACGGCATTGACTTTCTCATGTCTCACCGGCACCTGTGGCTGAGATCCAGAATACCATGGACCATTCTGAGAGTAAGGCATACCGTCATTTCAGCTTGCCGCGAGTTCATGAACCGCCGGGGATTTGTCCTGGTTGACACGCCGATCCTGGTCGGCGGCGCAGGCGAGGACACACGAAGCCTGTTCCCTGTTGACTATTTTGGGGAGAAGGCGTTCCTCACGCAGACAGGCCAGCTGTATCTGGAAAGCGCATGCATGGCGCTCGGCAAAGTGTACTGCTTCGGGCCGACCTTCCGCGCCGAAAAGTCGAAGACGCGGCGACACTTGTGCGAATTCTGGATGCTGGAGCCGGAAGCGGCCTTCGCTTCGCTGGATGACGTCATCCAATTGGCCGGGGATCTGATCTGCCACGTTGTCGGCGCAGTTCTGAAGGAGCACTCAGCCGACCTGGAGGCGATAGGCCGGGACGTCAAACCTCTGTGCAACATCGCAAAGCCTTTTGTGCGGCTGACTTACTCGGAAGCGGTTGAGCTGTTGAGAAGCGAACAAACACGAATCAGACTCGAAACAGACATGGCACACGGCCGGACCCGTTTGCAGTACCTGGCTGACGAGCTTGAAAAGGCTGAAAAGAGACTTGCCTCAGCGTCAAAGCAGAATCAGAAGGATTCCGCCGGCGCGAAGATAGTCTCCCTCCGGGAGGAAATAGCCGAATTGGAGGCGGAGCTCGCAGCCATGCCAGAACACCTGAGGCTTGCTCAGAGCTTCCAATGGGGCAACGACCTCGGTGGCAGCGACGAAACCATAGTATCACGGTCGTTCGAGAGGCCTGTTTTCGTGACGCATTATCCCCGGGAAGCCAAGGCATTCTACATGAAACTCGATCCTGAGAATCCGCGCGTGGTTCTCAACATGGATCTTCTGGCTCCGGAGGGATATGGGGAGATAATCGGCGGAAGCCAGAGGGAGGACGATCCTGATCGGCTCGTTGAACGCATGCGCGAGAAGGGATTGAACCCCGAGGATTATTCATGGTATCTGGATCTCAGAAAATACGGTTCTGTTCCCCACTCAGGCTTCGGTCTGGGCATAGAGCGCCTCGTGGCGTGGATAACAGGGCGCCGCCACGTGCGGGAAACGATTCCATTTCCAAGAACTTTGGGACGATTCACCCCTTGAACCCGCATTTTGCAGGTTCACCCCGGTACACAAACGAGCCGCGAAGCTTTATGTCCGACGCGGAGGATCCGATTGAAACAATGAATTCGCCCGGCTCCGCCACCCATTTGCCGCGCGTGGGGCAATAGAACTCCAGATGTCTCCGGCTTAAGCGCATCCTGACAGTCTTGCGCTCGCCAGGCTTCAGCGTCACGGACGCAAAGCCCTTAAGTTCCTTCGACGGCCTCGGCACAGACGCTTCAGGGTCTGAAACGTAAAGTTGCGCCACTTCCCTGCCCTCTCTACGCCCCGTGTTTATTATGTCGAAGGAAAGCTCAATGCCCGTCCCTCTTTCCCAGCGAGCAGGCAGAGACAAATTTTCATAGCGGAACGTCGTGTAGCTGAGCCCGAATCCGAACGGGAATAGAGGCGGCACACCGGTCCTGTCATGATGCCTGTAGCCGACAAAGACTCCGTCTGTCAGGCACACGCGTTTGTCTCCATCATCGTCATGATAGGATCTGTTCGAAGAGCGGTCTTCAAGCGAACGTTCGAAGGATGCGGGAAGCCTGCCCGAAGGGTTAACAATGCCGGCAATAATCTCGGCTACCGCCGAACCGCCCTCCTGGCCGGGATACCACGCGTAAAGCAAAGCCGGAGTCCTGTCTATCCAGCTTCTCATGTCCACATTGCCGCCCGCCGTGATCACCACCACGGTTCGCGGGTTGCATTCCGCCACGGAGAGCAACAGATCCTCCTGCCCTTCAGGCAGCCCGAACTCCCTGTCAAATCCTTCGCCCTCAGTCTCCGGCGAATGTCCGGCGCAGAATACAACTGCGTCGGCCTCCCGGGCAGCGCGGAGAGCCGCATCCCTGTCCTCATCAACGTCGCGCCGCACCCAGCCGAATCTGGCGCCGTTGGAGTCTCCCATGGGCCGGTAAATGACCTCCACCGAATAGTCCCTTCCGGCCTCCAGTTTCACCGCCTTACGGGGAGGCTTGATGTTCTCTCCGTCAAGAATGCTGAAGACGGTTTGTCCGTCCAATTTCACTCTGAAGAATCCCATGAACCACTGGTAAAACACAAAAGTCCCTGTTTTCTCAGGGCGAAGCAGGCCGGTCCATCGGATCGAGAAATTCGACTTGTCAACCGCTCCGTCCGCGATCGGTCCGCTTCCCCACTTCCAGTTGATGTTCTTCTCGATTCTGGAAAACGCCGGCGAGCCGCGCCAATCCTGATTGGAAAAATACTCTGCCAGAATTCCCTCCCTCTTTCCGTCCGGAGCAAGGAACGCGGCATGCTCGAACGCGCGCTCAGAATCGTCGGGCGGCATGCCGCGCTCGAATACAACCCGATCCGCTCCGAATATTTTCCGCAATCCTTCGAAAATGCTGACTGTCCGCCACGGTTTGTTGAACGCTGAACCGCCGCCGCAGAACGGAGTCGGATGCGCGCACGGGCCTATGACCGCCAGTTTCCTGATTCGCGCGGGATCCAGCGGCAGAAGGCTATGTTCATTTTTGAGCAGAACGCATGCTTTCCTGGCCACTTCGAGAGCCACCCTCGCCGAGGCGGGATCCTCGATCTGGATACCGCCGTCTTTCTGCTCATTATCCATCCACCCGAAACATATCATCAGCCTGAGCAGGCGCCGGACCTTGTCGTCTATCACTGACTCGTCAACCAAACCCTGTTTGATCGCGGGAATGAGTTTCTCGGCCGTCATCCATTTCGCGGTCGGCATCTCAATATCCAGACCGGCGTTTGCCGCATTGACTGCGCTGTACGTTGACACCCAGTCCGACATCACCACGCCCTTGAATCCCCATTCCTTCTTGAGAATGTCGGAAATCAGGTGCGAATGCTCCGAACAGTGGACGGAGTTGACAAGATTGTAGGACGTCATCACCGCTCCAGCCCCGGCTTCCACTACGGCGGCCCGAAACGCCGGCAGATAGATCTCGCGCAGCGTGCGCTCGTCAACGTCGGAGCTCACGTTATGGCGGTCCCATTCCTGATAGTTCACGGCGTAATGCTTCACTGTGGCGCTCACGCCGCGGTCCTGCAGGCCTCGCACATAGGCCTTGACCATCTCTGAAGCGAGGAAAGGATCTTCTCCCAGATATTCAAAATTTCTTCCGCAAAGCGGCGAGCGATACATGTTCACGCCCGGCCCAAGCAGAATGTGAATGCCGCGGGCTCTTGCGTCCCGGCCGATCGAAGAGCCCATTCTGTAAGAGAGGCGTGTGTCCCATGTGGCTGCCAGCGCTATCGTGGCCGGATATGTCGTTGATCTGTCCGTCCACCAGTGCACCCCGACCGAAGCATCTGACATTTTCAGAGGCGGAATGCCGGCGCCCTTGTGTCCGTATGTGTCGCCTCCGTCTTTCGGATCATGCTGGCCGCCAAGAAAGCGAATCTTTTCCTCCAGCGACAGCCTGGCAATGATAGTGTCTATTCTGCGTTCAACATGCTCATCGGGCGCCCTGAATCTCTCATTTCGGCTTTTCATCAGTGACAGTCTCCCTCCAATCGTCTGCGAGACTCGCGCAAGGTAGTATGCGCAGATGTCCGACGCAAGATGCAAAGCGTCCCGCGCAGGACAAGACCGAATTTTGCGTTTGAGAAATGGCCGGCTTGAATGATACACAGGAAAGTGAATACGCAGAATGGGAGAAAGACGCCGGTTCTCAAACCGCTACGGATTGTGCTGGAACGCGGGGCATGTGCTTTGTTGCGAGGCACTCGCAGCACGAGAGCACAGCGGCGCGCCTCGCATCCGCCGCACCCGGACAAAATCGCAGAATCCGGCATGAAAACCTGAGAAGTTGACGCAAGTTGCCGCATTCTGATATCAGGTCGGCAAATGCCCGTCCGATATAACATCCTGGTGGCAGACGACATCAAGTCAACGGCAGCGTGCCTTGTTGAGGTATTTGCCGAGAACGGCTGGCAGACCACGGCCGCATACAGCGGAGAAGAGGCCCTGGCGGCATTGTCGAAGCAGCGGTTCGACCTTGCCGTCATAGACATCAAGATGACGCCCATGAACGGAATAGAACTCTTGAGGCGAATCAGAGACAAGGATCCAAAGATTCCGGTAATAATGATGAGCGCGTACCACACAATTGAAACAGCAGCCAGTGCCGTGGCGCTCGATGTTTTCGACATTCTCCAGAAGCCCTTCATGTTTCGCGACGCTGTGGCAATGGTGAGACGCGCGCTGTCATACGGAGCAGCTCTCAATGGCGGCCTTGACCTGGACCTGCTGGTCGCCCCTTGCAAGATGTGGATGGGCCTTGTTGCGGAAAGCGAGGCAATGCGCAAGACATGCCATGCCGCGGAGCAGGTTGCACCAACATCCGCGTCCGTCCTGATAGTGGGAGAAAAAGGAACGGGAAGGAGCGCCCTTGCCAGGGCCATTCACGCATCGAGCCCGCGAAGCGCAAAACCATTGCTTGTGTTGGATGCCTCCTCCAGCCAGGATGCCGGCGCCATCCATGGCCGGATAGCGCAAGTCTCTCAAGAAGAACGCTCAGGGACGGTTTATGTGAAGGAACTGAATCGTCTCGGAGAGAACGAGCAGCGGGAGCTTGCCCGCTTTCTGAATGCCGCGCGCTCCCAGGAGGAGAACGGCGAGGCGGCCTGCCCGAGATTCATCGGATCCGTTGACGCGTCCACCTGGAAATACGGAGCGGCGCTGATCGCCGAACTGGGCGCAGTCGCGGGTCACGTGAAGCTTGACGTTGCGCCTCTGCGGGAGCGGCCGACGGACATCCTTCCTCTCACGCACCACCTGCTGCGCAGGCTCTCCCGTGAAGATTCCCAAATACCCATGCTTGACATTGAGGTCCCCACCATACTCGAACGGTATTCCTGGCCTGGAAATGTGGCTGAGATGGAGGCGATTTATCGCCGTATTTTCGAGACGGCTGGCGGAGCGCCGGACCGCATCTCGGCATCCGTGCTGCCGGAAAACATGCTGCGCGAGGCCGGCCCGATACCGCCGCCCAAAATAGAGGAGTTGAAGAACGAATTCCTCCAGGGAATGAAACTGCGCGATTTTCTCGCATCCGCCACAAAGGAAGAAATCCAACGCATCTGTGAGCTCGTTCAGTCCAAAGGCCGCAGTCCGATCACCCGCCATATGGCCAGGCTGGATGGCCAGCTCAATTTCCCCCAATCTTCCACCGGGAAATGATTAACCGCGGGTTACGGCCATCCTCCGACCTGAAGAGGCGCCGGAGGGGAAGAAACCGGCGGCTTGAGAAAATGGCCTCTTTCTCCCATTCTGCGCCTTCACCTTCATGTGCCTGATGGCTCAAGGCCTGTTGCGCCTGCACGCCGCTTTTTCCGGCAGAGTATGGAATCCTGCCATTTCTCAAACACAGGATCCCTGGACAAAAAATCTGTTGTCCATCCGGACAAGCTCGTCTAGTAATGTATTGCATGGATGGGAGAGGGAACAGCGGCGCATCGGGCAAATGCGACGCATCAAGAGTCCTGATTGTAGACGATGAACCCCAGATCAGAACGATCTTTCAGCTGGCCATATCCATGGCCTGCCCTCAACTGAGCGTTGACCTGGCACCCAACGGCGCCGAGGCCGTCTCCCTGTTCCAGCAGAAAAAACACGGCGTCATCACCATGGATCTCCGCATGCCAGTCATGGACGGATGGCAGGCTTTCAACGCGATCATGGACCACTGCACGGCGAACGGTATCAAGCCGCCGCCCGTGATATTCGTGACAGGATACGCCCTGCCGAAAATTGTGGACGAGGCGGTGGGCGACGGCAGCTACAACGGCCTGCTCATGAAACCGGTGATGATATCCGATATTGTGAACGAAGTGAAAAAGAGGCTAGCCATAGCGGCGAGCTGAATGACCGGCGTTCGGTGCCGGCTGTTGCCTGCATCCTCCCGGTCTGCTAATGTGCATGCCAGTTGAGTTGGAACAGCCTGAAAGGAACAACGCCATGGACAACCTTGTGGAAGTGTTGACGCCCAAACAGGATTCTCAGGATCTGGACAAGGATCTCGAGACATTTGCGACAAAATACCGCCGAGCTCTGGACGAAGGTTTCGGACTGAGCCTGCCCGATAATCCCATGGGGCGTCTTCATTTTCAGGCCACTGAAGTGCTGCCTGAGCTGGGGCTTCCGGTTCCGCCGGGCAAGGCGCTCCTTCATCTGAATACGTTCCATACAAAGGAACATCTCGACGGAATCCTCAAGACTGCGGGAGAGATCGGCATCACCCACATTCTGGTCGTGAGCGGAGACGGAAGCGAAAGGCTTCCGAAACTGAAGCCCGAAGATATCGGCATGAGCGTCAATTCGGTCACATCCGTCGAACTCATCCAGTACATCAACGCAAGACATCCCAACGCCTTCACTCTTGGCGTGGCGTTCAATCCTTACGAGCCCCTTGACCATGAGATTCACAAGATGGAAAGAAAAATTGCGGCCGGGGCCAGGTTCATCATCACGCAGCCCATAATAGAGCGCCACCAGGCCCTCGAGGAGCTCAGGCGTTTCAACACGCCGGTCATGCTCGAGGCGTGGATGTCTAAGAGAATAGATCTTCTTGCCCAGTGCATAGGCTACGATCTCCCCCAGAACCAGGCGTATGACCCTCTGCAGAATCTCAGGACGCTGCGCGCAAACTACCCGGACTCAAAGATGTACCTGGCCCTGGTCGGGTTCAAGACCCAGATTCCGGAGATAAAGAACATACTTGGAATGCAATGAAGAAACGCAGAGCAAACGATAACGGTCGCACTCAGGATGGAGCATACTCGGCCGCCGGCGTTGACATAGACGCAAAGATGAAGGCTCTTGAAGCGGTCAAACGCATGATCGGCCGGTCCGCAACCCGAGGCGCAATCGGGAACATCGGACTTTTCGGCGGCCTGTTCAGGGCGCCTGGCCGTGACACGATTCTCGTGGCAAGCACCGACGGCGTCGGCACAAAACTCAAGGTCGCCGTCATGGCCGGACGCCACGACACCGTCGGCCAGGACATCGTCAACCACTGCGTAAACGACATTCTTGTGCAGGGGGCAACGCCGCTGTTTCTCCTGGATTACTTCGGAACATCACGGTTCGATCCAGCGGTCTTCACACAGGTTGTCCATGGACTGTGCAGAGCCTGCCGGCAGAACGGTTGCGCCCTTCTGGGCGGAGAGACAGCTGAGATGCCAGGGCTCTATCCGCCCGGCGAATATGATCTTGTGGCCACCATAGTCGGAGCCGTTCCGGAAAAACATCTCATTGTGGGAAAAGGCATAAGACCTGGCGATTCCATCATTGGTCTGCCTTCCTCCGGCCTGCACACAAACGGCTACTCGCTTGCCCGGCGGGTGATATTTGAAAAAGCCGGGCTCGATGTGCGCGACCGCCTGCCCGGCTCCAACAGAACCGTCGCGGAAGTTTTGCTTGCGGTTCACAGGAGCTATCTGAGGCCCGTGACATTTCTCATGAAGCATGTCGCGATCCGCGGCATGGCGCACATCACAGGCGGAGGATTTCCCGACAACATCAGGCGCATACTTCCCGACGGGTGCGCAGCCCAGATATTCCGCAAGTCGTGGACTCCGCCGGCAGTTTTCCGCTTCATTCAGGAACAGGGGAATGTATCTGCCGGCGAGATGTACCGAGTCTTCAACATGGGAATCGGCTACACAGTCTTTGTCAGGCCATGTGACGAGAAAAAGGCTCTGGACCTTCTTGCACGCGCAGGCTGCCCATCAAGAGTAATCGGCAGAGTGGAATGCGGCAGGCGGAACGTTGAGGTTGTGTGACAGACTCGGTCCCGAAAGGCTGATTTGCCGCCGGCCCGACTGAGGCAGATGCGAGGCTCAAAACGCGGTTCTTGCAATCCGGCCTTCTTTCAACCGCGAAATCCGGACTGAACAAGCCTATTCCTCTTTTTCCGCGCCGCGCGTCCGCCACGGAGACCCCGTGGATCGCCAATTCACCGAGCGTCTGATCGGGCTCTCCCTCTCAGAGCCGGAAGCCAGAGACGCTTTCCGCAAATCCGAACCGACCGCAGACTCGCTGTCAGCCCCGGACCTCTGCCCGCGCTCCTCCACAGAGTTCTGATCAAAGAACGCCTTGCGCCAGTCCGTGGAAACTTCCATCCCCGCCCTCTCGCGCTCCATGACGCCATCTGCGAGCCACCCCCAGCTCCGCGGACGGGCATAATCATGCGCGGACCGTCTGGCGGCAGGCACGCTCCCTCCGGCCACAGCGCCGGCAATCCTCCGCACCTCGGCCATCTGCTCAAGCTCGGAGCTCAGTTCGGAACGCTGCAATGCCCATTCCGCGGCATCAGGCTGGTTTTTAAGATCGGATAACGCGTCGTCCCGCCTCCGGCCCTCCTGAACGGACTCCAGCTCGCCCTGCTGAAGATCAACGAAAACGGCGCGCAGTCCCCGGCCTGAACCGTCTGTGCCAGGCGTGAAAGCATGGAACTCGCATTCAGGCATTGCGGGATGCCGCCGCGCAAGCGCGGCTGCCGTCAGAAAACAAACCGCGCCAACCGCCCAGAAAAACTGTTTCCGCCTCATATCGCCGCGACCTGCGGAGCTGCGCCATTGACCTGCTTTTCTTCAGCGGACATATCGGCAAAATGGTCTCAAAAATCCTTGCAAAGGTCAACCCGTGGAGATTTAGTTCGTCATGCGCGGTTGTGCAGGTCCGCGGACTGACGCGCTCGAAAGGCGCAACGCGCAAGTCATGCAATCCGGCCATTACTCGAACGCAGGCTTCGGGATGAAAACAAGACTGATTCTGGCAACATCAGCCATCAGCATCGCATTGCATCTGTCGTGGGCGCAGCCTGAGGAAGAAACCCCCTCCCGCCATGACAGGCTCGTTCTTTGCTGGTACATGGTCTGCTTTGGAGAATCGCTCGAGGTTTACAAGCAGCATATCGAACTTGCCCAGCGCCACGGGATTGACGGTTTCCTGCTCGATGTCGGAGCATGGGAAGGCAATTACGTGGCTTCGACAGAACGAATTTACGAGGCCGCCAAGCAACTGGGAACAGGGTTCCGGCTTGCAATGGCTCCCGAATACAGTGTCCAGCCCTTTTCGGAACAAGTCCGGGACATGGTCCTGCGGTTCAAGGACCATCCGAATCAGTTGAAAGTGAATGGGAAACCGCTCCTGTCCGGGTACTGCTCGGCTTCGATGTTTCCTCCGGCGCTGGAAAAGTTGAAGTCTGACGGAGTCGAAGTGACGCTCGTGCCGCACGTCTTTCTGCCCCGGTTTGTCTATCGCCCTTCATTCGAAGAGTACGTCGGCCAATTCTTCTCCACTCCCTCCTTGTCCGGACTCATGATGTTCAATGCCTCCGAACTGGGGGTCAATCTTTCCGACAACTCCGCGGCGCGGCGGGCGACCATGATGCTGAACAAAATATGCGCCGCGGGCGTTATTCCTGCTTACAACAGCGCAAATCTCCAGGATTACCGGGGCATGGCCGGTTATCTTCTCCAGTGGACTGGCGCCATCTACGACGGAGCCGACTGGATAAGCATAGTCACGTGGAACGATTACAACGAGGACTCCGCCCTCATGCCCATGCGCTGGCCGGCTGGAAGCGAGCGATATCTCTGCACCCACGACGAAAGTTTTCTCCATTACACTGCCTTTGCAAGCGCATGGTTCAAGACCGGCCGTCAACCGACGATTCCACAGGATACCCTGTTCCTGACCTACAGAAACAGGTCCAAATGGCAGCGCAGAGCATGGAATGGAAAGGAATGGGTTGATGTGTCCCTTGCAGCAGGACGCTTCGATCAGATCCATGACGATGTTCAGGACCTCGTCTATCTCGACTCCCTCCTCCGCGAGCCGGCCGACGCAGTTGTCGCGGTCGGCGGCGAGGACCACAGTGTCAATCTGCCCGCGGGAATCGGGCATGCGGAAATTCCCATGAAGCCTGGCGTTCCCCGACTGATTGTCAGAAGAAGCGGAAGGGTTCTGGCCGATATGGTCGGTCGAAAACAAATCATCGAGACGCCGACAGAACAAAACAGCCAGGTGGGGTATCACGCTGCTAACCGCGTGTGGACATGCGGCATTGCGATCGGGCCCCAGGCCGCGGTTCTGGAGGCAGAATCCGGGGTTTTGGGAACCGGCGCAGTTGCCATTGCCATCGGCCGCGCCACGGCGGTCCGCAACTCGGAGATCAAGGACAGCGGCTTCATGGTCAAGGTGGAGGGACTCCAGACCGCCACATACAACATCAGGATAAGATATTCCAATCCCAATCCGGACGAGGCCAGGCTGACGCTTTTCGCCGACGGAGCGCCGCGCGCCGCCTCCGACTACCCATACTTCATTCCTGTTTTTCTGCCGCCCACATGGCCGAACGAATTCCAAACCGCGTCCTTCTTCTGGTCCCTTTACGACCAAACCAGGCATTTGAAGCTTTCGTGGCAACCAGGCTCGATGTGGGGCCGTCCGGACCCGTCTGACAACGACAGGGGTTGCGTGCTTGTGGATTGCATCGAATTGGTGAAAGTCGAGCCTTTCCTCACGGACCGATCCCCTTCCCCCTTGTATCCCGAGCTGGTCCGGATTCCGGGAGGAACATTTATCATGGGTTCGAACAAAGGAGAACCCGACGAGCAGCCGCCCCATAAAGTCACCATTTCTCCGTTTGCGATCGGCAGGTACGAGGTCACAAACGAGGAGTTCGAACGTTACGATCCCTCTCACAGAGCTTTCAGGGACGGCGTCTCGTGGCGCGATCGCGAGCCTGTGACGCGTGTTTCCTGGATTGACGCGGCCAGATACTGCAACTGGCTTTCCGAAAAGAACGGCCTGACGCCCGTGTACTCAGAACAGCCTGTCCGTCCCGACAGACCTCAGGAGAAAGTATGGGTGGCGAATCTGAATGCGGACGGTTTTCGTCTACCCACCGAGGCCGAATGGGAATATGTGGCATCCGGACGCGGCGAAGGGCGTACATATCCCTGGGGCAACGACCCTCCGCAGGCCGGCAGGCACGGCCGTTTTTCGTCGGACGGCGCTTCAGCGCCGCGTTTGCCCGCGCCCGCAACAGCGGAATGCGGCGTATCTGTCGTCGGCGCCTATCCCGACGGCGCAAGCCGGGACCTTGTGATGGACATGGCAGGCAACGTCGCAGAATGGTGCACAGACTGGTACTGGTATCCATATCCTTCGGAGGCGCAAACCGATCCCTGCAACCAGACGCCAGGCAACTTCCGGGTCATACGCGGAGGATCATGGGGATGGTATGGAACCAGCCAGCGCTGCTCCGACAGGGAGTTCAACAGCCAGAATTATCCGGGCCACGCATACTACGGGTTCCGCGTCGCAATCTCGGATGCCGGATGGAAGAAAATTTCAGGACAGCGCGCCCAGGAATGAACTCGGATGTCGGATAATTGCTCAATATCATGTTCTCGCCAGTCTGTTGAACGCGGTCATCTGCCAGATTCGATGTCATGCATGAGCCGGCGCATCCTCTCTATCGTGGCATGCGCCGCCTCCATCAACTTCTTTGCCGCCCGCGTACCCGGTTTCGAAAATCCCGACAGGACTGCGCCTGAACAGGCAGTGCCCACGCGGGACAGGACGAATCCTTCGCAGCCGCCATCGCAACGAAGCAAAGCACTCACAAGGAAAATCTATGCGCACTACATGGGATGCTGGCCGGTCGGAACAGGCGCAATCTTCTACCAGCGCCAGACCGAGGGCAACACTCTCAAGCACGAAAGCCGGCCTGGAACCGCCGAGTATTTCGGCGGCCATGTCCGGAACTTCGACTTGATAGATCCGAAGAGGAGGCTCAGCCGCGAGGAAAGCGCCGAACTGGAAATGCGGCGCGCCATGAGGATCGGAATCGACGGATTCGCCGTGGATGCCTGGGCAGGCGGCAACGACGCCAGGGAAACTCTGGCCGCTCTTTTCAAAGTGGCGGAGGAGAAGGACTTTCCCTTTGAGATAACAGTGTGCATAGACCCGACATGCGGCGGCCACAACGTCGAGACAGTCAGGGAGATCATTGCCCGCCATGGAAACAGCCCCAAGCTCGCGCGCCGGGACGGCCGTATCCTTATATTCGGCTATCAGTCAGTCTGGACGGCTCATTCCTACGTCGAGAAAAAAGCGCCCGGCCGTTTCAATGAACTCCGCGCCTCCCCTGATGGGTGGCGTCTGATCGGAGAGTCTCTGCCTGACGCTTCGAGCCAGGTCGGAGAGCCGATTTACTGGCATTTCTGCCTGTCTGCGTTCTTCCACAATGTTCCGAAGACATCTCTGCCCGACCAGGCGCTCGTCTCGGCGGCGCGGACAATTGCGCGTTACGCCGACGCTGTCGGCGGTTTTGCATGGCTGGGCCCGGAGCAGCCGGCCATTGCAAAAGCGGTGCTCGACTCAGGAGCGGAATGGGCGATGCCGGTCGGAATGTACCAGAAGGAAAACGTGCCCTACGAATGCTACGTCCCGCGGGGCGCCGACTGGATGCAGTGGGCTGCGCCCGCCCTCGATCAGAACGCCACGCTTCTGCAGATCATCACATGGAATGATTACGGAGAAAACACCTGCATTGCCCCCGCCTACAACACCAGATACACGATCTACGATCTGACGGCCTACCAGATCGCATGGTGGAAAAAGGGAACCCCGCCTGTTCCTGAGCGTGACAAACTTTATCTCATCTACCGCAAATATCCGGCCGGCGCGAAAATATTTCCATTCCATCCGAAATTTTCCCAGGTGGAGCCTGGAGTCATCGAGGTTCTGACAATTCTTACTGAACCGGCCGTTGTGCGTCTGCCGGGAAGATCAGTTGAGTACGAGGCGCCACGCGGATTCCACCGCAGACAGTTTCCACTGTCAGCGGGGCCTGTGATTGCCGAAGCAGAACGGAATGGAAAGACCATCATCCGGCTTGAAAGCCCGGAGCCTATCACCGACCGTCCATTCCGCGAAGACAACGGTTTCGTCTGCTGGTCCACCGAAGAGGAACGCTGCTGGAAAGAGGATTTTGGAGAAGCTCAGCCATTCTGGTACAGCGAATACGGGGACGCTGACGGCGACGGACTACCAAACTGGTTCGAAATGTACTGGTTCAGCAAAGAGCGCAACTTCGAGCCGGCGCCCGACAGCGACACCATCCTTGAAGGCCATCCGCTGCCAAAGTACTCCCGGTGGCTCGATTTCTCCACCGCAGGCCTCGCCGACCCGAAGGCCGACCCCAACAAGGACGGCAAGACCAACCTGGAACATTATCTTGAGCAGAGCGACCCCACAATGCCCCCAGCCCCTGACCTGCCTGAATAGAAACAGGGCTCTGCTGCTGATCCCGGCGCGGCAGTCGGCGCCTGTTCACGACAGCGATTTTCTGGCCGCCCTTTGAAGGCAGTAGCGCGCGGCCTCTGCCAGCGAACATCGGGGGCTGAGCCACTCGGCCAGAAGAAGAACATGGTCCCGGTTGATTTCAGCAACTCCCCCGTCAACCGCGAAAAAGATATCGGGACCATCGGCGCATTCCAGCGCCACTGTGCCTGCGCCGAGCTGAACGATCGTCGGAGCGTGTCCTGTCAGCACGCCGAAATACCCGTCCGCCGCCGGCGCCTTGAGGGAAGAAACATTGCCCTGCCACCGCACCCCTTCCATTGTCCGTATTTCCGCCTGAAAGCTCATTGTGCGCCGCCCGCGATCCTGCGCGCCTTCTCAAGAACGTCGTCCATGTGCCCGACCATGTAGAACGCCTGTTCTGGAATATCGTCGCGCCTGCCTTCGAGTATCTCCTTGAAGGATCGCACAGTGTCCTCCGGTTGCACATATTTTCCCTCCAAGCCGGTGAACTGTGAGGCAACGAAAAACGGCTGCGACAGGAATTTCTGAATTTTCCTGGCCCGCTCAACGGTCCGGCGGTCCTCCTCCGACAGTTCATCCAGCCCCATGATGGCTATGATGTCCTGAAGGTCCTTGTATTTCTGCAGGATTTCCTGCACGCCCCGCGCCACGCGATAATGTTCAGGACCGACGATTTCAGGCCTCAGAATCGTGGATGTGGACGAGAGAGGATCAACAGCCGGATAAATGCCCAGCCCGACAATCTGTCTCGACAGTTCGGTCGTTGCGTCAAGATGAGAGAAAGTCGTGGCAGGGGCCGGATCCGTGTAATCATCCGCCGGCACAAAAATGGCCTGCACCGAGGTAATTGAGCCGTGTTTTGTCGAAGTTATCCGCTCTTCCAGTTCGCCGAGATCAGTGGCCAGGGTGGGTTGGTATCCCACTGCGGAAGGCATTCTCCCAAGCAGCGCCGAGACCTCCGAGCCGGCCTGAGTGAATCGGAAGATGTTGTCTATGAAGAGCAATATGTCCTGGCGCTGGGTGTCTCTGAAATATTCCGCTATTGTGAGCGCCGACAGAGCCACTCTCGCTCTTGCTCCGGGCGGCTCGTTCATCTGGCCGAACACCAGCACCGTCTTGTTCAGAACCCCCGAAGCCTTCATCTCCTTGTAGAGAGCGGTGCCTTCCCTCGTGCGCTCGCCGACGCCGGCAAACACGGAACATCCACCGTGTTCGGTTGCAATGTTCCTTATCAACTCCTGAATCAGGACGGTCTTTCCCACTCCGGCTCCCCCGAACAAGCCTATCTTGCCGCCTTTTCTGTACGGCGCGAGCAGATCAATCACCTTTATGCCGGTCACCAGCATCTCGTCATTTGTCTCCTGGTCCTCCACCCGGGGAGGAGGCCTGTGAATCGGCAGTCTGCGCTCCGCTGCTATCGGACCGCCTCCATCTATGGGGTCCCCCAGCATATTCATCACCCGGCCGAGCGTGGCGTTGCCCACCGGCACGGTCAGAGTCTCGCCGATCCATTCCACGTCGGCTCCGCGAACAAGGCCGTCGGTGGTGTCCAGCGCAAGCGCCCTGACAACCCTGTCGCCCACGTGCTGGACAACCTCCAGTGCAAGGTTCATCGGCTCTCCGCTTATCAGGGAGTTTGTGGTCCTGAGGGCGCTGAGTATGGGCGGAAGCTCCCCCTCTTCGAACGCAACGTCAACCACAGATCCCATCACCTGATGAATCTTGCCCCGAGCAATCTTCCTGCCTGTGTCAGCCATGGCGCGATCCCCTGTTCATCCCGCGCGTCAGGTTTTCAAAGCCTCAGCGCCCCCCATGATATCGAGAAGTTCCATGGTAATCCTGTTCTGACGCGACCGGTTTCTCATGAGAAGCGTCTCTGCGAACAATTTCTCGGCATTTCGCGATGCTCCATCCATCGCCACCATTCTTGCCTCCTCCTCGGCCTCAGCGCTGCGGAGCGCGGCCATCGCCATCCTGACCGCAAGAAGCCGTTCAAGCAGGCTGCCGAGCAAAGCGTCCGTATCCGGCTCGCATCTCCATTCGAAGGCCTGGTCATCGCTTTCATGCGTGCGGAACTCTTCCGGGAGAATCCTTTCGCAGAGAGGCCTGAAGGACCCGCCGCCCGTTCCGGCCGCGAACACCACATATGCCTCGTCAATCGCGCCGTTCAGGAACAGCGCCCCGCATTCAGAGGCCACAGTCTGGACGGACTCGGCCAACACGGGCTTCGCCACCGAAAGCAGACGCGCCGGAATTCCACGCTGCCGCAGAACGGAATGCGATCGTTTGCCGACGACCCACACTTCGGACTCTGCGCCGACTCCGGCGCACGCGGCGCGCCTTTCGGCGACAACAGGAACCAGGCTTGACGCGAACCCGCCGCACAATCCTCTTTCGGCGCCGAAAACCACGATCAAACACTTTCGAACACGTTCCCTGGCCGCAGCCAATGGCTGCGTGGACACGCGCGTTTCCGCAATGGCGGCGGCGCGGGCCGCTATCCTTTCGAGCGCCTCCGCGTACTCCCCTGCCCTGCGGACCGCAAGCTGTGCCTTCCTGAATTTGCCTGCCGCCACCATCTTCATGGTGCGGGTCAGCTTCATGACGTTCCGAAGCTTGCGCATCCTCAGATCATATTCTTTCAGTGTAGCCATGCCGCACACCGGCCTTTTACGACCTGGACTCCCGCGCAACAGCCTTCTTCGCATGCGCCAGGAGCCTTTCCAGCGAGGCCTTCACATCGTCGCTCAGTTCCCTCTTTTTCTCAAAGAGCGTCCTGTAATTCCCGACATCCGCGTCCACCGCGCCGCAGATGGCTTCTTCCATGCGCCTGATCTCTGAAACGGGAATGTGGTCAAGAGCGCCGCTTGTCCCCGCATAAATCACCGCGACCTGATGCGCCACCGGCATCACCCTTCGCTCGTCTTGTTTGAGCAGTTCCATGAGCCTTTTGCCCCGCTCGATCTGGCGGCGGGACACTGCGTCAATGTCCGCGGCGAACTGGGCAAAGGCAGCCAATTCGGCGTATTGAGCAAGTTCGAGACGGAGGAACCCGGCCGCCTGCTTCATCGCCCTGACCTGCGCGTCTCCGCCCACGCGGGACACGGATATTCCCGGATTCATTGCGGGGCGCTGGCCTCTGTTGAACGCGTCGGTGTCCAGAAATATCTGCCCATCCGTTATGGAAATGATATTCGTCGGTATGTAGGATGAAATGTCTCCAGCCTGAGTCTCCACTATGGGCAGCGCAGTCAGGCTTCCGCCCCCGCGTTCCGAGCTCAGCTTCGCCGCCCTTTCAAGGAGCCGGCTGTGAAGGTAGAAAATATCTCCAGGATACGCCTCTCTGCCCGGAGGAACCCGCAGCAACAGCGAAAGCTGCCTGTATGCCTGCGCATGCTTGGTCAGATCGTCATAGACTATGAGCGCATGGCCGCCGTTGTCCCTGTAGTATTCAGCCATGGCGCAGGCCGAATACGGCGCAAGAAACTGCATGGGCGCCGGATCGGACGCCGTCGCCGCAACGATAGTGGTGTACTCCATGGCTCTGTTTTTCCTGAACACGTCATACACGCGCGCCACGCTCGACGACTTCTGGCCAACGGCCACATAGAAGCACCGAACCCCCTCGCCTTTCTGATTAAGAATTGCATCCACGGCAATCGAAGTCTTGCCGGACTTCCTGTCCCCTATTATAAGCTCCCTCTG
>Ga0123519_10006700_pt1 | contig 18011 bp, 18 predicted proteins | sample YelNatPaOPRAMG02_FD_87396 | JGI IMG/M metagenome (GOLD analysis project Ga0123519, IMG submission 87396) | Hot spring microbial communities from Yellowstone National Park - Yellowstone National Park OP-RAMG-02 (version 2) | ecosystem: Environmental > Aquatic > Thermal springs > Hot (42-90C) ... | reverse complement strand
CTGGCTCAGAAGCAGATACCTTACCTCAATCCTAAAGATAAGAAGCACAGTGTTCAAGGCAATCCGAGAATATTTTTACTCAAAGGGATTTTACGAGTATCACTCGCCGATATTTACCCCGGTTCAATGCGAGGGTGGCTCAACCCTTTTTAAGGTGGACTACTTCGGCCACCCGATATATCTAAGCCAGAGCTGGCAGCTGTATGCAGAAGCCGGAATCTTCTCACTTGAGAAGATATTCACTATAGCGCCGTCATTCAGGGCAGAAAAATCAAAGACCTCGAGACACCTCACAGAATACTGGCATGCGGAGATGGAAGAGGCCTGGTGCGACTTCGATGGGCTGATCAAACACGGGGAGGCGCTCATAAAGCATGTTTTAAAGCGAGTGCTGGAGGAGAACTCTGAAGAGTTACAAATTCTAAACAGAGACCCGGAGAAGATACGCCCTGCCATTGAAAAGCCATTCCCAAGAATAACTTATGATGAGGCGCTCTCCCTTTTAAAAGACAATTTCAAGCTTGAAATTCCCTGGGGAAAGGACTTGAGAACAATTGAGGAGGACAGGCTCACATCACTCTTTGATACTCCCATAATTGTGACGCACTACCCTAAGATAATCAAAGCATTTTATATGAAAGAGAGCCCGGAAAATCCGGATGTTGTATTGGGAGTTGACTTCCTGCTTCCAGAAGGGCACGGAGAGGTCATAGGGGGCTCTGAAAGGGAGCCAGATCTTGAAAAGATAAAGGAGAGGCTCATCCAGCAGGGGGAAAAAGTTGAGAACTACGCGTTTTATCTTGACACGAGGAGGTATGGCAGCGTCCCCCACTCCGGATTTGGGCTTGGGGTCGAGCGCTTGATAAGTTGGATATGCGGGCTTGATAACATCAAAGACGCAATTCCCTTCCCAAGAACAATGCTCAGGTGGACCCCCTAAATCCCAAAAATTTAAATATGCCCCACATTCCCAAGAAAAATATTGGCTTCGTAGCTCAGTCGGCAGAGCGCCTGACTGTTAATCAGGAGGTCGGCAGTTCGAGTCTGCCCGAAGCCGCTTCACTTCTTTAACCCCTCTCATTTCAATAAATCTTCAATAATTTTCATGGCAAACTATTTAAACCGCTTCCTGAATTTTAGGCATTTATGAATGAAAAGTCCTGCGGGGCGGTCGTATTCCTCGAGGATGCTGGTAAAAGAAGATACCTCATTCTGAAGCACATAAAGGGACACTTCGACTTTCCGAAGGGGCATGTAGAAGTTGGAGAGTCAGAGGAGCAGACTGCCCTCAGAGAGATAAAAGAGGAGACGGGTCTCAATGTATACTTTATACCCGGATTCAGAAAGACAATAAGATACACCTACCTCAAGGATGGCGTTCTGAGCAATAAGGAAGTTGTGTTCTTTCTTGCAAAGGCAAACTCTCCTGAGGTAAAGATTTCAAACGAGCACGAAAGCTTTGCCTGGATGGACTTCAAATCTGCATTAAACATACTGACCTACAAAAACTCGGCAGAGGTCCTCTCCTCAGCCGAAAAGTTTCTGCAAGAATTAAATTAGTTAAAAGAACATAATATTAAGAAATTAAGGCCTTATCCACCTTATCTCGTAATATGTGATGTCCCCCTCGTCATCTACAACACCAACCAGGAGCTTCTTCTTGGTTGAGTGTGCAACCCTGTTCTTGGCAGCGAACTCGTGCCAGGTTATGCTGCCCGCCTCGTGCACAGAGTAAACTATCCACTTGGCATGATCTTCCCCCGGCTTTATCCCCCTGTCATAAACCCTGAAGTCGGCCCCGAACTTGAGGGCCGTCTTTACAATATAGCCCCTAGTCCTCAGGTCCCTGAAAACAGCATACTTAGTTAAGAAGCCCTTCTCGATCCTGCTTGCCCTCCTTATCAGTTCGTCCTTTGAGATAACTCTCTTTCTGAAGTCGATAATCTCAATCTTTCCCTTCTCGAGCAGGTGGAGCGCCTCAAAAACAGAGAACTGGACTCTGCCGTCCTCTAAAAGAGTTCCATAACTGCCAGAACTAAAAAGTTCCCTCGCAGCATCAGAATTCTCACTCAATATTCGCTCACTTGAATATATCACCTTAACCTTATCTTTCTTCTGCTTTTCTGGTTCTTCCACAGAATTTTTCCTCGCCATAAACTTCTGTTTGGAGTTGCTGTTTAAAAAAGTTTAGGAAAAAAACAGCGGCGTAACATAAACCTCTAAGAGGGCTGCCAGAAGGAGCACAAGCAAAGCAATTATTATCAGGTCTGAGGCGTCCAGGATTATCTTTTCAAACCTCTTTGTGCCAAGGTCGTGTCTTATTATTGCTACTGAGATTATCCCGCCGGCCAGTCCAGCCACAAAGTAGGCGAACATCTCAGGAATTCCATGTATTGAATATCTTAAGAGCCCCATTGCGGATGCGCCAGCATATGCGACAGGTGCGGGCAGGCTCTTCTTGAGAAGGTAATCGTAACTTATCCTTATGAAGTTTCCAATCGCAACTCCCATTGTGGAGGCATTCCATGCAAGTATGAATATTGCACCGGCGCCATATACGAATGAGAAGAGCAGGCAGAAGAGCACAACCTTGAAGTTGTTAACAAAGATTGTTATGAAATAGGCGACTGAATTCTCAAAGCCAGAGACGGCCCTTCCAGAAACAGGAGCGTTTATGGAATTTATAGTTCTAATCTGCACTGAGAATGCAGCCTGCGCCTGCTCGAGTGGAAGCATCACATAAAGGGCGCTGAATCCAATCAGGAATCCAATGAAAAGGCAGGTGAAGAAGAGGAGAGCCCTGCCGTGATGTATGAGCACATTCACTTCATCCTGCTCCTCAACATCCTCTCTCTCCTCAAGCTTCATGGCGTCATAAATTACAGGAATTGAGGCAATCGTTATTAGAAATACAATGACTAAGCCGATGTGTTCGGGAAACAGGATTCCAGCCACAAAATAGGCCAGAAAGGTGTAAACTGCCCCTATCGGAATCATAAGCCACGGCTTCCTCTCAGCCCCGCGGGGGCCAAGTACATACTCGAGAACCATCCATCACCCCTTCTATCCAACTTTGTTTGTCTCTTTAATACATGTGTCATTTAATATGTCTCAAAGTCAATCCCTTCAGATTTGTTGTCCTCTTTTTTGCTCATCTCTTTGAGTTCATCGCCTGAAAGTATGTTTATGAAGCCTTGCTCGATCTTCACTCCCTCGCTATGCCCTTCCTCCTTAAATCCTATTTTTGCATCAGGAGTGCCGCCTTTCCCATCTGAAGATTCTTCCAGAAGGGCTTTCAGCATCCTGATTGCGGCAATTATGCCCTCTCTGGATTCGCTCTGCGTGTCAATTATTATCCTCATAAGCGTAAACTATACGCCTTTCTTTAAAATATTTTCTGTACGCTCCGCCATAGGAAGGTTTTTATAATTGTTTTTGAATGTTAGAATTAATGCAATATGACCTTGAATTGGAGAAGACGGCTGATGAAATAAGGGAGAGCGGCGCAAGGCTCGTCTGCATCCAGCTCCCGGCAGGATTAAAGCAAATGGCCGATTCAATCCAGGACTTTTTAGAGGAAAAAACAGGAGTCCAAGTGGTCATCTGGGCCGGCTCATGCTTCGGAGCATGCGACATTCCACATCTTGAAGGAACAGGAGTTGAACTGCTAATCCAGTGGGGGCACAGTGCCTGGAGATGAATATGAACTTCTTGATAAGTTCGGACCGCCTTCCCGCCCTTGAAGAGGACTTTGCAAGGGCGGCGGCAGTAATACGGAAGGCAATAATTGAGAACAGGCCAGTAATCCTGAGACACCATGCAGATTGTGACGGCTACTGCGCCGCCATTTCTCTTGAGAATTCAATCCTTCCACTAGTTGGCGAGGCACACAGGCTCAGCACCAGAAGGACATACTACCGAAGGATACCAATGCGCACCCCCTTTTACTCCTACGAAGACGCCATAAAGGACATATGCTTTATCGATTCTGAAAAGTCGTGGATAAAGCCGCCCCTCGTAATCCTGGCAGACCTTAGCCCCTCTGACGATTTCATAGTTGAGCACCTTAAGCTGCACTCCCTGAACATTGTGGTTATTGATCATCACGAGGTTCCAATAAACTCTGGAGCCCTGGACGCAAGCATAAACCCACTGAATCGTGGCATGGACGGCTCTCTGACTGCCGGAATGCTCGCATTTGAACTAGCCATCCAACTAAACAGCGAAGCCAGCAGGAATTTCCTGCTCCCCGCAATCTCGGGAATTGCAGATAAGAGCGACTGCAATGAACTTCAGAATTACATTAAATTATCAGGTGAGAGCGCTGAGCAGCTCGGGCAGGAGGCAAGGTGCCTCGACTTCTTGGCATACAACACCTGGCAGGTGGATGCGAGGGCAATTCTTGAAAGATTTTTCACTGACAGGGAATACAGGGCCCGGTTGCTCAAAATCTTGATTCCTGAAATAGACGCTAGGATAAGAGAAGCAATCTCCGCAGAGCTTCCCCGGCTGAGCGAAGAAATTTTCAACAAGGGCACTAATCACGAGTTCTGCCTTGCAATCCTCAAAGGAGGACTCTCCCAAGAGTATCCTCCTGCCGGGAGGATTGCCGGACTGCTCTTTGAGGAACTGAAAAAGAAACACTCAAGGGCAGTGCTCTTCCTCGTGCTGGAGGATTCCCTCATAATAAGATCCAACATTCCAGAATTCAACCTGAACGAGATGATATCAGAACTCAAAAATGAGCTGAAAGTCATTGAAGGCGGAGGCCACCCCTCTGCCGGCACACTGAGGTTCGCGCCGCACCTTTCAGAACAGATTATCGCAAGGTGCAGGCAATTTCTGCAGGAGGCGCTCAGATGAGCCCATTACCTCAGATCATGGCATTTGCAGCGTCCCTCCTGGGAATACCCGCCGGGCTGCTGATAGGAAGGGCCTGCAATTTTGAAAAGGAAGAGATTGAAACATTCGCAAGCATCTCTGCAAGGACAATGTTTATACTCCTCTTTCTCACCCTGTCCTTCTTCATCCTCAGGAATGTTTTCCTTGAAGTCTTGACTGCAAGCATAATCCTGGCTCTGGCATTCTTCCTAGACTCTTCTCAGAGATCCTTAATTATTTCAATCCTCCTTTCAGGTGCAGCCGTTTTAGTGTTCTTCCTGAATTCAGGCATTTTGACCCCCGATCAGATCTTCGCAATCTGCGCAGCCCTCTTCTGCTTCTGGACTCTTGCGGCATCGCTTCTCCCAATCAAATTCGGGATTTTAGTTAAGAAGGGGAAGCGGACCTGAAAATCTTCAAAAAGAAGCTCTCAATATCAAGGAACAGTTTTTCAATTCTGCCCATTTTTATCTCAACCTCAAGATTTTCAGATTCAGAATAGGCCCGTCCGCTAACATCTGAGTATGTAACTTTTATGTTGACTATATTTTTTCCTCTCCTGAGTATGTTTTTGGCAACTTCTGCTGAGAGGTTTGCAGGCAGGGTCATATTTTCTGAGTCCAGATGTACCGGGAACCCTTCTGCTGAGATTAAAACATCCTCTATCTTAGCATATCCTGCTTCAGGAATTACTTTAAAACTAAACAGAACCTTGTCACGCGCAACCTCTGATCCAAAATCTGTGATTCTGATTTTTGGAGCTCTTATTACCTCATACTTTGCATTTTGGCTCATGAGGATGCCTTCGCCCCTCACCGATACCTTCTGAGATTTATTTCCCGCATGTTCCGAATCTGCTGGGAAGTCAAGCTGGAACTCTTGCAGTATTGAGAGATTAAGCAGGTAGCACCTCCCATTCGAGCATATGCTTACTCCGTTTAGAGGAGTGTTGCCCACATTCTTTATAATACACCTTATGCTTTCATTTTCTAAGAGGTGAATTATCTGAAATGGGCATTCCACGCTGATTTGAGATTTGTAGCGCTGAGATTTTTCAGCCATTATACTTCTGAACGCAGCAAGCGCCTCCTGCCTTGAGATGCATTCTGAGCCCTCCCTTGCAGTTATTAAGATTCTTGCAGAATTGTTTTGATTTGAGGATGAATATACGCTCACGGGTATTGAGTAAATGAACCCTTCTTCAAGTGCGACTGTGCGGACCAGCCAGGCAACCCTCTTCTTCTCGCGGGGAGCAAGCACAATTAAAAGATCCTCCTCCGACTCAGGGCTAAGCGCCTCGCTTCTGGAAAGTGAAATTCTCCTAGCTATGTAATAAGGATAGGGGTTGTAAATCTCTGCCGAGATTACATCATAAGAATCCAGGCATATGCTTTTCCAAACCGGCTCCGCACTTATCTGCAGATAATCCCTAAGTTCATCTCTCCTTATCAAAAACGCCGAGATGTTAATCATTTCAGCCCTGAGGTCTCCCCCCTCTGATTTCATACTGTAAATAGCAGGGCTTAACTCCGCATTTTTTGAGTATAGAAATATTATATGGGACGCATCAACATAGCCACTCTCTCCATATGTTGGGTCAAATGGGATCCAGCCATGGCCGGGGAAGTATACCTCTGCCCAGGCGTGGCTCTCAAACTTTTCTCTGCCCGGAATGTTGGAGTATGCAATTCCTGAGGCATACCTTGCAGGAATTCCGACTGCCCTGCAGAGTGCAATGAAGAGAACAGCAAACTCATCGCAGGTTCCCCTTCTGTTTTCCAAAACCCATTTGGAATCATAAGAAACATTTCCAAATCTCACATCATACTCCACATTCTTTGAAACCCAGTTGTTCAGCCGGGAAGCTGCTTCAAACAGCGAACTGCTCCCGTTAGTTATCTCAGAAGCAAGCCTTGAAAACTCCGGGCCAAGAACAATCTTCCCGCCAGGAGAAAGATACTCCCCGTATTCTTTCGGAAGCGATAATATTGGAAAATTGTTATCGCCATCCACTGCGGGCTCCTGCCGCCTTGAACTGACAATTGCGTCAATCCTGTAATTCAGAACATTCTCCAAGGGGGCTTGCCAGCTGAAAATTATAGAATCATTGCTCTTATCCCCTGCAGGTTCAGTCCAGAGTTGCACTTCCTGAAACAATCCGTTTTTGGGAAACATTGAAACATTTGCTTCAACCCTGCTAACTCCATAAGCGTTTTCCAGAACCACTCCTCCCCGCACGGATAAGTTGATAATTGCCGAGGAGCTCTGCTCAGGCCAGTATTCGGACGCAACAGAATTTTTTGAAATCAGCCAGATAAGAATTATACATAAAATGAATTTCCAAGCCTGCTTTTCTTTAAGCATTTTGAGAGTTTGCGAGTATAAAGACGCCGAGGAAGGGACTTCCACACATATAAGGCAGCATGTGCCTTATTTATGAAAGTGCTTTGAACCCTTGGACCCTTTCGGGCAAAGGATTAGCAATCCTTCGCAATACCAGGCTATGCGACCTCGGCGTCATAAAAAACTATTCTGAGTTGATTTTTAAATGTTTCTGTAATGCCGGCACTTTTGAAATATTGGTTTTAAAAAACATAAAAATTATAAAGGAGACGCCGCTATTTGTTAGTATGGCTTCAACAGCAGTGAAGGTAGTGAAGTGTGACAAATGCGGCGCCCCGATGACCAAAAGGGGAATCCTCCAAAGTGGAAATGCAAAATATGAGCGCTATGTGTGTGAGAAGTGCGGAAACACTACTCTTAAATGCATAGGACTTTAAGATGCGTCCTAAGATAGGAATAGCGCTAAGCGGGGGAGGCGCACGCGGGTCTATTCACATAGGGATTCTAAAGCGCCTATCAAATGAAAACCTTAAAATAGTAGCACTCTCTGGAACAAGTGCTGGCGCAATAGTCTCGTCAGCATACGCATTTAAGAGGCTCTCTCACCTTGAAAGATATGTGCTTTCTTTCAATGCAGCTGAACTGAAAAATCTTCTGGACCCTTCCTTTTCAATGGGAATTCTCAAGGGCGAGCTTGCCGAGCAGAAACTAACTCAACTTTTGGGCAGGCACAGGATTGAAGAATCGGAAATACATCTCAGCATAGTTGCAGTTGACATACTGAGCAAGAGGGATATTGCATTCAGAAGGGGCCCCCTCGCAAAACTTGTGCACGCCAGCGGGGCTGTGCCTGGAATCTTCGAGCCAGTACCATACAAAAAAATGCTTTTGGTCGATGGCGGAGTTCTTAACAATCTCCCGGTGGATGCGCTTCCGAAGGTCGATATAAGAATAGCGGTCAGCCTTGAAAACTCTCAGATAGATAAGAAGATTGGACATACAATCCTGGACACAAAACAAAAAATCTCCAACAGGGTTAAATCCCTTAAAAAGAACTACCTCGGCCTGCTGAGAAAATATGAGACGAAAATATTTGAAGAACTGCGCACTCAACCCCGACTGAAAAAATATTTTGGGCCCGAAGTAAAAAAAATTCAAGATTACCTCTCTTCAAAAGGCAGCATTCCTCCTAAAAACAAGAGGGTTTCAAGTGTTTTGGATTCAAACTCATTCTCTCGTCTCCTTTCAGAGTCAGCCAGGCTTTACTACTCCACATTCGGGATGAAGCAGTCTGCAAAGCCGGATCTGCTGATAGATGCGGGAAAGGACTCTCTGTCATCATTTAACCCACTTGCCATGAGCAAGGGCGTAGAAATCGGAGAAAGATATGCTGAGGAATACCTTCCAAAGATATATGAACTGATTGAAAAATTTGAAAACTAAAAAAGAATTAAAGTTAAAAAAAATTCTCACTTGTCTCTTATCCCGTTTTCATCCACATAGAAGACAGCTTCGCCTTCGGGCAGGTTTGGACTGTCCACAAGCTTTGCAACCCTGCTTCCCTTTTTTCCCTTTCTCAGATAGAGGCGGTATGTTGAAGCGTGGGCAACTATGTGTCCTCCGATTGCCTGCGTCGGGTCTCCAAAGAAGATGTCTGGCTTGGCCATCACCTGGTTGGTCACGAAGACGGCCAGATTGTATTTATCGGCTATCCTCATCAGGGTGTGCATGTGTTTGTTCAGCTTCTGCTGCCTGTCGGCAAGCGTTCCTCTTCCTATGAACTCCGCCCTGAAGTGGGCTGTCAGAGAGTCGACTACAATCAGTTTTACTGGCAGATTGTTCTTCTCAATGAGTTCCTCCACCTTCTCGGCGAGGATCATCTGATGATCTGAGTTGTAGGCGCGTGCCACCTTTATGTTTTTAAGAACCCTCTCCGGCTCAAGCCCTGCCGCCTTTGCAATCTGCACAATCCTCTCAGGTCTGAATGTGCTTTCAGTATCTATGTAAACCACATTGTAATCAGGGTTCAACTTCTGCACATAGACGGAGAGAACATTTGCCAGCTGAGTCTTTCCGGAGCCGAACTCTCCAAACGCCTCTGTTATGGCACAGGTTTCAAAGCCCCCTCCCATTAACTTGTTCAGCTCCTCGCTCGGAGTTTTTATCTTTTCAATTTTTTCTCTCTTCTTAAGAACCTCATCTGCAGATTCAAAACTCATCTTCAGTTTGTCTCTGGCATAGTTTATCGCCTTCTTGGCAGCCAGCTCAGTAAGCCCTGCAACCTCCATAAGCTCGCCGGGAGTCGCAACTGCTATGCTCATCATATTTCTATATCCTGCATTTATGAGTTTCTCTGCAGTGGCCGCTCCTATTCCCGGAATGTCCAGAAGCGTCATTCCCTCAGGGCTCTTCTCGAGCACGCTCTCATCCAAAGCTTCGTCCTCTTCCATTTCAGAATTTTCCTCCTCATAGTCTTCTCTCTTTCTCATATTCTCTCACCTACTCCACATTCTCAACTTCGATATCTTCAGAATCATCTGAACCGTTCATCACAATGTATTCATAAGCCTTTGAGAGCACCAACTGAACCTTCGGAATGTCATTCACTCTGAGAGAGTGCGTGCTCTGCCAGTTCCCGCTCTTGTCCTTGTAATTCCTGTCTATAGATATTGTCCTATACTCAGTTATCTTTCCGTTCGCTTCAGAACGATTTTTCCAGATTGTAGCGCTTATGGCGCCGGCCCTTATCTTCTTTTCGGGCAGAACTTTTTCTTTTTGCTCTTTCATACTCCCATCCTCTTGCTATTCGCATCTTATTTCAAGCCCCTTATATTATGAAGGTGCTGCGCGAGCAGCGCCTTCCAGGGCAGGATGGACCGCCTTTTCAGGCAGGCCATTTCTTAGGTTATGAGCAGCGTTTAAATAGTTTTTCTGCGCTTGTCCAGTGTCCATTGAAAAATTTGTATAACTAATTCTAACTTTTGTTTCATTTTCTCAGAAAGATTTTTATAAGAACCTAACGCCCACTTTGGAATGATGCTCAGGATACCCTTGGAGGAGGTTGTTGCGCGTATAAAGGAGAAGAGCGGCCTCCCTGAAGAGGAAATATTCAGAAGGATAGATGAGAAGATAAAGCTTCTGTCCGGGATGATAAGCAGGGAGGGCGCAGCATACATAGTTGCTCACGAGCTCAACATAAAGCTTTTCGACTCAATATCCGGAAGGGTGCAGATAAAGAACATACTTGCCGGAATGAGAGATGTGGAAACGGTTGGAAGGATTGAGAGAGTATATCCTCCTACTGAATTCTCAACCCAGTCGGGCTCTGGAAGGGTCGCTTCATTCACGCTTGCAGACGAAACTGGCTCGATAAGGGTTGTGCTCTGGAACGAGCAGGCCGCCCTCGCAGACAATCTAACCCCCGGATGTGCAGTTAAGATAAAATCAGGATATGTAAGAGAGAGGAATGGGCAGCTGGAGCTCCACTTAAACTCGCGCTCAAAACTGATAATAAACCCTCCTGATGAGGATATACCTGAGATTAGGCGCGCAGGTCCTTCTGAGAGGAGAAAGCCTATTTCAGAACTGAAAGATGGCGACTCGGCCCAGATATTTGGCACCATAACCCGGGTTTTTGATTTTAGATTTTATGAAATCTGCCCCGAATGCAGGAGGCGCCTCAAGCAGGGCCCAGACGGCTTCGTATGTGATGTGCACGGTCCGGTTTCAACCCCAAACTACGGTTATGTGCTAAACTTCTTTTTGGACGATGGTACAGGCACAATAAGGGTAGTTTGCTTTAGAGAGCAGGTGCTTCAGTTATTGAATATTAGCGAGGATGAACTTATGAAGATTCGCAGCACGGAGGAGACGCTCGCAGAACTGAGAAATGCCCTTCTTGGAGCACAGGTGATAGTTGATGGCAGTGTTTCAAAGAATCCGGGATTTGACAGGATTGAATTCAGGGCATCCTCTGTAAATCCCAATCCTAACCCCGAGGAGGAACTTGCACGCTTGAAATCGCAGAAGAACTAAAATTTCTTGCCTTCAAACTTTCCAATAGTTGACTTCATTGCAAACATCTTGTGTGCAAGCTTGGCCATGGAGAACGCCTCGGCATTCCTATCAGGTAGAGAGCCGACCGGGGCAAACTCAACAATGTCCGATGCAATCACATCCTTCCTGAAAACCTCCTTGAAGATGTCAATTACCTCATCCCAGAAGAATCCTCCCGGCTCCGGAGTTCCAGTTCCTCTCATGAATGAAGGGTCAAACACATCCACATCAACTGAGACATAAATCCTTGCAGGAAGCCAATCCAACTGCTTTTTAAGCAGCCGCTTTGAAAATTCATACTTTCTTATTGCCCTAACATTTCCATTGAGAAGTTCTGCCTCGTCAGAGTCCTGGGAACGGAGCCCCACAATGAGGCATGGATGCTTTTCCATTACCCTGCGAGTTGTGCAGGCGTGGTTAAAGCGTGAACCATTCCACGATTCCCTCAGGTCAGAATGGGCGTCCAGCACCAAGAATCCAAAATCCGAATAAGTCTTCTCAAGAGCCCTCACAACCCCTATTGTAACTGAATGGTCTCCTCCTAAAAAAACTGGAAACTTTCCCCTGAGATTCAGCCCTGAAACTTTCTGCTCTATGAACCTAACTGCAGATTCTTCCCCCACCTTCCCAGGAGCAATATAGGGCAGAGTCCTAATTCCATCTAAGAATGGCTCGGCCTTGAACTGCTCATCATAATATTCCAGATTGTAAGATGCTCTAAGGATTGCAGATGGCCCTCCGGATGAACCGCGCATCCAAGTTACCCTGCCTTCATAGGGGATGGGCACCACTAAGAATCTGGAATCCTCAGAGGAATACTCCTCCGGCATGTTCATAAACCTGAGCATCTTTTCAGTCATAATCCCCCTCACGATTCAGATTCTTAATAGACCCTTAATCTTCCACGATAGTTTTCAATTTCTTAAGCCCGTCAAAGTCAGAGGCGAAGTTATACGCTCCGGCATTCAGGAATACAATCTTCTGCCCAACCTTAACCTCCTTTAGCCAGACACTATACCTGAATATGTCAATTGAGTCAGGCGTGCATCCCTTTATCACATACCTCCTGCCTTCTCCCTCTTTTAATTCGCCCTCCACCATTAGCCGCGTGTTCATTATGAAGGTATCCATGGCTGAGTTGTAGACCGAGCAGTCAATTATTAAATTCTCGTCATAAACATTCTTTACAATCGCTTCGAGGCGGACCGAGGGTGCAGCTATGAACCTGCCCGGCTCCACGATCATGCTTATTCCAAGGCGGGCGAGCCACTTTCTAAAATTATCTATGCTGCCCATTATGCTCCTTATTTCAGGTCTAGAATTCTTATATACTGACGGGAGCCCTCCTCCTATGTTCATTACTGATATGACTTTGAGGGCATCTTCGCTGAGGGATTCTGAAATCTCATCCTGAAGTCTCCACTCGCTTATGTTCTGGGTCTTCCTATGGAAATGAACTCCCAACTTTTCAATCCACTCCTCGTTTGCAAGCTTTAACACATTCTCATTAACCCTTTCAGCGCTCATTCCGAACACGAAGTGCTTCCCAGTATGTATTGTGTTCTCCTTTAGTTTCATCCTTAGGAAGAGCCACACCCTCTCAGGACGTCCCTTCATAACTCCCTTTAAGGTTTCAAGATCGGCCTGGTTGTCCACTGTGAATTTTCTTATTCCAATCTTCAAAAGGCGTCTTATTTCATAAGGCTTCCAGCCCTGTGCGAAGAAGATTATCCTGCCCTTGTCCTTTACGAGTTTGATGTGGCTCGGGGAAGATATGCTGAACAGGCAGTCCGTCTCTCTCTCAAGAACCATTCCAACCTCAGGATTTGTCTTCAAACTATAAGACACCAGATCTGCAATCCTCTTGACTGAAGAATACTGCGAGAGCACCTTCCTCCTGCTCAAAACGAACCGGGCCATCAGTTTTTACCCCCCTTTATCACCTTTTCCTTTGAGAGCTCTTCAAGCACTCTGCACATCACCAGCGGGAATGTTATGCTCACATCTCCTATGACAGTGACGGCGTCAGCATCATCCTTAATTTTTCCCCAGCTCTTGGCCTCGTCAGTTGTTGCCCCGCTCATGCTTCCGCTGTAAGAGCTGGCGGTGGTCATATAAACTGCGTAGTCCATCCCCCCGCTTATAAGAGTAGATAGTATTGCATAATGCTTAGAGACTCCTCCTCCGAGGCTGATAATCCCCTTCCTGTCATCCTGGCCAGTGAATGTAACTATGTCTTTGAACTCCCTTACAGAGTCAATTATGAAGTCAGGATGCTTCTCCTGAAACATAAAGAGGTGAAAGCCAAGCGCGCCGTCAGTTATCGCTGGACAGAATATGGGCACATTCTTCCTAGCTGCCTGGTATAGAATAGAATTCTTGTCCTTGAGCATAAGTCCGACCTCCCTGAAGAACTCAGGACTGGTCATCCTCCTGTTCTTCTCATAAATCTTTTTCAGCATTTGGGACATTATGTCCTCAAACCTGGCATAGCTCTCATCAGTTATCAGAATATTGCCAACCCTGTTCATCCCTCTTTCGTGCAGGGCAACATCGTCGGCCCTGAAGCTTCCCAGGGAAAACTTCTCACCGTGGGCCCTCATTATGTCCTCTTCCAGCCCCCCCACTGTTGTAACTATTATGTCCACCATGCCGAGCTCAATTAGCTGGGCGAAGAAGCCCCTCAGCCCCGAAGTAACCATGTTTGAGGTGAATGTGAGATAAATCTTGGCCCCATCCCTCTTCATCTTCTTCATTATCTCGCACGCCCTTCCGAGATTAACGCTCTGGAAGCCCACCTTTGAAAGCCCGAGGGCAAGCTCTTCAGCCTTCATGCCCTTCTTCCATCTGAAATCCTGAACATACTCCATTACATGCACCCCCTATTTTTTTTCAAAAATTAAATCTAACTTAAATGGAAAATTTAGAAGTGAAACTGAACAGAATCAGCCGCCTGAGCAGCAGAAAATCATAATCCAGCAAAAGTCCAAACTGTTCATTCACGAATAGTTTAGGAATGGCGATTTATAAACCTTTTGAAAATTTTCAGAATAATAAAAGTCATAATCATTCTGGTAAAATATTTAAATGAGACGCTTTTCTCGAAAAATGGTATGGAAAAAAACATCATTGCAATGGCAGACGCACTGCTGGCGAGGCTTGCGAGGGGCGCTGATTATGCAGAGGTCAGAGCAGAATCTGATTCCAATTCATCCTTCATACTCAAAAATGGACTTTTGGAAGTTTCTTCTGCCTCTTCAGAAGCTGGAATCAGCGCAAGGTTCATAGTAAACGGGAGCATGGTATTCTTTTCAACCAACAACCTGTCGTCAGAAAATCTTAAGGAACTTGCTGAAAGGGGGATGAGGCAGGCGAAGAGGGCCGCCTCACTCTCAGAAAAGATTGCCCTTTCAGAGGAGAGGCCGAACAGGGCAGAATACTCTGTTAAGGAAGTTAAGAAGGTTTTGGACACACCTCAGAAGGAAAAACTTTCAATCCTGAAACAGATTGACTCAGCAATCTCGGGAACAGCCGGCGAGCGTTATCTCCACCTTCACGATTCTGTCTCTGAGAAATACTTTGCAAACACCGAAGGCTCAAAGATAATCTCTAAGATTCCAAGAATCTCTCTCTATTACAACTTCTCTGTAAAACATCTGGGAAAGAATAGCCAGCGCTCCTGGCTATACGGCTCCAGTTCAGGATACGAGATTTTCAAGAAGTGGAACCTTCCCAAGAAGCTCTCAGAGGAGGCAAACGCCCTTCTAAAAAACATCCAATATGGGATTAAGCCGCCTAAGAAAAGAGTAGATGTGGTCTGCGCTCCTGAAGTAGTGGGCATAATCGTGCACGAGAGCTGCGGCCATCCAAGCGAGGCAGACCGAATCATGAGCAGGGAGGCTGCTCAGGCCGGAGAATCCTTCATAAACCCTGAAATGCTCGGCTCAAGAATAGGAACTCCGCTGGTTAACATAGCGGATGATCCAACGATTCCGAACAGCTTTGGCCACTACCTCTATGATGACGAGGGCGTAAGGGCGAGGAGGAGAATCCTCTTTAAAAACGGCTTAATAAACGAGTTTTTGAACAACCGGGAGACAGCAGCCGCCCTCTCTACGAGCAGCAACGGGGCCGCAAGGGCTGTTTCATATGACTATGAGCCAATAATCAGGATGGCAAACACATACTTTATGCCCGGAGACATGAGTGAGGAGGAACTTATCGAGGGGGTGAAGTTCGGAATATACATGAAGAATTTCATGGAGTGGAACATAGACGATCTGCGCCTCAACCAGAAATATGTGGGGGCAGAGGCCTACCTAATAAAGAACGGCAGGATAGTTACCCCAGTTGTAAATCCAGTGATTGAAACAACAACTCCCAAGTTATACTCAAGTGTCACAGGAGTTGCCAATAATCTCGAGTTCCACGCAGGAACCTGCGGGAAGGGGGAGCCGATGCAGGCAATCCCGGTGTGGTTCGGCGGGCCTTCCATAAAACTCAGTGGCATCAGGGTTTCAAGGGGGCGTGCTAGATGATGCAAAAACTAAAAGACAGGGGAATACAGGCGGCTGATTCACTCCTAAAGCTTGTGCTGAAAAAGGGGGCGGATGATGCAGTAGTCTCATTCATCCTCGCAGAGGAGACCCAGATCAAGTTTTCAAACAGCAGGATAAACACTCAGATGATATACCAGCCGTCCAGGCTCTCAATATTCGCCTCATTCAATAAGAGGATAGTGTCCACATCCATAAAAGAGATGGACTCTGCTTCTCTAAAAAGGTCGGCTGAAAACATACTCAGAGCAGCTAAGTATGCAGAGCCGAATCCAAATTATATGGGAATTGCAGAAGGCCCCTTCAAATACAGGAAGGACTCCTCATTATATGACAGGAAGATAGACCGCCTTGGCGAGGGCGCTGTGGACTACGCAGAGGAGGCAATCTCTTCTGCTTCAAAGGGAAGGGTTTCAAGAGTGGCAGGAAACCTTGAGACGAGGTCATATTATGAATACCTTACAACCTCCGGAAAAGCATCCGGCGAGATGAACTCAACATTAATATACTTGTCTGTGAGGGCCATAGTGGATAAGGCAAACTCCGCCCACTCAGTTTCTGTTTCAAGAAATCTCTCAGGATTAGACACCAGGGGGTGTGCTTCTGAGGCGGCTGAACTTGCAAACTCATCCTTCCCCGAGGTGAAACTTAAACCTGGAAGGTATGACATCCTATTCTATCCACTCCCGTTCGCCTCAATGCTCGAACTTACAGCAGAATCCTGCTCAATTTTTGATGTTGAGGCGGGGCTGTCCTTCCTGGAAAACAAGATTGGAAAGAGGGTCTCATCTGAAGATTTTACGCTAATGGACGACCCGACTCAGAAAGGAGGCATAGGCTCAATACTCTTTGATGACGAGGGCGTCCCAGTGAAGAAGAAGGCGCTTATAGAGAAAGGTGTTCTGAAGACATACCTGCATAACACTTCCACATCAAGAAGATACAACACAGAGACAACTGCAAATGCCGGGCTCATATCCCCCACGCCGTTTAATGTGGTGCTCAAGCCCGGAATTTACACGATGGAAAAGATGATCTCTTCAATAAAAAAGGGAATTATAGTTACAAACCTCTGGTATACGAGGTTTCAGAACTACAGAACTGGGGAATTCTCAACACTTCCGAGGGATCAGGCGTTCTATGTGAAGGATGGAAAAATAGTAGGACAGGTGAGAGGGATAAGAATATCTGACACAATGCCGAACCTCCTGAAAAATGTTTCAATGATAGGAAAGAATTCAAAGAAGATAATCGGCTGGGAGGTCGAGCTCCCGGTAGAGACCCCTCCGGTTGTTGTGAAAAACCTTTTTGTGAGCAGACCCGAGTGAAAAATATGATTAGGGCAAAGAAACGCTACGAGGAAGAAGGAGAGGAAGGCAAAAGGGACGAACTCTCCAGAATCAAGGAGGAGAACGCCCTTCTGAAAGAGACGATAGAACTCATGAGGAGGGAACTAGACTCATACAGGAGGGAGCCCCTTCTCGTCGCAGAGGTTAAAAGTTTGGTAGATGATGGCGTAACAATAAAGCTCTCCAATGGAAGCATGTTCTATGTTGCCCGCCCCTCAGATGTTAAAATTGATGCAGGAGACACCGTGCTCGTGGATCAGAAGAACCTTTCAATAATAAGAAAGATACCCTCCTCAAGCGAGTTCAGCGTAGAAAACTTCATAATAATAGAGAAGCCGAAAGTAAGTTGGAGCGATATCGGAGGGCTCCAAGAACAGATAAGGGAGATAAGAGAGGTTATTGAAGAGCCACTGAAGAGGCCAGACCTTTTCGAGAAAATAGGGATAACCCCTCCGAAGGGAATTCTGCTCTATGGCCCGCCGGGAACAGGAAAAACCTTGCTTGCAAAGGCGGTCGCATCCTCAACAAATGCTACCTTTATAGAGGTAGTTTCCTCTGAGTTGGTTCAGAAGTTCATAGGTGAGGGGGCCAAACTCGTGAGAGAAATATTTGATCTTGCAAAGCAGAAGGCGCCCTCAATAATCTTCATTGATGAACTGGACGCAATAGCATCTGTGAGGATAGACCTAGGAACTTCCGGCGAGAGGGAGGTGCAGCGTACTTTCATGCAGCTCCTCGCAGAGATAGACGGCTTCAAGCCGCTGGGAAATGTTAAGATAATAGGGTGCACTAACAGGGCCGACTTGCTAGATCCAGCAATCCTGAG
>Ga0123519_10006698_pt1 | contig 18012 bp, 16 predicted proteins | sample YelNatPaOPRAMG02_FD_87396 | JGI IMG/M metagenome (GOLD analysis project Ga0123519, IMG submission 87396) | Hot spring microbial communities from Yellowstone National Park - Yellowstone National Park OP-RAMG-02 (version 2) | ecosystem: Environmental > Aquatic > Thermal springs > Hot (42-90C) ... | reverse complement strand
GGCTTAGCGTCCTCACTATCCCCACCTTCGGCTTTGGAATTTTAGCATTTGCCGCCACCCTCTCAACTATCGCATGGAGCTGTGGCGCCTCCTGTTCCGACACTATCCTTGCGCCCGTCATGGTCATAACTAGCTTGTCTCCGAACATGTAGGCTATGCTATTCATTGCAACTGCAATAGCCAGGGCCAGAAGCATCATCGTTGCCGGATCGCCAAGGAATAGGCCCACTATGTAGCCTACGAGAAGGAACATGGCCGTCATGGCTGTGAAGAGCACAAATTCACGCATCATCTTAACCATCACCCTTCCGGCCTTATTTCCAAGCGCAGGAAAAGCATGTAGGTTATGGCAAAGCAGACGATCATGCCGACGACTATTGCCAGAATCTGCGGCCACCTTGTCGCTAGGGCTTGGGCCAGCTCCAAACGTTGGAAGGGTGACCCCCTTCCCAGCTCCCCAAAACCAAACATCCCTCCCGCTGTTCCGAGGATAGATGATCCTGCCTCGTTGTAGAGGTAGGCTGGCGAGATCCTCTGGATGTTCATCTGTATTGTGGCTCTTCTTTGCATGAGCTCCCTATATTCGGAAGTCTGTTGTGCTCCTGGATTGAATGTACCGCCAGGCATCTGGATAGGAACGATAAAGTTGGCTATGAGAGCGGCAATTATGGTTATCACAATGGAGCAGAAAAGCCACGTAGAGATCGACAGCAATATCGAAGTCGAGGTCTTCTTGGTCACAGTTGAGAAGAGGAGCCCCAACGCAAGCCAGAAAGTTAGGTATACTATCGTCAGCAAAGCAAATAGAACTATCCTCAAGGCATCATTAAATCCAGGGCCGAAACCAAGTATGGGCATAGCCACGCCGCACATGATTCCGATCGTACATGCTGCCAAAAGCGAAAGTGCCACGGTTCCACCTAGGAACTTTCCATTTATGATCGAGTCTCTATATATCGGCTGGCAGAGAAGTACAGAAAGGGTGCCGCTCGTCCTCTCCTTGTTTATGGCATCAAAGCCTAAGGCCAAGCCGATGATTGGCCCGAAGAAGACCATCAGATATGTGAATGAGAAGCCGAATCTTGCTCCGGAGAAGATCGCCATGAAGCCTGCGTTTGGATTGCTCTTTATGTACTCGGTACCTTGATATGCAGACAAGGTTGACAAAACAAGTATCAAAGCGAAAAGCACTATGTAACGCCTGCTACCAAGATGATCTGCAAGTTCTTTACGACATATGGTTAATGCGCCAGCCATGCTCAATCACTCTCCTTCAAGTATTCTAGAAATATCTCATCCAGGCTGTGCTCCTTCGGTTTCATCAGTAGAATTGTAGCACCGTGCTTCGTTACGGTTTCAGAGATCTCCTTGGACTTATCCGTTTCCATATGAACAAAAATCTTGTTATTCTCTTGGTTAACAGATGTCACTCCTTTGATGCCCTCTATCTCTCGAATGAGTTCGGAACTTGCTCCTAGTAGTTCGAGTTCTACAGTCACCTTCCACTTGTCAGCCAGTTTTTTCGAAAGGTTCTCTATCGTATCGGCGGCAATAAGCTTGCCCTTGCGAATTATGCCAACCCTCTGGCAGGTCTGCTGTACTTCATACAAAAGGTGCGATGAGAGAAGGACCGTCATCCCCTGTTCCTTGTTCAACCTGAACATCATCTCCCTTATCTCCTTCGTGCCCTGTGGGTCAAGACCTATGGTAGGTTCGTCGAAGAGGGCGACCTTTGGCTTCTTGATCAGCACCTCAGCTATCCCTAAGCGTTGCCTCATGCCCCTTGAGAACTTCTCAACCTTCATGTCAGCACTATCAGCCAAGCCAACCGCCTCAAGCAGGTCCTTTATCATCTTCTCTCTTTCTAGCTTGGGAATGTCGTTCAACTGGCATATGTAGTTGAGGTTCTGTCTAGCGGTTAAGTCTTCGTAGTAGCCTGCGCCCTCCGGAAGCATTGAGGCGATCTTCCTTATCTTCCTTGACTCCTTGATGACATCATAACCACCCACCGTTGCTGTGCCCGAAGTGGGCACCGTAAGGCCCATCAACGTAAGGAACGTTGTGGTCTTGCCTGAACCGTTGGGACCAAGAAGGCCGAATATCTCCCCCTCGTAAACAGTCAGGTTAAGGCGGTCTACGGCCTTTATCTCTCCATAGTACTTCGACAGTTCCTTTGTTTGTATCATTGGTTGGGACATCTTCTTTACCTCCTCCTGAACTTCATGAATACAAGTAACAAGGCGATAACCATGATGACTGCAACACCTATCCCCAATAATCCCCACGAGGTCGGTGCTGTAACCGTAACCCTTAATTGGACGGAATCGGACTCGATCTGGTCACTCAAACCTGTCAACGTTACCATGTAGTCACCTGCAACAGCATCCTCTGGAGTTTTTATGACGATAGTGAATGTTGTGGATTCTGATGCTTCGAGCAACTCTTTTCTTACTGGGCTGATAGACGAATCCCATCCGTCAGGAGCCTCTATATTGAGGCTAACACTTGTGACCGGCGTGTGTCCTGTATTTGTAACCTTTGCTGTGAGTGTGGTAGCCTCTCCGCTGGTTACGCTGGTTAGGAGCGTAGATGGCTCCAATGCCAAACCATAGGAACCGACTATCGTGGCTTTCAGATTCATCAGATAGGCAGCGCCGCTATCAGATACGACTTGGATCGATATATTATACGTTCCAATCTCGACTGCTTTTGGCGGAACCACTTCTAAATAAAGTGCCACAGACTCTCCCTTCCCGAGCGTTACACTTGATACGGAAGTAGAACCTCCCGGCGTCGTCTTAAAGGAAGAGGTCCATCCAGAAGGTAAAGGCAAGGTGAAGATGCGGTAGACGATACTGCTCGTCCCTAAGTTTCTCAAGGTGATTGGGAAGGTAAGCGTATTGCCAGCTTCCTCGCTGAGATCTGGGTAGAGCGCTGAAACAGGTTTCTCGGGAGATTCCAAAACTACTACTTTGAGACCAAGCGTCGAGTTAGCTACTCGATCACTGGACCAAGCACCAACATTAAAGCCATAAACTCCAGGAATTACATCTACAGGCGGTGTGGCTTCGATTTGAATCGTTTTTGATGACGATGAAGGAAGGTACACTTCATATATTGCTCTGCCCTCCTGATCCTTGAAAGCCATTTTCCAGTCCTTTGAAATCTCTCCAGTAAGGTTTAGCCACTCATCTGTCTCCCCAACATTGCTTAGCGTCAAGGTGAACCTTGCTAAACCATCGCTATCAAGCCCGACGCTCGGATGATCGCATGTGAATTTAACTTCCCTCTTTAGTGCCTCAACGTCGACCTGAAGAGGCACAATAACGCTTTCAGTATAGAGTTCCTTTCCTATAGCCATGAACCAGAAGGGATATTGTCCTACCTCCGCTGTCTCTGGGACGTCTATTTCAAGGTCAAGAGATGGTGTCTGCTTGTTCGGTATCGTCAAACCCCTTATGTCCTGTCCATTATACCAGATGTGCACAGCCCAATCTTCCGGTAGATATTTTGTTGATAAGGAATACGTTATGGATGATAGCGGCTCTGTAGCTGTGTAGTTAAGCGTTATCTTAAAGTGAACTTCCTGCCCTGGCTTTGCAACTATTTCTGTATTATCCGCTCTACCGCCTGTTAGGCCAAATGCGCTTTGCGGATTCATCTGGGCAAGTATTGCGAATGCGAACATGAGAACTACAGTCACCGCTATCTTCCTCACCATCCAGCCCCCTCTTCTTTTTCCAAGATTCCCTGAATCAATGCTTATTTTTGAAGCATCGTTGGGCATCGAGATGGCGTCCCCAGCCTTTCCTAAACTATTCATCTCTGCAGATCCTCCTTCATCCTTATGTAATCCTCTCTCGTGATCTCCCCCTTCGCGTACCTCTCGTTCAGAATCTCGATTGCTTTAGCCTTGCCTCGTTCGATCTGTGTTTTTGAACCGCCAAAAAGAAGGTATGCACCTACCGCCATAAGTACGATTGCCGCTAACCCTATCAGAAACGCAAGTCCCAGGCCGAAACGAATCAAACCTCTGCCTATTGGCCACCCAACGTAGGCATATCTGAAAATGAGAATCCTTGGCAGGTAAATTAAGAAGGCTCCTGCCACAACCAGCAACACAATGAGGCAAATCGCCCTTTCTGTCATTCTATTTCACCAATACTTAATAGCTACTAAGCAACATAGTAGATTCCAAAAAGTATATAAGTATTTCCCCATTATAGTAGCTATTAGGTCGCTAAGTAGCAATGTCTGAAGACGAGTACGTCCCATCTGACTATCGTGCAGATGGCGAGCACCTGGAGACCATCTTAGGTACTTTGGAAGCCAAAGTAATGGACACAATATGGGGGATGCGAACTCCTGCCCGCGTCAGAGATGTGTATGAGAGACTAAAGAAGGAGAAGAAAATCGCTTACACGACCGTCATGTCCACGATGAACACACTGTTCGAGAAGGGGCTCTTGGATCGAAAGATCACAAAAGGAAGAGGAGGTTTGCTTTACGTCTATTGGCCAAAGCGAACCAGGCAAGAGGTCGAACGTTCAGCTGTTAAGAGAGTCATCGATAGCCTGATTAGAAACTTCGGCGACTCTGTAACATCATACCTGGCAGAAATGGCCTCCTCAGATGATGAAAAGATCGAGCCTTTCAGAAAACTATTTGAAAGACGACTGGAAAGAGAAGAACGGTAAAAGGAAGCTCCAAAAAATGATGACACCAATATTTGAGCCAACTCAACCTCTTCTGTTGTCTTCCCTAGTGCTCTCGATAATCCTCGCTTTCTCGACATACTTCTCCCTGAAAATTCTGAAAATTAACGACCACAGATTAAAGAGCATCCTATACATTATGCCGATGCTGATCCCTCTAGTAGCTTACACAATGTTCTTTATACCATCTGCCTTCTTCCCGCTCAGAGTCTCTCGTTTACCGCCGAAAATGGGCGTAAAGTTCGGGGAAATAGCGATCGAAGGTACAATCAAGATACCAGGTACTAGGTTCCTCATGCCAGATATGCTCTACCTCGTGGGTTTAACTTTTGGCTCCGCACTAATGACTTTTTTGTACTTTTTTGGCAGCAGGACTGTTTGTTGGCTCCAGGGGGTGGGAGAGCTAGCTCCCGAAGAAAATCCATTACTTATGGGCGTGACGCGAAAACTGGCTGAAAAAGCTGGTTTGCCAGTGCCGCGCGTAGGCATCAATGAAGATCTAAGGCCTAATGCATTCACAATTGGTCGGGGGAGGAAGGCAATGATAGTAGTGACATCGGGGCTTCTTAAAAAACTCGATGGTGTTGAACTCGAGGCTGTGATAGCTCATGAAATAGCCCATATCAAAAATCAGGACTTCAATTTCATGGCACTTATCTCGACTTTGAAGGCTATCTCATTCTTCAACCCTCTAGTCTACCTTTTATCTCCAGCCATCAAAAAGGAAAGGGAGTTTCTAGCAGACAGCACCGGTGCCGAGCTCATAGATCAGCCTGAAGCTCTTGGACTTGCTTTGACGAAGATATGGGAAAGCTCCAAGGCTTTCTCTGGAAGCTCTCTTAGGCACTGGATCTCCGGCCTCTTTATCGTCTCAGAGATCAGGCAAGCCAGGAATGCCCTTACAACGCATCCCCCTCTGGAAAGTAGATTGAAGAATATCGCAGAGAGAAATATCAGGACAAAAGTAAGCAAAGGCGAAACATTAAAGGTAGCATTTGTCTGCATCTTGATTACGATTGTTTCGCTGCACGCATTTGGTCTGGTCGTCCAGACCCTTTTGCCCCCTGGAAAGATGTACGGCTTGTTCTTTGGACCAGAACGTTTCTGGTTTAGATGGGTTAATTCGCAGACCAACCGTCCAGATTTCGATTTCCATCAATACATCGCTACCATGAAACCAGATCAACGTCCCAACCTTAACTACACTTGGATATTAAGCTCGATCGACATAGTGGCGATACTCGCCATATCACTAATATCATTTTTGCAAATTAAAATGGAGCTGACAACCAATTCCGAATTGCTTCGCTCAACTTAAGCATAGGGCTATTTTCTTTGCATGCGATCAAATTAGGATGAATGGAACTCGAGTTCTTTGAATCATATTTGTCTGCTTATACATAATTTTGAAAGATAATCGGATATAAAGCTATAATGTAAGCTAGATAGTTCAACCATTGAAGTTGCTTGGAAATTAATAAATTAGGATTTGGAAAATTGGAACATCAGTTGTGTTGCTTCTCTATTAATAGCAAGAAAGGCGATCACAGCAACCTTAATGATAACCTTTATTGGATTGGCAAATTTGTGAAGACCAATCAAGAAGAACTCCAAGCTTCCAGATCTTCAATAGCTATAATTCTCCCTTCCACTCCTTCAGGAAATGGTCGAGGAATTCTTCCACGAATTTGTGCCTTCCCTCAGCAATTCGTCTTGCAGCTCTTGTATTCATCGTGTCCTTGGCCTTTATTATTTTCTCATATATGTGGTTTATCGATGTAAGGGATCTTCCATCATATTTATTCTTTGGCGGTATTGAAGGATCGTGTATGGGCAAGTTCGACCAGCCGCCTCGCGCAAAGACCCTGGCAATTCCAATGGCCCCCATAATGTCCAACCTGTCCGCATCCTGTAATATTTTCGCCTCCAGACTCTTCGCCTCCGAGCCATTCCTGAACCTATGTGCCTCTATGCAGTGGACTACTTCTTCCACCTTATGGGCCGGGAAACCGGTTTCTTCAAGTATCTTCCTGGCGATCTTTGCGCCTTCAACCGAATGGTCTTCGACCTTGCCTTCATCTTCCAGAGCTCTCGCGACATCGTGCAGTAGTGCCGCCGCCTTCAAGACTTCCAGGTCCGCATTCTCTTCCTTCCCTATCTTGACCGCCAGATTGTACACCCTTTCAACATGATCCTTGCTGTGGTGCGAGTGGCTGAAGAAACCCTCGCTCTTCTTCCTTATGCTTTCAAAAACCGAATCGCCAGTCATTCCTACTCGTCTTTAAAGAGCTCTAGTTTAATCACGATGATAAAAAGGTAATGGGTAATTTGAATGGTATGATGTAGAACAATTGCGTACATTCCGTTAATGGTTCTTTATGGAAAGAAGTACTACCATCAAGGAGGTTGGGGTCGCGGTAAGGCTTGGCGATGAACGATATGCCATTAAAGTGCGATAAAAAAGCCCTAAATACTTTTCATACAAATTCCAAATCAATTGGTGAAAATTTGCCTCGAGAAAAAATCGCAATAATCGGCGGAGGGAGCGCCTATGTCCCAGGAATCCTTTTCTTTTTTCCGATACGGAGAAGCGATCGCAGGAAGCGAGATTGCCCTAATGGACATCGATCCATCCCGTTTGCCCATGATGGAAAGACTTGGTAGGAGAATCATCATGGAGAAAGGAGTTGACTTGAAAATTACGAGCACTGTTAATTTGAAAGAATCTCTCGGCAGCTCCACTTTCGTCTTAACGAACTTCCGCCCAGGTGGTATCGAAGGTTTGAGGCTTGATGAAGAAATTCCAGTGAAGTATGGCATTCTCGGCCAAGAGACCTCTGGACCAGGTGGAACCTTTTTCGCTTTGCGCTCAATACCCCAAGTGCTCAGCCTATGTGAATCGATGGAAGCAATGTGCCCAGATGCCTGGTTGATTAATTATACCAACCCAACTAACTTTGTAGCCGATGCCGTTCATCGTGAAAGCAAGATAAAGTGTGCAGCCATATGCGATGGCGGTGGAAATGGGCTCAATTATTGGCTTTCAGAAGCCTTGAACCTGAAGCTTGGAGAAGTTCGTGCAAGATGCGCTGGCACAAATCATCCTACCAATTGGCTAATCGAGCTTCAGGTTAAGGGCGAAGACGGTTACCCTCTTCTTCGCAAGCATGTAAAAGAGCATTTACAGAAAAATGTGGGTGAAGAAAGGAAGCACGATGAGTTCGTTAATAAGATAATGGAAATTTATGGCCTTTATCCATCAAATCCAGGGTATCTATATCCATATTTCAACCATGATAATGCCCTCGCGCGCCACAAGGCTGGCTTCTTGATAGCGATCATTCTTGGAGTACTCCACGCAAGATACATTTGGTTCCCATTTGAGCCGATTGGGTTCTTCATTGCTACAGAGGAATGGGAACTGCTTGCCGGTCTTTGGACTACGTTCCTTGTAGCATGGATCGCTAAGTTTCTAACTCTCAGGATAGGTGGAAGTAAGGCATATGAAAACTACGGCGTACCATTAGCCTCAGGCTTCGTAATGGGTTTCACCATAATAGGCTTGATAGGTGGAGCAATACTGATACTAAGGTTCTTTGTACCTTTTTAAAATAGTTTGATTTTTCATCTCACTGTATGCTCCAGCTACAAAAGAACTTCTCATTCGTTCTCCCTTTCTTCTATGATCTTTTCAACCAATCCATTCTTCAAAAGCAATATCCTGTCGCAAAACTTCAATTCACTCTCACTCTTTCCAGAGCATACTATTGTCATACCATCAAACTTGCTCAGTTGCCTCAAGAGCATGCCAACTCCCTTTGCCTCCAATTCCTTAAGCCCAGTGAATGGGTCCTCAAGGAGGAGGAGCTGGGGCTTATTGACTACTGTTTGAGCTATCATCGTTCTTATCTTGTTTTCTTTGCTCAGGTTTGAAATTTTTTCATCAGCATATTGCTTGATGCCGCACTTCTCAAGGATCTCTTCAACGAGATTATCAGCATCGCCCTTGCCTTCTAGCTTGGCCAAGAATCTTAAGTTCTCCTTGGGGGTGAGGTCTTCATACAGCTCCGTATCTTGGAGGAATAGCCCGATGGTTTTTCCCACATCATTCCTCCTGCTATAGGTATCGATGCCGTGAACAAGAACAGATCCACCAGATGGTTTACAAACACCAGCTATTGCCAATATCAGCGCCCTCCTGCCTTCCCCCGCTACACCCATGATTTCGCCCCTCATGACATCGAAACTGATTCTCCTTAGAAGAGCCTTTCCATGTAAGTCAACGCTCAGGTTTTCAACTTGGACGAGTTCCGCTTGCTGCCCCCACCTTTCAGAGGAAGGCGTTGCTGTCCACTTAAGCATCAGCTTGCGGATGGCAGAAGCTGTTTTCTTAACAACCTCCATCGGCTCGTAGTTGTAGATCATAGCTATCCTAATTGCAAGGTCGAGAGAGTATGTCGACAAACCCCTGCTTCTCGAGACGATCAGCTCGTTCTCGGTCCTAAATGCCCTCGATCCTTCCTGTGCAAAGCTGTGTGAGAAAAGCAGTTTCTTCACCTCCTTCTCCTGGTCAGAATCCTCAACTATCTCCTTGAACTCCATCTTCTCAGGTATCGTGCGGAGAAGCTGGAACTCCTCAAACTGGCCCTGGATGAACCTGAAGAAGTGCTTGAGCTCTATCTGTGATACCAATTGGGGTATGTGGAGCAACCAAGTATCCTTCGTGGCTGGAAGGTAGTCGAGCTTCCACTTCAGGGGGAGCTTCGGAGTAGCTATTGTAGAAGCCTTAATTGCAGGAATTACTGACGCAGATATTGACACGAACATCGCCATCAGTATGACGGCTACGCTCCATGTCCAAGATACCTTCTCGGTAAGGAAGCCAGGTCCCCCGAGGCTGAGCAGCAATCTGGGTCCCCCAAGTCCAAAGAGGTACCCAATCACGCTGCCTATGAATGCGACAAGCCCAGCTTCCGCCAGGAATATGTAACTGATTTGCGAAGGATTCAGACCAACTAGGGAAAGAGTGGCAATCTCCTTCCTCCTCTCATAGACAGCATTAAGTGTGCAAGCAAGCACGTTCAGCCCAACCAAAACAAGCAACATCGGTATCGCTGAACCGCCTGCAAGCGTAGGATCTTTCCTGTAATAGAACAGCCTGACCTCGCTGCCATCCGAAACGTAAACGAAGAAACGCCATTTGCTGACCAATTTAACAGCAATGTTCACGATGTCTCCGCTACTTGTCTGGACATTTATCCTGGTCAGCCTACCCAAGCCCAGCCTTATGAGTTCCTGCCAGTTGAATATGGCAATGCTGTCTGGGCTCAGGTATGCCTTTTCGCGATCCAAGATTACGTAGGGCCTTATTGGTTGGCCATCAAGGTCAACGATCTGCTCCAATATCTGATCGTCAAAAATTCCAGCTATGGCGAAGCTCTCCGTGGCTGGCACTCCAGATCCTGTTACCCAGCTGAACTTCACCTTGTCTCCAGGTTTGACGTGAATTCGATCTGCTGCCTTGGCAGATATTAGAATCGCCTTTTCCAGCTCATCCATGTAGTGCCCCTCGATTATGGCCGCGTCTAAGGCATTCATCCTCCCCTCTTCTCCAGAAACTCCCATCACGCCCCTAATCGTTATGTTCTCACCATTCTCGCTTATTATCTGAGCTTCCATGTAAGTTGGGCTGCTCTCCGTCTTGGGCGCGACCGAGCTTACTAGGGGATCGGTTTTCAAAGCATCGACCATCGAGGAGGGAAGACCTGAAGCTTCGGAAGGACCTGGTTGAGGAACCACCATCAGGCCGGCAGGTGGTTTTTCATTTGGATAAGGTGAAGATGGCCTACCTGAACCGACAGCTGACTTTACTTGGAATGAGGTGAAGACTGTGAATCCGAAAACAAGCGTCAAGATTGAGATAAGTATCAACGAGGATCTCATCCTCCTCCTTTTCAGATTTCTAGTTGCAAGGGAGAAAGTTGAAGTTAGGTTCGACGCAAGGGGAACTCCAGATTGCGTTACAACATCTCTCTTGATTCTTGGAAGTAAAAGGGCCAAACCGATCGCTATCGATGCAGCCAAGATGCAGGATGTCAGAAGCACTGTCGGTTCGGTCAGCCTCCATCCCGGTGAGATATAGTAGTAAAAACCTAGAAAAATCGAGCCTGTCAATGCGCCCATACATATCCTTAATGCGTTATTTTCAATGAAAACACTAGCTAGGCCGAAGCCACAAAGAACCAACAAGAAAGACAGAGGAACCGGTGAGAAAGTCGTATCTGACTTGATGTTCAAAGTTTCAAGTTGGACGTCCCCATGTATTATGTATGCCGCTCTCAGGTCGATGAAGCATTGTGAGTATCTACCATTCTGCAGCTCCAACCTTGCGGAGTTGAGTAGATCGAAAGCAGTATTCAGGTTGTCTAATTGTGTTTCAACATCGATCCCATTAATAGATAGTTCGTTTGCCATAAGCCAAGTCGATGTCAGCTTATCTCTTACGAAGGCTACATTTCTCTCCATCACTACCTTGCTTATGTCCAATATCGTTTTGCTACCTTGTCGGAAGGTGAAGGTTGAACCGTCATTGTCAACCACAATGTTGCCTGAAGATGACCGAACGACTGGAAATATACTAGAATCGGCGGCAACTATGACATGGCCATACTCCAGGCCTAGCACGGCCCATACTTGGGATGAATAGCTTACAAGCGATCGGCTTTGCAGCAAAGCGCTGTAGCTGCTTTCTATAACATCGAATCCATATTGAACCCCTTCCGGAACCCCCCCAACCTCCACAAATTCTGGCGATCCGGTTAGAACAACAGATGCACCGGGAACCAATTCGAAGTTTATGACTACGTTTTCCTCTGCCAAGGAACTTTCACGGTCTCTTAGGTCCAACTGCATTATTCCTGGAACGTAATCTATTCCAGGGGTTTCTTGGTAATCTGCATATGCCAACATCCAGTAGTACCCTCTGCGGAGGCTTGTATTGTAGTATCCCAAACTGTCGGTCCTCAGGACAATATCGTATCTGCCCAAGTTCCATCGACGGCCAACAAGGCGTACCATCGCTCCTTCCAAAGGCTTGCCTGTTGAGGCGTCCAAAACCCTTCCAGTTATGGTCCAACTTTCTTGCGCATTTGCACCAGGAATTCCGAAGGCCAATAGGATTGTAAAGCATAAAACAAAGAGAATCGGTATTCGAACCTTGCTGAATCGCGAGTTTCTCCCAACCAACTTTGTAGTCGATGCTGCAATATATATCGATTCGTGCGATATAAGTGTTCCTAATTTGAGTATTACCATTAATCCTAGTTTCGTGACCGAGCCCTCTTGACACACATTTCACTCACAGGACAAATCTTACAAGCTTTTTTCTTGCAGAATTCTAAGTTTATCCTGACGAGCTGCGACTCAAAACTTTTGATATCTCTTACCTTGAGCTTACGCGCAACCTCGACCGCAAGGTTAGATGGCTTAGGATCGGCATGTCTCCATATCCCCCTTAGCTCTCTAAGGAATATGTTGGTTCCAACAGGTCCAATACCTTTGAACTCCTCGAGAAGTCTCTCTAAATTCCTTGGCGAACTCGCTTTTTGATGGATCCGATCTACATCTCCATACTTTTCTAGGAGCATCTTTGAGATCTCAAGCAAGTTCGTTGCTGTGGAGAAATCATATCTGACATATCCGCCAGAATCTAGTACCTGAACGAGCTTGTCCCATCCAGCTTCCAATATGGCTTCTGGAGTAACGAGGTCCTCTTCTAGGAATCTTCTGAAGGTTCTCTTCGCTATCTCAGCTGATATTCTCTTGGCAAACAAAACCGATGCCAATAACCACTTGAACCTCTCCTCTGGCTTTCTGAGGTCTATCCCAAGCTCCTCGGAGTAGCTTTTTACCGACTTTAGTTTCTTTATCATCGTCCTGGTGGCAGCTCACCACATAGATTAAAGGCTTGGCGGGTTGGGTTAGTTTTCCACGAAGGCAGATTGGGACGTTTTGAACCGGTCAAAGGATATTAAGTTTTACCTACTAAGCTTAAGGATCTTTTGAGAGCATCCTATAATCTATCAACCCTTTCGCAATTAGAAGCTAGCGAGAGCAGCTGTTTGAGCTGCGCCAAGGATTCTGAGTTTATTCTCTCGTGTAAACTTTCTCCAGCTGAATCCATCGTTACGATGCATGGTCCAAGTTCATCAACAGATACGTGCCATAGAGCATCGGGGATTCCAAGGTCCATCCAGTAGACCCCCAATACTCTCCTCATATGTCCTGCAGCAAGCAATGCTGCTCCTCCGGGAAATACGGCATATGCTCCTCCGGTATCAATCAGTGCACTAAGCGTCCTCTTGCCCATTCCGCCCTTGCCGATTATGATACTGGGCTCATAGTATCGGAGGACATCCGCCTCGTACTCCTCCATCCTGGAGCTCGTCGTAGGACCTGCAGCTATGATCTCCCAAGAATCACCTGATCGCTTGGCGACAGGGCCTGCATGGTAGATTGGTAATCCTTTGAAGTCGACTGGAACAGGCTTGTCCTGTAAAGCAAACTCATGAAGGCGCTTGTGGGCCTTATCCCTGCAGAATATAATACTTCCAGAGATGTATACGATGTCACCAACTCGGAGCTTCCTTGAAACATCGGGGCTGATAGGACTTTGTATGTGCTTCTCGGTCAATCCTATTTCCTCCTTTCATAAATGAACTCTCCTTTGGGCGTTATGACGAGTTTTGCTTTTCTGGCTGCCCAACAGTTAACGTTGATGGCAACCGGAAGGCATGCCACGTGAGTGTCACAAACTTCAATCTTAACGCCCAAAACCGTCGTCCTGCCTCCTAGCCCCATGGCACCTATCCCTAGAGCATTGGCCTCCTCCTTCAGTCTCTCTTCGAGCCTAGCTATTTGGGGATCACTATTTGCCTCGCCCAATTCCCTCAAGAGAGCTTTCTTGGCAAGTTTCATTGCCAAATCGGCACATCCCCCAATGCCCACTCCAACTACCGTCGGGGGGCAAGGCTGGCCACCACAACTCTGGATGTGGCTTAATACTACCTTTCTGATCCCCTCAAGCCCTTCCGAAGGTTTAAGCATCGCCAGATAACTCATATTTTCGCTTCCAGCTCCCTTCGGGAGAACCGTCAGCTCAATGCTCTCTCCAGGAACCTGCTCAAACAAAACGATCGGAACACATCTGCCAACGTTTCCCACATTTAGGCGATCTATGGCTTTGACAACATTGGGGCGTAAAGGCATCTCCTCGCTTATCTCAAAAACAGCTCTTTTCAACGAGGAAACGAACCATCTTGGAAGTTGAACCTCTTCCCCTACCGAGACATAAAATGTTATTAGCCCGGTATCTTGGCAGATCGGAAGGGATTTTTCACGTGCGATTTTTGCGTTCTCCAGCATCGCTTGTAATTGCATCTTGGGAAGGTCAGAGTCCTCGTTTTTGTATGCTTCCATTAGAGCTTCTAAGATATCTTCGGGAAGACATGTTTCAGACAAGCGTACGAGTTCCTTGACTTTGGAAACGAAATCCTCTTCCAGCATAGGTGTATACACTGCCTCATCCATATAAATTGGGTTATTAAGATAAGTCCCTCCAATTTTGGAGTTCAAGTATATTCATGTCCTTTTTGATAGGCACACCGCAAAACCACGGAGCCTTTTGTAGATGCCCACACTAGTACATCCATTCAGCATTGGTAATTTGAGGCAATGCATAGCTCTATATGATAAAGATATGTGCTAATATGCTCACAGAAGATTAGACTATTGGTACGATGTAAAAACAAGGTAATCTATAAAACGAGATGTTGATGGAAAGATTTTGCCCAATGAACCTCAAAGCGGAGGCATTGTTCTTCGCCTCTTCTCAAGAGGCAATCGCGTCCAAGCCATGAACTCTTCGCTCGGAGGCTCCCTCTCGTACAAGTTTTTCCTCAAAGCCTCAAGCAGGTTGTCATTCAGGCCCAAATATTCGGCTGCCGTCTGAACCTTTTTTGAACTCGTTTTTGCCACCAAAAATACTTCGGAAGCTTTTTGCCTCCACTCGGCATCTCTCAGAAGGTGGTGGTCCACTATGGTCAGCTGCGTTATAGCAACGAGCTTTGACATGTTCCTAAAGCCCCTCTCAAATGCTGCCTCTTGCAACTTGCTTTGGGCGAGATATGTTGGCGGGCCGCCCAAAACCAAGATATCGCTTTCGCAGCGTTCTAAATAGTATAGTGCATCATCTGAAATCGGTCCTTGAACATCAGGAGCTATCGTGACCGTCTCGCCTTCATTTTTGAATGTAACGGTCAGAACATAACCCAGCTCACTACCTTCCTCGCCATGGCTGAGTGGGGGAGAGAACTTCAGCTCCGTGCCTCCTATTTTAAAGGTCTTCCCGTCAGCCTCCTCGATGCTCTTTGCTATCGGGCCGACTAGGTTCCTGAAAATCCAGCCTCTCTTCCTCTGTGAGTAATTGATGTTTTCACGTGCATCCTTAGCAAGAATCCTCTTGCCACCGTAGATGGCCTCAGCCTCCTCCTTCGAGGACCATGTCCAGACTGTATCGCTCCGAAATGGAGGTGTAAAGTGGTCGAAGTGGTAGTGCGACACCGTTACGATATCGGCTTTTTTGGCCAGTTCCCTTATTCTCTTCCTGGCATCGGCCAGCGCCATATATTCGAGTGGATGGGGGGCAAGCGAAAACCTTTGGCCCAAAGAGACCCCGGCATCAAAAAGGACAGACAGGTCCGGAGTTTCGACCAAGCAACACATAGATCTGACGCCCATGCTTTCGAAAGCGACTGGCTGAAGCTTGATCAAACGACCATAGCAGGCATTCTAGGAAGGCTATCTATATGTTGCCTTTCCATATGTCGAAACGCACATTTGTCCTACATAAAAATAAATAGGGTACAAAATCATCTTGGGTCGGAACCAGTTGCGTGGCAAGAACGTTCTTGGAGTAGGGGCACATCCAGACGATCTCGAAATCCTTTGTGGTGGAACCTTAGCAAAGTATGCCAAGGAAGGATATAGCGTCGTCATGGGACATCTTTGCAGGGGGGACAAGGGGCATTTCGAGATCGAAAGCGAAGAACTTGCCAAGATCAGGTCGAAGGAGGCTGCAGATGCTGCCAGAGAAATAGGTGCGAGGAGCGTTTGCCTAGGATTCAACGATCTGGAGCTTTATGTTAATGAAAACTCAAGGAAGGCGGTTGTGGACCTAATAAGAGAGGCGAAACCGGACATCATAATAACGCACTCACCAAACGACTACATGCCAGACCACGTTGCAACGTCAAGGCTTGTATTTGACGCAAGTTTCACGGCAACTCTACCAAATTTCATAACTGAAAAGCCTGCGCACACTGTGATGCCGACGATCTTCTATGCCGACACCTTGGCAGGGATCGATTTCCAGCCAACCGATTATGTTGACATAACAAAATGCTGGAGGAAAAAGGTAAAGATGCTCTCAAAACACAAGAGCCAGATAACCTGGCTCAAGAAACACGACAACATCGATATCCTCGAGTTCATAGAGGTCAATGCAAGATTTAGAGGTCAACAGTGCGGTGTAAAGTATGCAGAAGCCTTCAAGCTTTGTGAAGTTTGGCCACGAATAAAACCGCGCAGACTTCTGCCATAATCAAGCTTTTACTTCATTTGTTTTGATCTTTCCAAACAGGACGAGGGATAACTTCAATAGGCGAGCGAGGAAGAAGGTACCGCCACAAAGAGCTGCCAAGGTCAGTATGAAGAGGCTGTAGAATAATGCCTCATGCAAAACGAATAATTTCCCAGAAAGGCTGGTGATGATCAGGATTAGAACTGAGCAGACCGACCATGCCAAGGATGAATATAGGAGCCTTCTAGTAGATGTTGGCATTATGGTCCAGAAGCTGTCTGATCTATTACCCAAGTCATTTCACCTTACTGGCATTATGTAACAACGGTCGTATAAGGTTCTGGCAAATATACATGTAGAAAATGAGGTCTTGTTGTAGCTTGGTTTGAATATCTCATGACAGAATGTTAATTTTAGGTACATTTCTTAGCTCCTCCCGGTATTACGATTTTCTTTTTTATCTTATAAAGAGACGAGCGATATGCCTAAATTCTCCTTCTTACAGAAACAGGGTGGGTTGCCGACCAGAGGGCCGTGGAACCACCCGTTCCCGTTCCGAAAGGTTGCTAAATCCCGGGAACACGGAAGTGAAAAGCGGTTCCGTTCTGGGCGGTAGTGTCGTCTTAGGGAGACGCGAAACCCAGGAAGTTGGCAGCCCATCCTACAAGGGTGTTGGGCTCAATAATACAGCGTTCCACTTGAAACGATGGCCGTAATCGATATTTTTACCACAAAGAACCTTAGAAACATGCAAATCCCTGTGATGCCCATCAAATAGGCTATCTTGGTGAATATGATCATACAGATTAAGTACTAGAACCATTTGATCGGTAGGCCAAGGGGCGAGAGATAATCAATGAGCATGCCCAGAGGGCCCTTGTTGAAGTATCCCTGCCAAAGGAGAATACGAAGTTATGTACTTTGCTCCAATCATGCATATGCTCATCAACGTTGGCAGTTTCGCAGGAGCTCCACGGGATAATGAAGGGTTGCGGAATTTTGGCTGGCTGTCAACTATCTTTTTCAGCATAATCATTTACCTTGAAGCTGTACCGTGGTGCTCTTTCTCTAAAGATGCCAAAATATGAATGTTAGATTATCTCAACATCTAGCATTCCTTTAAAGTGTTGATCTCCTGTAACAAGGGTGAGTTTTTTATGTTGCGATGTAGCGTATATTAATCATATGCCATATGAAGCTTGTGTTTCTGTTTCATATCCGATGCTAAGAGAGCTATCTCTGCGTCCAACTGAATGATGAAGCTTCTTTCTTATCTGCGATTTTTCTTCGGGGATTCTTTCATTGTTAGTTAGAAGAAGATGGAAGAATAGTGTGACTATTCTGCTCTCCAAGGACAGACTTGCTAAAGGCATTCATGTGCCAACAAAAATTGAGACGTTTAGAACCCTCATCGAAATCATCCATGCGGCATTGGTACAGTATGAGAGGATTGATATTTGGGCTGTCAAGATGCTGTTGAGTGAGAAGGGCAGAGACTTCAAAGACTCTGGCTTCATCTAAACTCTAAGAACGATCTATTTCCATAAGTATACACGGCCTTTGTGATGTCGTGTAGCCGAGTGATTATATCATCCACAAGTTCGGCTTTACTCAACCTTCTTTTTGATGTCTTCATGTAAATCTCTCTTCCTGCATCTT
>Ga0123519_10006697_pt1 | contig 18014 bp, 15 predicted proteins | sample YelNatPaOPRAMG02_FD_87396 | JGI IMG/M metagenome (GOLD analysis project Ga0123519, IMG submission 87396) | Hot spring microbial communities from Yellowstone National Park - Yellowstone National Park OP-RAMG-02 (version 2) | ecosystem: Environmental > Aquatic > Thermal springs > Hot (42-90C) ... | reverse complement strand
ATTACGCCTTTTTCCGCGAACTGCGCGATGACTTCTTCCAAGAACGCTTTATCTTCGGGATTCGACATTGTTAGGATGCGGAGCGTATCCGTTTCGGATTCAGGAGGCGTAGTGGTAGAAGTTGTTACACATCTTGAAGCGTTGAAGAACTCATTAAGCCAGGGTTTGACATTTGGATGAGAGGCGAGTTGAGAGAGTGAGATTCAGGTTTCTTTTAAAGGATTTCTTGGACGAGGTGTAAAATCAAGCGTCTATGTGTTATTGTCCCATAGATTTCTGAATTTCCTGTATGGTGTTTGTAATGGAATCATTAGGTGCTATAATTGAGTTGTTTGAGGGGGTTATCGGAGGTTGAATATGCGGCTGCCATCTTACGCCGAAGTTGACTTAAGAGGCAGAAAAGTTCTACTTCGCGTTGATTTTAATGTGCCAGTAGAGGGTGGTAAAGTGACCAATGATTTCAGGCTCCGGATGACTATTCCGACACTGACAGAGTTGCGGCATCGGGGTGCGGGATTGATAATCATTTCCCATTTAGGCAGGCCGAAGGGGAAGAGGGAGCCGAAGCTTTCGCTTGCACCTGTTGCTAACGCTCTGTCAGGATTGCTTGAGCGTAGAGTGATGTTTGTTGACGATATTGTTGGAAGCAAGGCGAAGATGGCTGCTGCGGCGCTGAAGGAAGGCGAGATAATGGTGCTTGAAAATCTCCGTTTTGACCCAAGAGAAGAGAAGAACGATGCGGATTTTGCGAAGGCACTTGCGTCACTTGCTGCGGTTTATGTGAACGATGCGTTTGGGACGCTTCATCGGGCACACGCATCGGTTGAGGCGATTACTCGCTTCATCCCCTCATATGCAGGACCACTCGTTTTGAAGGAGACGGATGTTCTTCTGCGCTTGAGCACATCTCCTGCTCATCCGTTCGTCGTTTTGCTTGGTGGCGCGAAGGTGGAAGACAAAATCAATCTTGTCGAGAAGTTTATCGAACGGGCGGATAAAGTTCTTATTGGTGGTGCGATGGCTTATACATTTCTTAAAGCACAAGGAATTCCGATTGGACGGTCGAGATACGACCCGAAAAGCATCGAGAGTGTAAGCCGGGCGCTCAAATCGTCGAAGCAAAACGGTGATAAACTGTTCCTGCCTGTTGACCATATCGTTGTGAAATCCATTGAAGGAGACGAAGTTCCTCAGGTGTCAGAAGGGATGATACCTGAAGGATATATTGGTGTTGACATAGGACCGCGCACGATTGAGAGATATAGGGTGGCTATGCGTGGTGCGAAGACTATTCTTTGGAACGGTCCAATGGGGGTTTTTGAGGTTGAGAGGTTTTCGAAAGGGACTATGGCGATGGCTCGTGCTATTGGGCGCTCGAGAGCGTATACTGTATTATGTGGTGGTGATACAATATCTGCGGTTGAACTTTACGGAAACATTGACCGACTTTCTTATGTATCTACTGGCGGTGGGGCGGCGCTTGAATTCCTCGAAAACCCACAATTACCAGGCATCAAGGCGCTTCTTAGGCAGAAGGAGTTTTGATTTATGGCGCTTCAGACAAGAGATGCGATTATGATGATTGTTGCGTTCTTTCTTGGACTTCTTATAGTGAGTGCGCTTGTCTCTCAACCTCAAAAGACGAATTCAGGGACAGAGAAGAATTCGGCTCAGACGATAGAACAAAAACCTGTAAAAGATGTAAAAGAGAGGATTCCTATCGTGAGCATCTCTCTACTTCAGAACGGGCGGTTACTCGTGCTGCTTCAGAATGGCACTGTGCTCTTGTGCGAGGAGCAAGGCGGCTCTCTTAAGGTTCTTGGAGAATATAATGTGGTGCGCTTAGACGGAAAGACGACTTTTGAGAATTTAAGAGACGAGACTATGGCGGTTCCTGAGAAACATAAGGATGAAGGAGGAGGGGCGAAGCAATGAAAAAAGGTTGTTTCTTCGGTTTTCTGTGCATTTGTTTTCTGTTAAGCCTAATGGGGTGCGGAAAGAAGGATGAGAAGCGACCGTCTTCAAAGGCAGGGACACCTGCTGCGGAGATGCCTGCACAGCCTGTGGAAGAGACGCCTGAACAAAAGCAAGCACGACTGCAGAAGAAATTTGATGAGTTCAAGTCTTATGCGGATAGGAATCCTGATGACATAAGTGGCGTAACCGCACGCTATAATGAGTTGAAGAAAGAGGCAGGTGGAACACCGCTTGAAGTTCACATTGACCGTGTGATGACTAACTCCAAAACCGCATTTGAGAGGAATGCGAAGGATGCATACGAGAGTCTTGTCGAGAGGATAAATACGGCGAGAGAAAAGTATAAGTCGGAACAGTTACTGCCGTCGGATATGGCAGAGAAATACGCAAAACTTGCTTCTGATATTGAGAGTTACCCTTCCGCGTACAGGACGACAAAGTGGTGGGAAGAGTTACAGAATATTAAGAAGGATATAGCGGCTGAGGCGGATGCTGCGAAAGTTTGGGCGGAGTCAAAAGCGGATGCGACGAGAGAAGGAGACGCAGGACGCTACAAAGAAGCGATTGCGAAACTTGAGACTTTTCCGCAAGAGTTCCGTTCTTCGGTTTGGGAAAAAGAAAGGCAGGAACTTCTAAAAACATATCAGGAAGCGCTTTCGAGGAGAGAAGAGACTGTAAAGCAGGAAGAGAAACTCGAATGGAAGGATTTATTTTCTGGTGAGCCTATTGAGAATACTGTATTCAATATAAAGGAGACTGACACTGACCGTTGGACTGTGAAAGACAAAATTCTCGTCTGTGATAACACAGCGGGGACAGATGATGCATGGCTATGTACACCGAAGGAGACGAAATGGAAGAATTTCGTTTTGGAGATGGAATTCCGTTTTACGAATAACGGCTCTTTGACGATTTGCGTGCATGGCAGCCCTCAACCTGATAAACCTGACTACTTCGGTTTTGACAAGAAGACTATAACATTTGCTGACTTTGGTCCAAATGTTTGGCATACCGCAAAAATCCGCGTGCGTAACAAAAAAATCATAATCGAGTCTACGAGTCTTGTAGCACCGCTTGAGGGGCATTGCGACCGTGAAGACGGCGTTTTTGGTTTGGTTGCGAATGTGGGGACTAAAATCGAAATCAGGAAAATAAGGATGGCGCTTTATCCTGAGAAATAGAATAAGGATTTCAGATGGCTTTTGTTAGGAGTGGTTTTAAGTATGGACAAACCGAAAATAAGGCGGGTGGAAGTTTTCCCAATTGAAGACGAGGAAAAGAAAATATCGATTCTGATAACCGACCCTGATGGTTTGTCAGATGAGATATTTCAGTTGCCGGGAACAGCGATGATTATTCTTGGGATGATGGACGGAGAGCATACGATAGAAGATATACAGACGGAGGTTATGCGCTCGTTCGGGGTTTTGCTTTATTCTGAGGCGATTGAGGAATTGGTGCGAAAACTCGATGAGTATCATCTTCTCGAGAATGAGAACTTCTTTGGCTGGCGGAAACAGATTGTTGACAATTTTTTATCTTCTCCGACTCGAGTCCCAAAGCATGTAGGGCTTGCGTATCCGAGCGACAAGGCGGAACTCCAAGCTTTACTCGATAAGTTTTTCGCTGATGAGCATCTGCCGAAGGAGCCGTATCGTAAGCAACCGCTTGCATTGATTGCGCCGCATATTGACATAAATCGTGGTGCGTTCTCATTCGCAGCTTCGTATCGCACTTTGAAAACCGTCAAACCGCCTGCGACATTCTTCGTCTTCGGAACATCGCACTTCGGAATGGAGAATCCTTTTGCAATTACCTCTAAGCATTTTGAGACGCCTGTCGGAACGCTTGAGAATGCGACTGATATTACGGGAAACCTTGCAAAGCAACTTCCTTGGCTTGTCGCTGATGAATTTTCCCATCGGCGTGAGCATTCCATAGAGTTTCAGACACTATTCCTTAAATATCTTTTTGATGACTCCGATATTAGAATGGTGCCTGTTTTGTGTAACGGTTTCCACTCGTTTATGCTTGAAGGGAAAGACCCGAAAGATGACTCGAAAATTAAAGAAGCCATCAATGCGTTTAGCGAGGCTTTTAAGAAAGCGGAAAATCCTGTTCTGATTGCAGGCGCCGATCTTTCACATATAGGTCCAAGATTCGGAGACAGAGTCCAGATAAGTGAAGAACTACTCAAATGGATTCGTGACGAAGACCTGAATATGCTCAAACTTATTGCGCAGATAGATTCGAATGGATTTTTCTCCCTTATATCGCAGGAGAAAGACCGTCGCAAAATTTGCGGGCTACCTCCCATTTGGACAGTTATGAAACTTCTTCCAGAGGAGACTCGCGGCGTTTTGCTCTCTTATCAACAGTCTTTTGAGCCACAGACAGGGTCAGTCGTCTCTTTTGGAGCGATGGCTTTTCATTCCGTCGAGGATGTGAAAGATGTCAAGGATTTTGACACAAGTCAAAGCGGCGAAGTCGAAGAAAATCACTAACCAGATGCGTCAGGTCGCAAAAGACGAAGGACTTGATGTGGAGTATGTCCGCTCTGCCGTTGAGTCGGGCAAGATGGTTATTGCTTATTCGAGAAATAGCAAGGCACACCCTGTTGCTATCGGCGGTGGCACGCGAACAAAAGTGAACGCTAATTTAGGGACATCTAAGGACAACGCATCAGTCGAACTCGAACTTGAAAAACTCAAAGTCGCAGTTCACGCAGGTGCCGATACGGTGATGGACCTTTCAACTGGCGGCAACTTGGATGAAATCAGGCGCGCAATCATCAAAAACTCCACCGTCCCTGTTGGCTCCGTTCCCATCTATCAGACTGTAAAAGAAACCGTTGATAAGGGACAGAAGTATTATGAATTTTCTCCTGATGCGCTTTTTGCCGATATCGAAAAACACGCAGCCGACGGTATCTCCTTTGTTACGGTTCACTGCGGAGTCACAAAGCGCTCATTAGGGCAACTTAAAGAGCAGGGGAGGGTGTTGGGGATTGTAAGCCGTGGAGGAGCATTCCTCGCACGCTATATCGAAGAGACAGGAAAAGAGAATCCGCTATATGAACAGTTTGACCGTCTTCTTGATATTGCGAAGAAATACGATTTGACTTTGAGTCTCGGTGATGGCTTAAGACCCGGATGTATTGCGGATGCGACAGACCGTGCGCAGATTGAAGAGTTGCTGATTCTTGGTGAATTGCGCAAGATTGCGCTTGATGCGGGTGTGCAAGTGATGATAGAAGGACCGGGGCACATTCCTCTTAATCAGATACAGGAGAACATTCGGCTTCAGAAGAGCGTTTGTGAAGGGGCACCGTTTTATGTGCTTGGACCCATCGTTACTGATATTGCTCCTGGTTTTGACCACATAACAAGCGCCATCGGTGGTGCGCTTGCCGCATTCTACGGAGCAGATTTTCTCTGCTATGTTACGCCTTCTGAGCACATTCGCTTGCCTGATGTTCAGGATGTTGCAGAAGGAGTGATTGCTGCACGCGTTGCGGCTCACGCAGCAGATGTTGCAAAAGGCTTGAAAAATGCAAGAGAGATTGACCGTAAGATTTCTGAAGCACGCGCTAACTTCGACTGGGACACTCAAAAGAGGCTTTCCATTCTACCATCGAAATTTGAGCACTTGCGCAGTTCGTCAAAGCCGAAGGATTCTCGCTTCTGTACGATGTGCGGCGAATTCTGCGCCATTAGAATTTTCCACAAAAGAGAGTGAACATTTGTCCGTGGCGGTCAAAGGAGAAAAGAGTGCTGGCGCAATGTAGAAGTTGTGCCATCTATGGCGTTGATGTTCACATCGTTGACATAGAAGTTGATATATCGAGCGGATTGCCTTCATTTACAATCGTCGGACTGCCTGATGCTGCTGTTAAAGAGAGCCGCGAGCGCGTCCGTTCCGCAATCAAAAACTCCAATTTTGATTTTCCGAACGGAAAAATCACAGTTAACCTTGCGCCCGCCGCGATTAGAAAGGAGGGCTCCGTTTATGACCTCGCTATTGCGCTCGCCGTTCTCATCGCAACAGGGCAGGTCGCTCCGAAACGAAAGAATCTCGTTATTCTTGGAGAATTGAGCCTGTCAGGTGAGGTTCGCCCTGTTCGCGGCGTCCTACCTTCCGCAATCGCCGCCTATCAATCCTCTGCGGAGGGGATAATTACTCCGATAAAAAATGCTGCCGAAGCAGGGGCAGTAAAAGAGATTCCCGTATACGCTGTTACTACTCTCAACGATGCGGTAGAGGTTTTGAAAGCCCAACGCAATCCTGACAGGATTACGCCTGCTGAATATAAGGACTCGGATGTCGGCGATTTTTCGGAAATTCGAGGGCAGGAATCTGCTAAACGGGCACTTGTCGTCGCTGCTGCTGGAATGCACAACCTTCTGATGATTGGTCCTCCAGGGTGTGGAAAGACGATGATGGCAAAAAGACTTCCCTCGATTCTTCCTCCTCTTTCTGAGGAAGAGGCTCTCCAGACCTCGAAGATTCACAGTATTGCAGGAATCCTTAACGGTGGCATTCTTAAATATCGTCCATTCCGCGCACCACACCATACGGTCTCTGATGTAGGACTTGTCGGAGGCGGTATGGTTCCACAGCCTGGTGAAGTCTCCCTCTCGCATAATGGCGTGCTTTTTATGGATGAGTTTCCACTCTTTACCCGCTCCGCGCTTGACGCACTCCGTGAGCCTCTTGAAGAAGGAAAAATCACGGTTACGCGAGCGAACTATTCTGTTACATTCCCTTCACGCTTTATGCTTATTGGCTCTATGAATCCCTGTCCTTGTGGCCATTTCGGAGATACGCGCAAACAATGCCGTTGCTCCCCGCGCCAGATACAGGCTTACCGCGCAAAACTACCAGGTCCTCTCCTTGACAGAATCGACCTACACATTGAAGTACCTTATGTTGACTGGCGCAGGCTTAGCGAAGAAAAACCGTCGGAATCATCAGAATCTCTCCGCAAAAATATCATCAAGGCCTGGCAGATACAGAGAGAAAGATTTTCCGGTATGCCAATCAATTTCAACTCGCAGATGAACGAAAAGATTCTTAAAAGGTTTTGCGGTTTGAGCCCTTCTGCGAAACTGATTCTCGATTCCGCAATGGAGAACTTGGCCCTTTCGGCGCGTGCTTATAGTCGTATTCTTAAGGTCGCAAGGACAATCGCCGATTTGGAAAATGCGGAAAGAATCGGCGAAGAGAATGTAGCAGAGGCTGTCCAATATCGCACACTCGACCGTCGCATCTTTGATTAAAGGAGTGTAGATTATTACTTTTCGGATTTGTCAATGATGATACGCACCGCACAAAGCGAGTAGTTGTATTCCTTTTCTTAATCTCCGTCATCAAATACCCTACGCCAGAAGGGCGTTCTTAACCGGAAACTGTTAAGCGGATGACGGGTTCGTAAAGTCTGTTAGCGCTTACTTGCCAAACCTCCTCCGCCTTCTGCCTCAACTCCAAACGGTTCTGCTTCCGTTCGGAGTTTAAGCAGTTTCAAAGCGACTGTTCTATCGAGTTGCGGGTCGTATACGATATAGACTGCGCCGAAACCGCCTTCCGCGAGTTTTCGTAGAATCTTATATCTGCCGAAAGATTTTAATTCTTCCTTCATTTTTCGTCATAGATTTACTCCCTTATTTCGCTGTTCTTAATTAATTTTTAATTCTCGCTAAATCAAGATGTTGTTTTAGATTGAATATTCGAAGTAGGGCAGAGATTTTACTTGATTTTTAGTTCATCTGGGTGTAGGATTTGAATAAGTAAAGAGGAGGAGCGGCATATGCGTTGGTTTATTCTGTGGTTTTTTGTGGTTTGGTGTTGTTTTGTTTTGATTGCGCAGGAGGGGAGGGAAGGCGAAGGTGCGGGGAAGCCTTGGAGTGAGTTGAAGGTTGATTTTTCGAAAGTGAATGATTTTAGTTTTGAGTATGTTGACCGCGACAGGTTGTGGGTAAATCTTGAGGATTATGAGGGGAAACTCGTTCGGTTCATAGATGAATTGAGCGTTGTTTGGGACCAGTTCTCCGAATACGATTATGACGAGCCTGGGACACCTGAGGAGAAAGGAAAGAAAGAGAGGCGCGAGCAGACGAAAGTGAAGGGATACAAGGGGCAATACGACAATCAAAAAGAGTGGGCTGAGGATGGATATTTTTGCTTTGATACTTCTCTGTTTTCTTGTGTTATCGAGAAGGCGAGGAGGATTCCAAACGACGAGGAGGCACAGAAACTATATGGGAAATATGCGGGTTCGACTTATGTAGATTACTTGATTGCATTGAACTCGTATCCGTATCCGCGCGACAGAAAATACAAGGAACTTGACGAGGGAGAGCGCGTTAAAGAATGGAATACTCGGATGCAGCCTAAGGCTATTTATGTCTATGCAAAGGTAGTGAGAAGCGTTAAGTTTGGCACGGTTCAGAGTGAAGACACTCGTAATATGGGTACCAAAGAGGAGTTTTTGCTTCTTGTTGTGTGGAAGGTGAAACCTGCTCCGCAGGAACATATTGACAGAATTTCTCAAGAAAACGAAGAGTATGACAGATAAGTTGAGACATCGTGTATTTCTACCGTTACTTGTTGGGTTTTTCTGCGCGGATTTTTCACTTTCGGTTTTGAATCTCCTATCGAGTCGAAACTTTTATCCGCTGACTCCTCCCCTTTCGAACTATGTATGCATTCTCTGTATGGCACTTGATGCGTCTATCCTGATTTATCTTCTAACAGGCTGGCGTAGTGCTTACCTTTTCTCATCGCTTTATATGTTCTTTCGCGCTGCGCTTCTTATCATCGCGCTTTCGTTTTTCTCGCCACTTGTTTATCTGTCTGCCTCTGCTTTCGGTCGTGTAGCGAGTTTCCTATCCGTCGCTTTTTTTGTCTTGCTCGCTTTATTTCTGCTTTTGTTTTATCTTCGCATCCAAGAGGTCTGACGACGCTATTGACTGATTGTTACGGTTTTGTCAGAAAATTGCCGAAATTTGTATGAATCAAGGTTGATGATTGCTTATTTGGCAATTATAATAATTATGTGAGCAGTTATGGAGAGGTAGAATGGCGGACATCGGACTTGAAATACGGATTCTGCGAGAGAAGAAGCGGATGACGAGCAAGGAACTTGCCGAGAAAGTGGGTTTAAGCCAGTCGCAGATGTCTCGTCTTGAAAAAGGGCAACGCAGAATAGACTCGAAGATGCTCGAACGAATTTCCGTAGCGCTTGGTGTTTCGCCATCTTACTTTTTTGAAAAGCGAGGATTGGAATCTGTAACGCCCGCCGTCGAGGATGCTGACCTTAAGCATCTTACGCTTGACATTGGTAAGATTATCAGACAGCGGAGAAGGCAACTTCACCTAACACCTGAAGAATTGAGCGACAAGATAGGCCGTACCGCTCCTTATATCCGCGCACTTGAAGAGGGTGAGATTGAATATCTTTCTCCTGAAACAGTCGCAAAACTGTGTAAGGTGTTGAAAATTTCCGCTTACGAGCTGTTCGACGCTCAACAGCAGATTGTTTCAGACTTGAAGCGGCAGGTGGTGCGTCTTAAGCAAGCGCACACGGAGAGTACCCTTGGGCAGATTGAAATAGGTGGTGCTAAACGAAAACCTGTTCCTGTATTTGGTAGCGTCGCCTCAGGCTATCCGACCGAGTTTACGCTTGAAGGTACGCCTATCGGAGAGATAGAAGACTACGCTTATGTTCCGAAGTTAGACGACGAAAACGCATTCGGATTGTTCTGTATTAGTAACGAGATGGAGCAACAGGGTTCACCTTCTTTTAGAGAAGGCGATGTGATTATCTTTTCTCCGAAAGCAGAGGTTCGCAACCGAGATTTTGTTTTCGCCCGCGTTCGCGGTGAACGCCCACTTTTCCGTCAGATTTTCTTTGAACCGCCTGCAAAAGTCCGCCTGCAACCTCTTAACTACAACTATCCGCCTCTTGTCATCTTCTCAAGCGAGGTCGTTTCAACAGTCCGCTTGATTGCCCATATCGCCCGCCTGTGACATTTGCCACACTCATAGGGCAGGTAGATATAGATAAAAAAGTTTTCCTGTGAGATTAGGCGAATTAGGCGGGAATTAGATGAGGTGGAAGGCTCTGCCAAGGTCTGCAAAGACATTAAGGACTCGGTCTAACTGTTCATCCGTGTGAGTTGCGATGTAAGAGGTGCGAATCAGTGTCTGGTCAGGCGGAACGGCAGGTGAGATGATGGGTGTGGCAAACACTCCCTTCTTTAATAATTCTATACAAAACTTGAATGTTATCATCTCTTCGCCGATGAACACTGGAACAATCGGGGTCGGGTTTTCTCTAATTTTGAATCCGAGGGTTTTGAATCCGTTACGCATCTTGGCGGCATTCTTTTGAAGCCTTTCTATCCTTTCCGGTTCTTGCTTTATTATTTCGAGGGATGCGAGCACGGAGGCGACTGACGGTGGTGTCATCGAAGCAGAAAATATAAGCGCTCTCGAGTGGTGTTTTATATAGTGGATGACATCGGATTCACTGGCGATGAATCCGCCAAGTGATGCGAAAGATTTACTGAATGTTCCCATAATGATGTCAACATCGTCTTGAACCCCAAAGTGTTCTCCTGTTCCGCGTCCTGTCTTTCCCATAACTCCGACGCCGTGTGCGTCGTCAACCATCAACTTGGCATCGTACTTTCGCTTGATTTTTACGATTTCTGGGAGATTGGCAACATCGCCACTCATACTGTAGACACCGTCAACGACGATGAGTTTGTTTGCATCAGGTGGGTCTTGATTGATGAGTTCTTCGAGAGCGGTCATATCGTTGTGAGCGAATTTTTTAGTTGTTCCGAAAGAGAGGCGACAGCCTTCTATTATAGAGGCGTGATTTTCGCGGTCACAGTAGATTATCTCGTTTCTTTCGACAAGAGGCGCTATCGTTCCTTGATTAGTCTGAAAACCTGTTGAGAATACGAGGGCTGCTTCTTTGCCGAGAAAATCTGCCAACTTCTCTTCCAATTCGACATGAAGAGAAAGGGTTCCGTTTAAGTAGCGGGAACCAGAGCAGGTTGTTCCGAAACGGCGTATTGCCTCGATTGCGGCTTCTTTGACTTTTGGATGCGTACTCAAACCGAGATAGTTATTTGAGCCTGTCATTATAACGCGTTTGCCCTTTATGACGACTTCCGTTCCGTAGTTTTCCTCAATCTCGTTGAAGTAGGGATACAACCCTTCTCGCATCGCGATTTTTGCGCGCTCAAAGGAATAGCATTTGTCGAATAGTCCCATATTAGTTCCTCAAAATGGTTAAATTGCTAACGGATTAACATTGTATTAGATTATATTTTAAGAGGTGTGTTTGAGCAAACAGTTTTTTTATAATCTTAATTTTTTCTTCTGCGAAGCAGTCGGAAAAATGGACTAAAAACGGATTTTCAATTGTATAATATTGTATGGGAGTATGGAGGGTAGATACTGTGCGAAAAGCGTTTGTTTTCCTTGCCTTGTCTTTACTGGTAGTTCCGCTTTTTGCCGAAAAATACAGTGCTGATGAGTGGAAGAAACTGACGGCAAAGTTTCAGAACGCCATCACGGCGGGAGATTCCGCGACCTTCAAAGAAATGTCGGCGGCGATAGCGGAGGACGATTCCGCTCGCGCTGTAGATGTTTTAATTACAGCGGTTGCGCGGATTTCTAATGTCGAAGATTACGATGTCTTAAAAAATGCTCTCGCATCGCTTAAGAGTACGAATGCGCAGAACAGTCTCGAACGCTATTTACAGAAAGGGACACAGCCGGAAGCCCGTTCGCTTATTCTTCAGGTTTTTGCGCAGTTGAAGGATACGAAAAGGATTCCCCTAATCGCGCAGATTCTTAAGAACAGGAAAGAGAATCTGATGGTTGCGAAGGCTTGCGCGGAGGCGCTTGGTGAGATAGGAGATAAAAGTGCGGTACCGCATTTAATCGAGTTTCTTGAGATTGTTGAGAAAGAAAGAGGAGATGCTCCACTTCGTGGGACGGATTGGTATGAAGCAGTAAAGGCTTTGAAGAAAATCACAGGCGTTGAGTACCATACTGCTGCGGACTGGAAGAAGTGGTTGGAGACGACAGGGGGAGAGACGCAGTCTCAGACAAAAGGTGATATTAAGAATCCGCAGACGGAACTCGCTGTGCCGCCTTCAACACCGAGATTCTTCGGCAAGGAAGTCGTTTCACGCACACCTGTTTTCGTCATTGACACATCAGGCTCGATGAGTGAACTACAAGAAGTTCCTGTTGAAGAAGTCGAAGAGGCGAAGCGTGCAATCGAGAAAGGTTGGAGAACCGACCCTGTTCAGAAGGATGAGAAGAAACAAGAGCCTCTGAAGCCGCCGAGTGGAAAGACGATTAAAATGCCGCGGATTGAACGCGCAAAACTACAGTTGCTGAAGCTCATCGCAATGATGGATAGTGGCGTTAAATTCAACATCGTCTCTTACGACATCGAGGTACACATATTTAATCCGTCGGGAATGGTTTACGCCAACGATGCGAACAAAGAGAAGGCGGTCAAATGGGTCAAGGCTCTTACTGCGCAGGGGACAACTCATATGGATGAAGGAATGGAAGCGGCTTGGAAATTCGTTTCCGAAGGATGCGATGCAATCTATGTACTTGCTGACGGATGGCCCACGCATACAGGTGACCCAAAACGGGATGGTGACATTCTTGAAGAGAAGATTCTGAAATTCTGCCGCAAACATAATTTTATGAAGAAGGTTGTTGTGAACACATTAGGATTCAAAGGCGCGCACCGTTCGTTCCTCAAAAAGTTGGCAGGAGAGAATGGCGGCACCTACAAAGATATCGAATAGCAGTGAGCATTTTGCGAAAAAACGGATACACTCAAGGAAAGAAAAAACGGGCAAGCGAGAAAAAATTTGCTTCGAATTAGAGGGAAGATGTAAAGGGTTATTTGGCGCGGATGCCGAGACGACGACGCCTTAACGCCTCTTCTTTATCTATCTTTTTTTCCTCTTTGGCCTCTTCCTTTGCTGCACTGTGACCACCTCTACCGATGTCGGGCGCTTTATCGGTTGGTTTTACTTCCGCAGGAGCAAAATCAGTAATTGATTTCTTTTCCGCAGAGGGTTGCGCTACTGCTGCGGGTTTTGGTTCTGTTTTCGGCGTAGAAGCAACTTCTGGCTTGGGTTCTTCCTGAGAAGCAGACTGCTCAGATGCACTTTCAAGCAGCTGTGTAGCGAGGTCCTCGACTTCTTCCGCAGCAATTGTGACCTTCATTGCGCGAAGCTTACTCGTCTTCAGACGAAGAGCGTCTTGCTGTTTTATTATGCCTTCATATATGACAGGAAATCTTTTCTTCTGTTCTGCCCATTTTACTTCGAGCCCCTTTAAGTATTCCAAGTCGCGCTTAACAATCTGTATCATACGCAAGATATCTTCAACGGAAAAACTTCTTTCTGCCATGGTTAGACTCCTTAGAAGTAAGCCTCATAACGATTAGTCTCATACATATAAGCGAAATATCCTGTTGCGCCGAGTGAGATGATTATGAGAAATGCGAATATGTAGTGGACTTCGTTCCACTGCCAGTTCTCAGGCTCAGCGGGTAGAAGAACCATAAGCCAAACGATTCCGAGGACAATCATAATAATAGTGGTAGAGATTGCGGCGAGGAGGAACTTGGCTTCGCGCTGACGATAATATGTCCAGCGTGCAAGCCATTGTTCGTCGGGCGCGTCACAACCGTGGTCACATTCCGCGCAGTAAATCTCTTTCAGTCCAGGACGGGGCTCGAATGTAAGGTCTTCGTAACATTCACTACAAATGATTTCGAACGGTTTGTCAGTCGGAACGACTTCCTTTGCGACTTTCGGCATTCTCCCACGCGAAAGGCGCGCGGTTCGACCTGTTTTCTCTTCTGCCATCGGTCTTACCCTTATTATACCGCTTAAAATTATATCGGCGCTCGATTGTTTCGTCAACAAAAATTTCACTAAAAACATAGCCACCCCATTAAAGTGGGATGGCTATGAAATGCTCACTTGCGTCAGTTATCACTTGCCCTGCTGCTGTTGAAGTTGTTTGTTAACTCGATATGCTTCCATCAAGAAGTTCAAGAGCATATTTTGTAGGTCAAAATCTCCTTGTGCGCTGTTTTGCCTCCCGAAATGGCTTAACACATGAAGAATGCGCCCTTTGCCTGCTTTGAATGTAAAAGCGACGGTGTCGTTGCCTTTGACATTAGGGTCTTTATCGAGTGCTTTCGAGCGCATAAGTATAACGACTTCGTTCTTGTTGAGTACTTCAATCCAAGGGCTTTCATCATCAATCATCCATTCAGCAGAAGGCGCTTTCAGCGCGCCCCTGACGGCTTCACCTGTCTTCTGTACATCTTCGGCAGGAGATGTTCTCCACTTCTCACCTTTCAAAAGTTCTCCATCAATCGCCTTGTCTATCTGACTGGCTTTGGAGATGAAAACTCCACGCATAATCGGCTCATTCGTTGCGCCGGGAGCGGGATAGACATCAACCTTCTGTTCGTGGAGATATTGACCTGCACGAACAAGGTGTCCCCAAGCCTCCTGCAAGAATTCAGTAAGGACCCAGTCTTCGGAGAAGATATAACCACCATCTTCGACGAATTTCTTGAGTTTATTCACAGCCGACCGGCTGAACTTCGCGCAGTACGGAATGTGCTGCGGCGGGTTCTTACTGCAGATTCAAGGAAATAGGCGGTCGTGTTTGCCTGCGCCCGGCGTGCAAAACGGACAGACGCAGAACTGGTGCATCTGAGTACAGTTGATACAGATGGCGATTGTCCCTTTTGGAATGTCAGGAATGTCGGTTTCAAGATTGCCTGACAGAGGTATCCTGTAAACTACCTTGTTCGGAATTTTCATCCTGTCGAGAACGAATTCGATGTGGTCAAAGCAAAGGTCGTGCGGGTTGTCTTTGTGGCGTCCTTCTGTGCATTTTGCATTGATGACGAGAACAGGAAACTTGAGTTGCTCGAGACCGAAGTAGCGTTCCTTGCGCACATTATCAAGTTCGTCAACTGCGGTGCCTGTCATTCCTGCGCCGAGTCCTTTGCCTTCACCCGATTTCCCTTCACCTTCCATTTTGGGCATACCGTATGGACGCTGTTTGTCCCACCAATCTTCCCATGCCTTCTGATTGTCGCCGAGCCTTGCTCCCGTCAAAAGAGTCAAGATTTCGATGATGTCCTGTCTTACCGAATCCTTTGTCTTTTTGAGTGCTTCGATGAGAGTGTCAACGGAACCGACCGCTCGGATGTTGCCGAGGATTTCAACAGCGAGGCGCCGCATCTCAACAGGTGTTGCTTCGGCAAGGATAACCTTACGCAAAGCAGCGATACAAGATGTGGTTCTGTTACGCTGGAGAACGAAAAGGATGTCCTTGCCAAGCGGAGTGGCTGCGTATTTGACGATGATGTCACCGAGTTCCGAAAGCGCGGATTCGTCCGTAAATGCACTCAAAGCGCTGACGAGTTGCCAGTAGATATCGGCATCCTTCGGATTAACCTGTAAGATGATTTCGACGATTACATTGACCGCTTTTGCCCCGCCTTCTGCAACGACCTCAACCAAGGCATTCTCAATCTGTTCCTTGTTCTTTTCGTTGACGGCTTTCGCGAGTTGCGATTTCGCCTTGTTCAAATCGCCCGCGAAAGCGATTCCTGTTATGCAGAGAATAAGCATAACAGCGACAAAAAACTTACTCCATTTCATACACTGCCCTCCAACAGGGTTTATAGAATCCCTCCCTACTAATATTATACACCAAATCGAGCATCTTTATGTTCGAAATTTTGTAGATAGGTATAAATTGTTTTGCTTGAAGAGGAGTCTTCTTAAAGAATAATCTTTTTGTGGGATTGATTAGGAGGATGATAGAGTGGTCTACATTGAGAATCCAAAAGTGAGGGGGTATCTAAAAAAGGGCGAGGGGTTTGGCGCAACTTATGAAGGAATCGTGATTGTTGCGGCGAAGCGAACGCCTTTTTGTCGTATATGTGGACCCCTCTCGCTTTTATCGGCGACTGACTTGGGAATCCTCGCTGTCAAAGCGGCCTTAAAACAAGCAGGAATCCCCGCGGAAGAGTTAGATTATCTTGTTGTGGGAAGCGCGGGAACATCGAGTGGGGATGCGTTTTTCATTCACAGGCATATTGCGCTTTATTCAGGAATGCGAATAGAGACTCCTGCGATGCAGGTTCAGAAAATCTGCGCGTCGGGTTTTGAGGCGATGATAAACTGTGCGGAGCATATTGCGAATGGCAAAGTTGAGGCAGCAGTTGCGTGTGGAACAGAAGGATTATCTCAGTCACCAACCGCGCTTTTCGGAAATAGACTCGGATATAAGTTGCGCGATGTAAAAGCAGTAGATTATCTTTGGGAAGCATTCTTCGACACATCTGTTGGGTTTTTAATGGCTGAGACAGCGGAAAACCTCGCTGAAAAGTACAGAATAACGAGGAAAGAGGCGGACGAATATGGTTTCAGAAGCCATAGCGCTGCGCTGAGGGCGCAAAAAGAAGGATTTTTTAAGAGTGAGATAGAGCCTATAATGGAGTGCACGATAGAAGCACACCACTTAAAACCGAGAAAGATAAGATTCCCTGAAAAACTGAAGTCCATAGATGCAGACGATGGTCCAAGGGAGACGACATTGGAGAAGTTGGCGTCTCTTCCACCTGTTTTTAAGCAGAACGGAGTGCAGACTGCGGGGAACTCGAGCCAGATAACGGACGGGGCAGGTGCATTGATTCTATGTGATGCGCGGTGGGCGGCGAAACACGGAATCAAACCATTAGGAAGGCTCGTTGCATCTGCTACAGCAGGCGTGCCTCCTGAGATAATGGGAATGGGTCCTGTGCCTGCCTGCAGGATTGTGCTTGAGGCGGCAGGTATGACGCTTGCGGATATCGATTTCGTGGAAATCAACGAGGCGTTTGCGGCACAGTATCTTTCTGTTGAGAGGGAATTGGGACTTAACAGAGAAAGGACCAATGTGAATGGCGGCGCAATTGCGCTCGGACATCCTTACGGCGCAACAGGTGTGAGGCTTTCTATGACATTACTCTATCAGCTGCGAAAAACAGGAAAACGGTACGGTATGGCTTCCGCTTGCATCGGTGGTGGTCACGGCACAGCAGTCATTATTGAGGCATTCAAGGACTAACTTTGTTTAGGCGAATCTTCAGTGTAGGATTAAGTCCGAAAGCGCACAGCATAATCTGGTTCCTCCTGTTTGCTGTCTTCTGCTTGATTCTTTGCGTGCGGGCGGTGAACGGCGCAGGGTTATACAAGAAAAATCCGAAAAGCAACGATTTTGCAGTCTATTACAACGCAGGAGAGGCGGTCTTGAAAGGAAAAAATCCTTATGAGGTGAAAACGCAGGATGAGAGACGGTATTTATATCCGCCGACATTTGCGCTTTTGTTTGCACCTGCCGTAGCGTGCGGATTCAAACTTGCATTTTTCGTCTATCTTATCCTGCAAGTGTTCTGCTTGTTTATTCTTTTCCGCGTCTCTTTTATTACCGCAGGCTTTGCCAAATATTTGTGGAGGTTCGACGGTAGCCCGCCGATTCTGTTTTTGACGGTGGTATTTCTTTGGCGCGCTTTTGATTCGGATTTTGCGAACGGACAGATAAATACTCTGGTAACGGCGCTCGCCGTCTTAGGCGTTTTTTTATCCCTTGTTAAAAAGAACGCTATCTTGGGAGCACTTCTTCTATCGCTTTCAATCTCATTCAAACTCTACACCGCGCCGCTTGTTCTTCTTTTCTTAAGACAGGGCGGATTGCGTCCATTTTTGTGGACAGTAGCAGGAATCGGAATCTTCATACTGATTCTTCCTTCGGCGTTTCTTGGAGTAGGAACGAACATTTGGTATTTAGGCACATTCAACGATATACTACTGTCGCATTACACAAGCGGTGGCGCACCTGAAATCTTCAAAGCGAGCGGACAGTCCCTGTGGGCAATGTTCCAACGATTTTTAACACGAACAGAT
>Ga0123519_10006693_pt1 | contig 18023 bp, 14 predicted proteins | sample YelNatPaOPRAMG02_FD_87396 | JGI IMG/M metagenome (GOLD analysis project Ga0123519, IMG submission 87396) | Hot spring microbial communities from Yellowstone National Park - Yellowstone National Park OP-RAMG-02 (version 2) | ecosystem: Environmental > Aquatic > Thermal springs > Hot (42-90C) ... | reverse complement strand
TCCACGAAGTGGCGGCCGTTCTCCGCGATCCCGAGCGGCGCGACCCCGGAAGGCGAGGATTCAGGTCGCATAGATGCTCCTCAGACGCAGGATGAGGAGCGGTTCGGCAACGGGGATGTGGAGTCCTGCGCAGAGCGTGAGAGCACGGCCGGCGCGCCGGGGCGACCCTGCGATAATGACAATGGTGCTGGGAGCCAGAGTCGAACTGGCGACACCCGGATTTTCAGTCCGGTGCTCTACCAACTGAGCTATCCCAGCACCGCGTCTGCGGTCCCGCGCACACCATGGCGGAGCCGACGGGACTTGAACCCGCGACCTCCGGCTTGACAGGCCGGTGTGCTAACCAGCTGCACCACGGCTCCGCACAGGCGCCTCACTGGGCGAAACAGGGTTCGAACCTGTGGCCTCTTGCTTGTAAGGCAAGCGCTCTTCCGCTGAGCTATTCGCCCGCGACGGCCGGGCTCTCTGCGCAGCAGGACGCGCCGCTAATTCATGTCGCAGGCCCGAATGGTGGGCGCAGCTGGATTTGAACCAGCGACCTCTTGCGTGTGAAGCAAGCGCTCTCCCGCTGAGCCATGCGCCCGCCTGGTAGCCCCAGGGGAATTCGAATCCCCGTCTCCGGCTTGAAGGGCCGGTGTCCTAGGCCTCTGGACGATGGGGCCATCAACCAACCGGTCCTTCGCCGGGGCCCGCGAGCATACGACCCCCTAGGCCGGTCCATCTAGCGCGATTCTAGCACGCACGTTTCGGCCGTGTCAAGCCGCGCGAACCCCGGCCGCGGCGCGCCCAGATATGCGAGGCGGAGCGCCCCGAAGGGCGCTCCGCCAGTGCTGGCCTGCGGGGCAAGTGATCTGGAGATCAGTACAGGCAGGGGATATCGCAGTCCGCGGACGGGCACAGCCCCGCGTCCACGCCCCACTCCGGCTTCCCGGCCGAGCTCGTCGGGTACGGTACGCGCCCGCCCCTGAGCTTCCCGTAGACCAGGCCGCCGCCCCAGCAGCCACAGGCGTACCTGGGCGACTCGTTCAGCACGGCCTGCGCGGCAAACCACTTGGCGTGGCCGTCGATGAAGCCGATGTTCACGCCTCCGAGGTGGCGGGTCGACGCGGCGCGGGCCTGCGGGTCGTTCTTCCATTCGGCCGTGGCGCCACATGCCTGCGTCCAGGTGCAGTTCGACCAGTCGGCCTCCCAGCAGCCAGGCCCCGCGCATCCGGCGATGCACGTGTCCGGGTAAGCGAGTTCGGAGTAAAGGACCGAGTCGGTGCGGGCGCCGGCGTCGCACACGGAGATGTACCACGCGGGATCATCGATCCAGCCAAGCTTGCTCTCCGCATTCTCCCAGTGGAAATTCGCCATGATGCCCATGGTGAAAGCGCCTGGCGCGCCATCGGCACTCATGTTCTGGAGCATCGTGTCGGTGACGGTGCCGCCCCACCCCGGGGGCCACGCGGTCCAGCAGACGCCCTCGATATCCTTGCCGGTGCCCCAGCTTCCTTGCCAGTACTGCCAGTAGCCGAGCCAACCGCCGGCGTAGCTGGGATCCACGATCACGCCCGGCCCGCCTTCGAGCCGCGCGCTCGGACAGCGCCACACATCGCGGTTGCGGACGTAGGGGTCGAGTATCACCGGCGGGCGCAGGAACGGGTTCGCCTGGCTGACCTTGGTCGGGTTGCACGACCCGTCCTCCATGAGGTTATCGCCGCCGCCGGGTGTGCCCGCGAAGTAGTCCAGGACCTCCTGACGGTGTTCCCTCGGCGGGAACATGTCGTCGTAGTCCGAAAGGTACATCTGGATCGCGAGGTTGATGTTCTTGATGTTCGAGAGACAGACCGCCTTGCGGGCGGACTCTCTAGCTCGCGCGAAGACCGGGAAAACCATCGCAGCGAGTATCCCGATGATCGCGATCACCACCAGCAGCTCAATGAGGGTGAGCCCTCATCGTCGAGTTGGCACGAGACCCTTCACCTCCTGCGGCTCCTTTAGCGACCATACTGCGCGACAGCGCATGCGCGGGCGCCAGCGACCCGGCGCGCCACAGCCTCACCTCCTTTCACGCTTGCCAGTGCGGGAACGCGAGCCGCCCCCGCTGGCCCGCGGCCCCTTGACAAGCCACTCTCCTGCCGGCCAAGGCATCCGTCCCACTCCTGACCTCCCTCACTATCAGTTATTCTACGCGGCCGTCTAGGCGACGGTCAATGCGGCGCGATGCTGAGGAAATGTCTGTTCTTGCTGCGCGCTCGGAGGCGCCTGAGAGTCTCCTCAGCAGGGCTGCGGGCCTGGATGGCGAGCGCCGTCTTGCCTTCCCGGCTGCCTGCCTCGGTGGGAGGGCGCTCAGCAACAACCGAATACCGCAGGTAGGGGCGGTCGCCGGGTCGAAATGCGAAGCGACTCAGCCAGACTTGCAGCGACGGGAGATGCGCGCTATGGAGATTGAGAAGCTTGCGAGCATGGCGATCATCGACTGCCACACCCACTTCGGCGGGAGGGACCTGGACGCGATCGACACGATGCTTGAGAAGGAGGCCGCGGGCGGCATCGGCGAGGTCGCCGTCCTCATCACGAGCTTCCCGGGCCGGGCGAACGCCAACGCGGAGGGGCTGTACGCGAAGTCCCGCCACCCGCAGAAGATATGGCTGTTCGCGGGGCTGGACTACTCGGCGGTCGCCAGGGATGTCGACCACCGGCTGACGTACTCACTTGCCGCCCAGGTCGACCGCCTGGCCGCCATTGGTTGCGATGGCATCAAGATGCTAAACGGCAAGCCCAACTACCGAAAGTCGTCCGGGATCGCCCTCGATTCCGTGATCTACGACGAGTACCTCGCGCGCCTGGAGGAGCGCGGTTTCCCCGTGCTCTGGCACGTGAATGATCCTGAGGAGTTCTGGGACCCGGACGCGGCACCGGAATGGGCAAGGGGCCCGGGCTGGCTGTACGACGAGACCTTCCCGACGAAGGAGTCGATCTACGAGGAGTGCGAGCGCGTGCTCGAGAAGCGCCCGAACCTGAAGATCATCTTCGCGCACTTCTACTTCCTGTCGGACGACCTGCCCCGCGCCGCTGCCTTCCTCGACCGCTACCCGAATGTGCACTTCGACCTCGCGCCCGGGATAGAGATGCTGCACAACTTCGCGAAGCGGCCTGACGAGGCGCGGGAGTTCTTCCTGAACTACCAGGATCGCATCGTCTTCGGCACCGATTTCTCGCCCGAGGGCCTTCAGTCGCGAATCTGGGTGGTGCGCAACTTCCTGGAGACCGACGAGGAGTTCCACGTCCCGACCGATGACTCGCTGTTCTGGCCCGACCACCGCACGATGATCCGCGGGATCGCGCTGCCGCACGACGCGCTGAAGAAGATCTACGCGGACAACTTCCGGCGGATCGTCTCGCCGGCCCCGCGCCCGCTGGACCGGGGCCGCGTCATCGAGGAGCTCAACCGTCTGACTGCGCTGCACGACGCGCTCGGCTACTCGCCCAACGCGCCGCGCCGGGTGGCGATGCGGCTGGCCGAGGAAAGCGTCTAGGGCGATTCACAGCGGCCAGACCGCGCAGGAGTTCCGACCCCGGAATCGCGCTGAATCCGCTGACGCGACCGTGCTGGGCACCGGGCCCGGAACCCCTGCCGCACACCCGGACAGGCAGTGCGTCGGGGCGAGCCGCCCTCGCCGGCGGCTTTTGCCTGTGTTCGCAACTCGTCAGTCGATGGGCCCTCGCATTCACACCGCCCCGCGGTGCTCGTGCCTCCCGCGCCTCCGGGAGACGTGCGGCACGGACACCCAAGCGCCGCTAATTTACCAGAAGCCGGCCCCGGCGTCATTGCAATTACTGCGCCAAGTGTTGTATATTCGAATCATGCCAGATCGACGAGGAGCGGGATACGACAGTCCGGATTGGGCGATCCGCACGGCAGCCTTCGACTTCCACCTCAGCACCGAGCGCCCGTTCACGGTCAGGCACCTGCGCCATCCCCGGCCCACCAGCACTGCCGTAAGCATCCACGACGGCATGGAGGTCGGCATGGTCCTCACCGGCGGGCTCGAGGTGCGCCTGGACGACCGGGTCGTGCCTGGCGACCCCGGCGACGTCTGGCTGATCGAGATGTGGGAGCCGCACCGCTGGCGAGTTACGAAGCCCCGCACCCAGCAACTCTCCGTGATCTTCCTCCCCGAGTTCGTGGGAGAACAGGCCCTCGGCGAGATGCCTTGGCTCAGCATGTTCTCTTGCCCGCCCCGCCACCGTCCCCTCGTCACCACGCCGGAGACCCGCAGGTCGGCCCGGGCCATCGGCGCCGAGCTGTCGCGCGAGGCGCGGGAGATGCGGCCGGGCTGGACCATCGCGGTGCGGCTGGCAATAATCCGTTTGCTGTTTGCGCTGGGGCGCAACTGGGAACCCCCGCCGCTCGCGCACGTTTCGCCTAGGCGACCCGGGGCGCTGGCCCGGATCATGCCCGCCCTCGAGGCCGTGCACGCGCGGCCGGCCAGCCGGGTCACCCTCACCCAGGCCGCGCACGCGTGCGGCCTGAGCGGTGCCCAGTTCAACCGCGTTTTTCAGCAGGTGATGGGCGTCAGCTTCGCCCGATACCGGATGCGGTGCCGTCTGGCCTACGCGGCCCACCTGCTGAGGGCCACTGGCGCTGCTATGGATGTCGTGGCCGCGCAGGCCGGGTTCGCCGATGCAAGCCACCTGCATCGCTGCTTCACCCGGCAGTACGGCGTCACGCCTGGGCGCTATCGCGAGGGCATCGAGTAGCGACTAGGCGGCGGTCAGGGCATTTGCACCGCGTTCGCCGCGATGACGCGGGCGTACCACTCGCCGCTGGCCTTCACAGTGCGCTGAAGCGTGTCGAAGTCCACCCGCACGATCCCGAACCGCTTCGTGTATCCGTGCGCCCACTCGAAGTTGTCCAGCAGTGACCAGCAGAAATACCCGCGGAGGGGAACGCCCTGCTGGACGGCCTGGTGTGCCGCCGCGATGTAGTCCCTGAGGTAGGCGATCCGCTCCGGGTCTTCGACCCTCCCGGAGGCGTCCGGCACGTCGTCGAAGGCGGCTCCGTTTTCCGTTACGTACACCTCCGGTGGGGAGTAACGCCGGCTGACCCAGACGAGGATCTCTCGCAGCCCGTCGGGATAGATCTCCCATCCCATCGCGGTCTTCGGCCCGGGCGCCGGCGCCGGGCTTGCGCGGAGTGGGCCACCCTGCGGATCGTGCCTGACGATGCTGCGGAAGTAGTTGTTGACGCCCACGAAGTCGATGCGCGACTGCACGACCTCCCGCTGCTCCGAGGTGAACTCCGGGAGATCGCGGCCGAATGCCTCTCGCATCGCCGCGGGGTACTCTCCGCGGTAGATCGGGTCGAGGAACCACTGGCAGGTGTAGGCGGCGGCGCGGGCAGCGGCCAGGCGGTCGGGCTGGGCGTCCGTCGCGGGATGCTGGGGACTGAGGTCAACGGTGATGCCGATCTTGGCATCAGGACAGATGGCCCGCAGCCGTTGAACGGCCAGCCCATGCGCCAGGCAGAGGGTGTGGCCCGCGAGCAGGCCCTCCGCCTGGTCGCGGTGGCCGGGCGCGTGAACGCCGGCGACGTGACCTGCGTGTGCGACGACGAACGGCTCGTTGAGCGTGATCCAGAACCTGACCCGGTCGCCTAGCCGCCGGCCCATGAGCTCTGCGTAGTCGGCGAAACGATGAGCGGTCTCGGCGTTCGGCCAGCCGCCGGCGCGCTGCAACGCGAGCGGCAGGTCCCAGTGGTACAGCGTGACCGCGGGCGTGATCCCGGCCGCCAGGAGCTCGTCGACCAACCTGCTGTAGAAACCCAGGCCGGCCTCATTGACCGCCCCGGCTCCGTCCGGCAGCACCCGGGGCCACGATATGGAGAACCGGTATGCCTTCAGCCCCAGCGACTTCATCAGCGCCACATCCTCCCGGTAGCGGTGGTAGTGGTCGCAGGCGACGTCGCCGGTGTGGCCGTCCCGGACGTTGCCGGGAGCGTGGCTGAACTCGTCCCAGATGCTCGGCCCCTTGCCCTCCTCGTTCCATGCCCCCTCGACTTGATAGGCCGCGGTTGCGGCGCCCCAGAGGAAACCCTCGGGGAATCTCAGCGTTGCCACAGTCTCTCCCTCCCTGAGGTCGTTCGGCGGGCGCGTCTTCTGCCCGGCTGTGCCATCTCCTGGCGGCGCGCGACGGCGCCCGCCAACGGGGCGGGCGCCGTCTATCCTGTTCCGGCGATCCGGGTCAGTCTGCGAGGATCGCGACCAAAATGAGCAGGAGCAGGATCACGACGATGTCGTTCTGGTTGTCGCCGAGCGCCCCGGCGGTCTGGACCGAATTGAGGTCGGCCGCGATGGCGTGGACCTCGGCGTCGGTCAGCAGATCGACGCGGCTGCTGGCGGCCTGCTCCGAGAGCCCGAAGTCCATCAGCGTGGCCTTCACGAGGTCACGCTCGGCGGCAACGGCCTGCGCATCGCCCGCCTTGGTGGCAGCGCACGTCGTCTGCGACGGCACTGGCGCGGCCAAGGCCAGCGGGGCGAACAGCGTCATCACCAGAGCCGTAACCAGGACCAGGGACACCGATCGCTTCATGCCTGTGGTCAAGAGCTTCACCCCCTTTCTCTCCCTGCCGACTGACGGCCTCGTGATGGCGGGAGGCGCCCACTCCTCGGGCGGCCCTGGCACTGTCGCCCATCAGCGCCTCCCCCTTCGCTCCTACGTTCCGCTCCGCGCGGCCAAAGCCTGCTGCCGTATCTGCTCCGCCCGGGCGAAATACGCGGCACGGCTCTCCAGGCCGAACTCTCGCTTGATGTCCTCGATGCTCAGCCCCTCCCGCTCCGAGGAGACCGTCCAGCAGGCCTCTCGCGAGTAGTAGCGGAACGAGATGTCCGGGCCGTACTTCGCGAGCATGTCGTCGAGCTTCTCGCCATTGTAGTCTAGGTGCAGCAGCTCAGAGTCGAGGTTCACCCGCCTGGCGATCACAATCTCCGACGTCGACTCGGCAAGCACCTCGCCGCCCTGATCCACGATCATGCCCAGCTCCCCCGTGATCGCGCTGACCATGTACGCTCCCAGCTTGTGGGCCCACGCGCGCAACTGCAGCCCGCCCCGGTACATCGAGCAGAAGAACACGACCTCGGCTCCCCCCCGGCCCAGGCCCTCCATCGTGTCGGGGAAGTTCAGGTCGAAGCATATGCACGTACCGATGCGGCCGAAGCTGGTGTCGAAAACACCGATCTCTTCGCCCGGGGTGATCCCGTTCTCGATTTCGCCGATCGTCGGGTGCATCTTGTGGTAGACGCCGGTCACCTTTCCCCGAGAATCAATAAGCACCGCCGAGTTGTACACGCGGCCGCGCTCGCGCGTCAGCGTGGGCCAGATGATGTGCAGCCCGAGCCGCTCGGCCTGCTCCCGCATCGCAGCGATGGTCGGCCCGCCTTCGGGATCCTCGGCCAGCTCGTTCCGCGCCTGCCAGCCCTCGGCCTGCCCGAGCTGGGCGTAGACCTCGGGGAAGGCAACGATATCCGCGCCCATCCTCGCGGCCCGCTGGACGTGCGCGCAAGCCGTCCCAAGGAGCTGCCCCCGCCTGTCGGGCCCATCGCCGGGCGACGGGTGGTGCGACACACTCGCGACCGTGACGTAACGTGCCATCAGCCCTCCTCACCGGTTTCCCGCGTGTTCTTCCGCGCCGGCCCCGCGACGAAGGAGCGCGCGGATGCGCTCTTGTTCTGCGCAATGGGCGGCGGCCTCCTCGCGGCGGCCGAGCTGGGCGCACACCGCAGCGAGGTGGGCATGCACCGCCAGGGCGAGCTCCAGGTCGTCCCCAACCTCCGCCAGAGCGCGTTCCAGAAGGGCCAGGGCGGCATCGTCCTCGCCCCGCAGATGGCGAAGCCAGCCCAGCGTGTCCAGGCCGTAGCCGCGGTGCGGCCCCTCTTGCTGGACCAGCGGTTCGAGCCGCTCCACCGCCTCGCCAAGATGGGCGTTCAGCTCCGCGCACAGATCGCCGAAGTTGTTGGCCGCCTCGAAGTTGGCCGGGTCCGCGGCCATCGCCTGGCGGTACCGCTGGAGTGCCTCGTCGGGCTTCCCCTGCTTGCGCAGGACATTGCCGAGGTTGACATAGGCGGGCGCGAAGCGGAGGTCGCGCCAGACCGCCTCCTGGTAGGCCCAGGCCGCGTCGTCAAGCCTCCCCTCCCGCTCGTAGAGAACGCCGAGGTCGTTGAGTTGATCGGCGGGCAGCAGCGCGATGATGCGCTGAGCCTCGCGTCGCGTCGGCGTTCGATCCAGCCGCGCTCGGTACGCGCGAAGGGCCGCCGTCAAGTTCACTTTGACGCCGTCCCGGTCGGTCTGACACCCCGGCAGGACAAGCAGCGCCAGCAGCGCGATCGCGCCGACCGCCCCCTCAGTGCGGCAACCCATCGACTACTTCCCCATCGTTCGCCGGCCCGTCGATCGTGAGCATCCAGCGGCCGCACTCGGCCCAGTCGCGGTCGAAGTTGCGGGCCGCGATCTCCTCCTCTCTCCCCTGCCCCCTGTCGACGAGCCACACGCCCTTTTCGCCATCGTAGCCGCGGACGACCACGAAATGGTTGCGGTCCGCGACGGGGCCGCGCTGGCGGATCATGCAGATGACCGGCCGATCGAGGGCGATGGCCCGCCTCAGGGCGTCCTCGGAGCCGGGCCCGGCGGTCGCGTGGTAGCCTCGTGCGCGGGCCCACAGAAGCAGGTCGAGGTTCAGCGAACCGCGGTACGCGGGCAACTGGATGTCGCGGGCGATGTCAGCCGCGCTCACCCGGCCTCCGTGGTAGGCCAGGACTGACGCCAGGGCCGCCGGCCCGCACCAGTCGCGCTGACCCTCCATCACCGGCACGCCCGCGATGTGGTGGGACGTAGGCGGGCCCGGCTGGGGACCCTTGAGCGGCATCAGGCCGGCCAGCGCGACCACCCCGAGAACAGACACGACAGACACGAACGGAGGCAGCAGGCTCAACATCCGCAGGATTCCTGGAAGCCGCGGTTCGGTAACCGCGACGCGCTTCCTGCCGCCGCCATGGTGGCGCGCGATGCAGGACTCAGGTCGAGCAGACCGAACACGAAGCTGGAGGCCGTTCGCATGGGATCGCGCAGGCCGCTCGTCATCGTCTGCATCGTGGCCGTGGTCGCGGCCGCCTTCCTCGTTTGGCGCACCCTCCCGCGTGCGCCCGTCCGCGCCGCACCCGCCTACGCCGAGCCCACCGTGCGACCGCCTGCGGTAGCCGGGGCCTTCTACCCGGATGACCCGGCCCAGCTCCGGGCCCAGGTGTCCCGCTATATCGCGGAGGCGAAGCAGGCGCCCGGCGACGGCGACCTCGTCGCTCTGATTGCGCCGCACGCGGGGTATTCCTACAGCGGCGCCGTCGCGGGGTGCGCCTACCGCCAGCTCGAGGGCCGTCACTACGATACCGTTGTCGTCATCGGGCCGGCTCATCAAGTGGCCTTCCGGGGCTTCGCCCTGAGCGGCGCGGATCGGTGGGAGACGCCGCTGGGTCCAGTGGCGATCGATCGGGAGGCCTGCAACGCAATCGAGCAGTCGTTGGGCGAGGCACGAGTTTTCGACGCCGCGCACGCTCCCGAGCACTCGATCGAGGTGCAGCTTCCGTTCCTCCAGGTGGCGCTCGGCGATTTCAAGCTCGTGCCCATTCTCATGCTCGACGCGAGAATGGACGCCTGCCGGCGGCTCGCGCATGCCCTGGCCGAATGGAGCCGCGGTCGCTCGGTCTTGCTGGTCGCCAGCAGCGACATGTCGCACTACCCAGCTTACGAGGACGCCGTGCGCGTCGACCACGAGACACTGGAGGCCATCCAGCGGCTCGACGCGGAGGCCCTGGAGCGCGTCATCAGCCGGCAGATGTCGCAGGGCGTTCCCCACCTGGAGACCTGCCTGTGCGGCGAGGGGCCCGTCAAGACCGTGCTGCTCGCCGCGGCGGAACTGGGGGCGGACACGGTGCGCGTGCTGCGCTATGCCAACTCCGGCGACGCGCCCGGTGCCTCCCACAGCGGGGTCGTCGGGTACGGGGCGGTCGCGCTCTACCGGGCGGCAGGAGAGCAGTCAGGGGCGGCCCACGGGACAGCCGGAGAACTCACCGCGGAACAGCTTCAGCGCCTGCTCGACATCGCGCGCACGACCCTTGACGCCTTCGTGACGACGGGTCGAGCGCCGGATCTCGCGCTGGATCGGGAGGATCAGGCCCTCAGGCGTCCTGGCGCGGCCTTCGTCACGCTGACCGAGAACCAGCAACTGCGGGGCTGCATTGGCTCGCTCACGGCCGACGCGCCGCTGGCTGAGACGGTCAGGCGGATGACCGTCGCGGCCGCCTCGCAGGATCGGCGCTTCGCGCCGGTGCAACCCAGCGAGCTGCCCGCCATTGAGATCGAGGTCTCCGTGTTGTCGCCGCTGCACAAAGTCTCAAGCCCGGAGGAAGTCGTCCTGGGGAAACACGGGGTAGTGGTGGAATCGCAGGGGCGCCGAGGCGTGTTCCTTCCCCAGGTCGCAGAGGAGACCGGATGGAGTCGCGAGCAGTTCCTGAGCCACCTGTGCCAGGACAAGGCCGGGCTCGCGCCGGATGCCTGGAAGCACGGCGCCACCTTGTATGTCTTCACGGTGCAGAAGGCGAAGTCGGCCGGGCCGGGATCGCCAGGGAGTGCGCATCGTGGAACGCGCAGCTAGGTCGCGCGACGAGAACCCGCCTGACCGCCTTGGCGAACGCCAGCAAGGGCTCGGGCTGACCCGACGGGAGGTGCTGAGAGCCGCCGCCGCCGGCGGGGTGCTGGTCGGCGCGGGGCTTCTGGGATCCTGTGGATCTCGGCGGGTGGCTCCGGCCGGGCCCACTCCCGGCGAGCCACACCCCGACCCCCTGCGGCGTGACGGGGTCGTCGTCGTGGTGCGCAGCGATGCCGTCATGGGCCCTCAGCGCCGCGTCGACCCCCACCTCGTCTCCGAGATGGTGGCGACAGGGATCGCGCGCCTCGCGGAAGCGCCGACGCCGCGGGAGGCGTGGCTTCGCTTCTACGCGAAGAGTGACGTCGTCGGCCTCAAGGTCAACTGCCTGGGCGCGCCAGCCACTCACACCCACCTTGAGGTGGCGCTCGCGGCCGCGTCCGGTCTGCAAGACGCCGGCGTTCCGGCCTCCAGCATTATCATCTTCGACCGGCTGACGGATGAGCTCGCGCGCGCCGGTTTCCCGGTCAACACTGGAGAGGGGCTCCGGTGCTATGGGAGCGATGTCGCGGGCTATGACACCGAGCCCATCGTTGCGGGCGAGGTCGGGTCGTGCTTCAGCCGCATCGTTTCCCAGCAGTGCACGTCCCTGCTGAACCTGCCCCTGTTGAAAGATCACGACCTGGCCGGGGTGAGCGCCAGCCTGAAGAACCACTTCGGCTGCATCAACAACCCCAACAAGCTGCATATCGGGCACTGTAACCCACATGCCGCCGATCTTAACCTCGCTCCCCCCCTGCGGGGAAAGCAGCGCCTCATCGTCTGCGACGCACTTGAGGTCATCTACGACGGAGGGCCGACTTACAGCCCCGGGACCACGGCCAACTACGGCGGACTGCTCATCGGCACTGACCCGGTCGCTGTCGACCGGGTCGGGTGGCGCATAATCGAGGACCTGCGAGCGGCGGCCGGGCTACCCTCGCTCGCCGACGACGGACGGAAGCCGGCTTACATCGAGACCGCGGGAGAGGCCGCGCGCGGGCTGGGCGTGGCGGATCTCTCTCGCATCCAGATCATAGAGGTCGCGGTCGGCTGAGGAGTCGGGATGCGGTTTACTCGTCGGGATGCGCTGAAGCTCGGCATCGGCGCCTTCCTGGGCGCAGGGGCGCTCGGGGCCGCCCGCGTGGCGCTGTCCGGCCGCGCGGACACGCCGCGGCCCTCCCGCGGTGGAGACGACTCGAAGTGGGTGCGCCGGGCGCAATACTACGAGAAGATTCCGAAGCGCCGCGTGCGCTGCCTGCTGTGCCCGAGGCGCTGCGAGGTGGGGCCAGCTGAGCGGGGCTTCTGCGGGGTGCGCGAGAACCGCGATGGCGAATACTACACCCTTGTCTACGGCCGCGCAGCCTCGGTTAACATCGATCCCATCGAGAAGAAGCCCTTTTTCCACGTCCTTCCCGGCAGCCCGATTTTCTCGTTCTCGACGACCGGCTGCAATATGGAGTGCAAGAACTGCCAGAACTGGCAGCTCTCCCAATCGCGTCCGGAGCAGGTGCCCGCCACTGACTTGCCGCCCGCGAAGCTGGTGCGCACCGCACGGGACCAGGGCGTGCGGCTCATTGCTGGCACGTACGCGGAACCGGTGGTCTTCACCGAATACCTGTTGGACGTCGCGAAAGAGGGAAAGAAGCAAGGTCTGCGGACGACGATGGTCAGCGCCGGCATGATCGAGAGGCAGCCCATGCTCGACCTCTGCCGCGAGCTGGCGGCGGTGAAGATAGACCTCAAGTCGATGCGGCAGCACTTCTACGAGAGCAACTGTGCCGGCCAGTTGGCGCCGGTGCTGAAGACCATCGAGCTGGTGAAGAGGCAGGGAGTGTGGCTCGAGGTCGTCTACCTCGTGATCCCCACGCTCAACGACAGCGAGGGGGAGATCCGTGAGCTGGCCAAGTGGATGGCGGCACACGTCGGGCCTGACGTGCCTCTGCACTTCAGCCGCTTCTACCCCGAGTACCGGCTCAAGAACCTGCCGCAGACGCCGTACGAGACCCTCACCCGCTGCTATGACATCGCCAGGTCCGAGGGGCTGCATTACGTCTATGTGGGTAACATCCCGGGACATCCCGCGGAGAGCACACGCTGCCCGAAGTGTGGGAAGATCGTGATCGAACGCCAGGGCTTCTTGGTCCGGGCCAACCACATCAAGAACGGCCGGTGTGAGTTCTGCAAGCAGGTAATCCCGGGGATCTGGTCGTGACCCCACTCTCTGCAGCCGAGGGCAGGCCGCGCGTGACGCTGCGCTTCTTGCTCGCCGTCGGGCTGCTGGGCTTGACGGAGCTCATCGTCCAGGTCGTCCTGACCCGCGACCTCCTCGCCCTGTTTCTCGGCAGCGAGCTGTCTATTGCGCTTGTCCTTGCGATGTGGCTCGTCGGCGTGGCCGCGGGCAGCGCGCTGGGCGGCCGGGTCGTCGCGCGCATCACAGCTCCCGAGCGTGCGTTTGCCTGGACGCAGGTCATAGCCGCCGTGCTCGGGCCCGCCTCCCTCGCGCTTGCCCGGCGACCGCGCCCTGGGGAGCTGACGGCCGGACAGGTGCTGGGGCCCGGCGCCATGCTCGCGGCGTCGATGGGGACGCTCGTGCCCGTGTGTGTGGTATTTGGGCTCCAGTTCGTTTTCGCGGCGCGCGCGGCGGCGCGCGTCGCGCAGCAGGCGGGCGACCCCCGGGCCGGCGTGTCAGCCGTCGCGGCGGTCTACGCGCTCGAGGCCGGCGGGGCCGTGGTCGGCGGAGCGGCCTTTCATTACGCGCTGGCCGATCACCTCGGGCCGTTCCGAACACTGGCCGGGCTCGGACTGCTCAATGTTGTCTCGGCGGCCGCTCTGCTGCGCCCTTGGCAGCCCCGCCCGCGCGGCGCCAGCATCGTGCTGACGGCCGCCGCGACCGGCCTGTTCGCCCTGGCCGCGCTCGGCAGCCGCGCCGAGCTTGCTTCGCTCAGCCGGAACCCGCGCTGGGAGGGCATGCGCGTGCTGGACTGGCGGCCCTCGCGCTACGGGCAACTCGTCGCCGCCGAGCGCGCGGGACAGGTCTCTATCTTCCAGAGCGGCCTGCTCGTCTTTACGTCGCAGGATGATTATGCGAACGAGGTCACGGCCCACCTGCCCCTCCTCGCGTGCTCTGAGCCCCGGCGCGTTCTGCTCATCGGGGGAGCTGCAACCGGGGTCCCGGGCCAGATACTGAAACACCCTGGCGTCTCGCTCGACTGCGTCGAGCTGGACCCGCGCCTCATCGACATGGCGCGCAGGCATATGCCGTCCGCGCTGGTCCGGCCCCTCTCGGACCCTCGCCTGCACCTGCACGCGGGAGACGGCCGTCTGGTCGTGAAGCGAGCCTCGCACGACTACGATGTCATCATCGCCAATGTCCCGGACCCGAACACAGCCGCGCTCAACCGATTCTACACGCTCGAGTTCTTCCGGGAGGTGTCGCGTGGGCTCCGGCCCGGAGGCGTGGCCGCCGTGACGCTAACTGGCTCGGCCCACCATCTCAGCGGATCGCTCTTGCAGGCCGCCGCCACTCTGTACTACACCATGCGGGCGGTGTTCCCGGACCTGCTCATCGTGCCTGGCGAGACGATGGTCTTCCTGGGCGCCGCGCGCCCAGGGGTCTTGCCGCGCGACTGGAGGATTCTCGCCGACCGGTTGCGGGCGAGAAGAGTGGCGACGGACTTCGTGAACGAGGCCTGGCTGCAGGACGCCCTCCTCCCCTTCCGCCGCGAGATGCTCGAGCAAACCATACTCGACGAGCCGACCAGCCGGCTCAACACCGACCTTAATCCGGTCGGCTACTATCAGCAGACGACCATCTGGCTCGACCAGCTCTCGCCAGGGCTGGCCCGGCCGGTCCGGGCGCTCTCCCGACTCTCGCCCTCGTGGAGCGCGGCCGCAGTTGTGCTGGCCGTTGCCTTCGTGGGAATGACGCGAGGACGCGGTCGCCGGGCGCGGGCGGCGGCCGTTCTGGTCGGCACCGCCGCCATCGGCGCCTTCGGCCTTGCGATTGAGCTGCTCGCTCTTCTCGTGTTCCAGGCCGGCGCCGGCTACCTGTACCACGCACTGGGCATCCTCATCGCCGCCTTCATGGCTGGCCTGGCGGTGGGAGCGGCGGTGATGAGCGGCCGCGCGGCGCCCCAGCCCGCGCTCGGCCGTCTGCTTATTGCCGCACTGGCGACGGCGGCGCTGTTCTCGGCCCTCCTCCCCGGTGTTCTCGGCGCCTTGCTGCCTGCCGAGCGGCTGATCCTGCCCGGCCTGGTCGCGCTTCTCGCGTTCGCAGGATCGCTGGTGGGAGCCGTCTTCCCAATCGCGTCGGCGCTGTACGCTGCGAACCGCGAGCCTGCTTCGTCGGCCGCCGCGGTCTACGCGGCGGATCTTGTCGGCTCGGCTGGGGCGGGGCTAGTCGCGGGCGCGCTGGTGGTGCCGCTGCTCGGCGTGGCAGGAGTCTGCTATTCCGTCGCGACCATTCTCGTGGCCGCGCTCATCCTTTCCGCGCCCCTCGCGAACTCGAGGCCGAGTCTGTCCTCGCCAACTCCCTGACGCAGTCAGCGTGCCGCCAGATCAGAGCCGTTCCCGCCAGGATCAGCACGACGCTGGCAGCGACCACTATCCCGTGAGGGATCGACGGCCGCCGCGCGGGGCTTTCGATTCTCATATCGGGGCCAGGCAGGAGGCTGGCGTCGGACTTCAGGCGTGCGAGCGTGCGCTCTCTCGCCAGCCAGGTCCGGCTGGGGACGATGTACCAGGCCTGCCGCGGCCAGCCGGCCGCCAGCAGTGCCGCCGATGCCGGCTCTGAAGCGCGCAGGATGAGCGCATCGTCGAACAGCGGCCCGAGGTGGCGCAGGCTCCCCGAAACGGTGATCGACATCCCGGCCACGCCGACCCGCCCACGGCGGACGCCGCTGCGCGCCCCGGCCACCGCGCCGCCGTTGCCCGCGGGCACGGTGCCCAGGGCGCAGTCGTCTGAGACGACGCACGCGGACAGCTCCGGCACCAGAATCACGCGCTTGGGCCCCTGCTGGCCCGCCGGCCTGTCGAAGACGTCGGCCCGGATCGCGCCGAGGGCCTTCAGCCCTTCCAGGGCGCGGCTCTCGGGCGCGGCGGCCGGGTCGATCACCGCGACCGCGTATTCCAGGCGGCCCGGGTCGGGCGGCAGCAGCGCGAGCGCGAGTACCATGATTGCCGCGCCGGCGCCAATCAGCGCCGCGCGCTTGGTCGTGCTCACCAGTCACATAGCTCCATGGGTGCTCACCCCGACCCCACCGGCTCACATGCCCTGCGGGGCGACCGGCGCGCCGGCCGCCATCGCCTCCCCGAGCACCTGCTGTCGGTAGGCATAAAGCTGCTGTGTGCGCCGGTCCGAGGGATGCCAGTACCGCAGCTCCCGGTCTGCGGCGGCGAGATTCGCAGCGGCCTCTTCTAGCGCCCCCGTGTGCACGTTAATGCGCGCCAGGGTCAGCAGGCCCCACGCGTTCCCCTCTTGCTCAGTCAGCGCGCGCCTCAGGAGACGCTCGGGCTCCTCCAGCGGCCACCCCTGGTCGAGATACAGGTCGGCCATCTCCTTGGCCACCGACGTGTAGTCCGGCGCCGCCTGCAGCGCCCGCCTCATGGCGTCGGCGCTGGCCTTGTAGTTGCCCCGAGCCCGCTCGACTCGGCCCAGGAAGGCGAGGGCATCTGCGTCAGACGGGTCCTCGGCCGCCGCCCGCTGGAAGGCTTCGGCGGCAGCCGACAGGTCGGAGCTGCTCACATACGACCGGCCCAGATAGTACCAGTCCCGGTTGGCCCCGTGGGCCCGCCGCACACCATAGAAGTCGGAGTTCACGAGCAGACCGGCCGCGGCCAGACCTGCAAGGCTGAACGCGAGCGCCCCCAGGCGGCGGCCGCGGATCATGCGCCCGACGCTGAAGAGCGCAAAGGCCGCGAAGATGCTCAACGCGGGCAGGGCCGGCATCCGATACCGGCCGCACACAAAGAAGATCGTAACTGCCACAACCTGAGTGATGACGAACAGGGTCAGGAGCCAGGCGTTGCGTCCGCGCCATCCGCCAAGCGCAATCCCGAGCAGGCCAAGGGGACCCACGATCGCGAAGGTAAAGGGCAGCCCGCGCAGGACCGAGGAATGGGCGCGCCCCCAGTCATAGCTGACGTTGTTCGGGATCTCGTACGCGTTCCAGTACAGGTAGTTCTTCTTCACAAGCAGCGCCAGCGCTGCGCCGGGATGGTCCCGCCAGAACGCCTTGGCCTTCGCCAGATAGTATGCATCCCGCTGCCGGTCGGACAGCGCACCGGCCTCTCGCCTCGCCTCGTACCAGGTGCGCTCCCATGCGATGCCAGCCGGGATCGGCGAGAAGCCGTCCGAACCCTCGTGGTTTCCTGTGTAGACGTTGATCCCGCCGTTGCTGGAGATGGGGATCAGTTCGCCGGAGATGACGTAGTTGCGCACCGTGATCGGCACGATCGGAAGGATGATGCCCACGCCGAACAGCACCACCATGCGCAGAAGCTCCCGCCTCTCGACCGAGCGGCGGAGGGAGACGAGCATGACGCCGGCCACGGGCAGCGCGAGCAGCAGCAGGTTGGGCCGGGTAAGCCCAAGCAGCCCGAGAAGGACGCCGGTTCCCACCCAGCGCGCCCCGGTGGGCCGGTCGAGCGCTGGGATAACTGCCAGCAGCAGGCCGACCGCCAGGAACGTCGCCAGCGCCGTGTCCAGAAGTTGACCCTCCCGGTACACCGCCGGGCTGTAGAGCGCGAAGATCAACCCGGCGGCAATGCCGACCGGCGAGCTGAAGACGCGACGTCCGACCAGATACACCATCCCGGCCGTGGCGGCCCCAAGCAGGAGCTGGACGAGATGCGCGCCGAACAACGCTGGCTTACCGTCGCCGAGCGCCACCTGCGCGAGCGCCAGGAAGTAGGCATACGCGGGCGCCTTGCCGAGCACCTCCTTATTGCCGATGCCGAACGTCTGAACCAGCACCGAAGCCCAGCCGTACTGCGTCTGCGAATCCATGACGGGTGAGTAGAAGAACGGCCATCGGTGGATCTCGGCGAGGTAGGCGAGACGCGGGATCAGAGCGATTGCGACGATCGCTCCGAAGTGAAGCCTCGGGTCGTTGATCAGCCGCGGACGCGCGGCGGGCTTGCTCGCCTCGGCCTCAGATACGGCGGCTGCGCACTGCGATGTGGTCATCCGGGCTCCCGTTGGAGAGGCAGCGCAAGGCGGTGCGCCGGCCTGGTATCTGAGTTCATTCTACCCGGGCAGGATTCCTGCGCGAGCGCCGTCTTGCACAGCCCCCCCACACGGGTT
>Ga0123519_10006692_pt1 | contig 18024 bp, 21 predicted proteins | sample YelNatPaOPRAMG02_FD_87396 | JGI IMG/M metagenome (GOLD analysis project Ga0123519, IMG submission 87396) | Hot spring microbial communities from Yellowstone National Park - Yellowstone National Park OP-RAMG-02 (version 2) | ecosystem: Environmental > Aquatic > Thermal springs > Hot (42-90C) ... | reverse complement strand
GCCCGTCAGGCCCCTCTCAGGCCATAATCAAACACGCCCCGCTCGCCCGTCAGGCCCCTCTCAGGCCATAATCAAACACGCCCTGCTCGCCCGTCAGGCTCCTCTCAGGGCGTGATTCATCACGCCCCGCTCGCCCGTCAGGCTCCTCTCAGGCCATAATCAAACACGCCCCGCTCACCCGTTAGGCTCCTCTCAGGGCGTGATAAATCATACACCGCTCGCCCGTTAGCCTCTCAGGCCATAATCAAACACGCCCCGCTCGCCCGTCAGGCCCCTCTCAGGCCATAATCAAACACGCCCCGCTCGCCCGTCAGGCCCCTCTCAGGGCGTGATTCATCACGCCCCTACGGGATGAGGCCAGTGCCGGTTTCGGGGGAAAAAATTCATAATCCCAGCCCTATTTAAAACTATCGATTAAGCGCTGCCCTACATTGTAGCGCACGGGAACATTATGACGGTAGAGCGTCACACCTCCCTGCCCGTAAATGCTCCAGTCAACCCTTCTGCCAGCTTCACCGTCATCGACGATGGCGGTCTGTTGGTCAATGCCCAACACCACAATCTCTGGGATGGCGCGCGTCAATCTCTCTACCCAGCCAACACCGAAGAGGTCATGATGTGGTAGCACGCAGGTATTGGGCAAGAAGCCCCAACCGGCGGCAATCTGGCGCTGAGCGGGCGCAAAATAAAACTGGCAGAGCAGCATGGCTCCCGCCCCGCTACCAGCCAGCACCGCTCCTTTCTTATATGCATCGCGCATCGCCTCCAGGCAGGCACTTCCTTGCAAGGTGCGATGCGCGTAAGTCACAAAACCATCCGTCAAATAGATCAGGCGCGATTGGCTGATATAATTCGCCATCCAGGGATCGTTGGCCGAACGCTTGTCCGTCACCGGCAGCACCTCAACTCTTTTAGCCCCCAGTTCACGAAACCAGAGCCGTGCCCGTGACCCCATTGTCTGATAACGCTGGTCAGCCGCCACCGCCGTAGGCAAGACGCTAATCGGCACATTCAAGCCACCTGCCAGCTCTATCGCACGCAGGTCCGGCTGCTGCATAACGCCCTGAAATTCAGCGCCGCCAGCTAGAAAAAGATAACCCGCCATGATTGCCTCGTAGCTCCTCTTCTGCGTGTCAGGACGGCCTTCCCTGGCCGTCCACAACTCTACAAAAATATACAGATGAGATACTTAAAGCAAACGTATCAGACCGATGAGATATTGTCAAGAAACAAGCAATAATTCGCCGGGCGAGCGCTTGACGCCTCACGCTTTTCCAGATATGCTTGTTGTATCAAAGCGATTCTCTACATTTATGCCAGGAGATCTTTATGCCTCAACCCTCTACCGCCTACCGCCTGATGCCGGAGGTCAAGATTCGCCGCGAGTCTTTCGGTGGCATCCTCTATAAATATGGGTGCGCGGATCGTGGCGCGCTCTCGTTCATCAATTCTCCGCAACTGATCGATTTGCTGATCGAGAGTCAGCAGCAGTACGATGGAAATGTCAGCGCCGCTATTGCGCACAGGCGCTATTCCGAGAGCAGCAAACAGAAACTCTATGCCGCGCTAGACAATCTCATCGAGCGCGGTTACATCCAGCAAGAGATATAATCGACTTCGCAACATGTATGTCACGAGAGGAGTTCTTCCACAATGACGGATTTTGTGCGTTTTATTGAGCGTTCTCCACGCCATATCGGCACTATTCATCCCCTGGCGCTGAATGCGCTGCAAGAGGCGGGCACACCTGCACCACAGCCCCCTCCAACACAGCGCGGTTCACAGCGCTTCCTGCAAGGTGGCCTTTCGGCCCCGATTACCGTCACGTGGGAGATTACCGCCGCCTGCAATATCGCCTGCGTCCATTGCCTCTCGGCCTCCGGTCGCCGCCGCCCCAACGAATTGACTACAACGCAAGCGCTGGCGCTGGTCGATGAACTGGCCGATATGCAGGTCTTTCAGATTCACTTCGGCGGTGGCGAACCTTTCATCTATCCAGGCATCTGGAAAGTGCTGGAACGCTGTACCGAACGCGGACTGGTGATGTGCGTCAGCACCAACGGCACCCTGATTACGACCGAACGCGCCAGACGCCTCAAACAGTTCAATCCGCTCTATTTCCAGGTCAGTCTCGATGGTGGCACAGAACGCACCAACGATAGTATACGTGGCAAAGGCGTCTTCACACGTGCTTTGCGTGGACTGGAACTGCTGGCTGCCGAGCAACATAGCCTGACGGTCAATTCGGTCTTAACGCGCCACAGCTTCTATGAGTTAGATAGGCTCTATGAGATTGCCGTCAGCTTCGGCGCAAAATTGCGCGTCACCCGCCTGCGTCCCTCCGGTCGAGGCCGCGATGTGTGGGAAGACCTGCACCCGACACAGGAGCAATACCGCGAATTTACCGTCTGGCTCAGTGCGCATCCCGACGTGCTTACCGCCGATTCGTTCTTCCACCTCAACGCACTCGGACACAAGCTGGCCGGACTGGATACCTGTGGCGCGGCAACCGCGACCTGCTGTATCTGTCCCGAAGGCGAGGTCTACCCTTGCGCCTTCTTCCAGGCTCCAGAGTTCGAGGCAGGCAACCTGCATACACAAAGCTTCCGCGAAATCTGGCAGCAATCTACCCTCTTCGACTACTATCGTAAGATGGGTAGTGGTGCCTGCTCCGGCTGTGGCCAATACAACGTCTGTCACGGCGGTTGCCCCGCTACCAAATGGTTCGTGCATCAAAAGCTGAGCATCCGTGACCCCGAATGCGTACTGGCCTGACATTCCGCATGGACGTGATAATAAACCTTAACCCGTAGGTGCATGATTCTGAATTTTCACCAGCGAAGTAGGGGCGTGATTCATCACGCCCTGTTCGCGGCCTGACAGGCGAACAGGGCGTGATGAATCACGCCCCTACGGGATGGTACCATCGTCAATTTCGGTTAAAAAATTCATAAGTGTGTTCCCACAGAGCTTCGAACGTTAAAACTTATATTTTATGCTTTATCACCGGCACAAGCGGTTTCCACGTTCTATGCCGAATGCAGCCTTGCACAACGCCGATTTCGTAGGCACAATCATCGAGCAGCGCACAGAGGGCAAACGCGGCTATATTTATGCGTGGCTTCAAACGCACGTAATCAACCCCGATCACAATGGCACACATTAGCAAAAGGCATACCAGTATCGGCGGCAGGAGCCACCCGATCAGCAGCGCCGGCAAGGTATAATAGCGCGTGAGGTGGCGGCAGAGGTGATACATGTAGGAGAGATGTCCGCGTACCGTTGCCTTCAACACGGTGAAAGCTCCCAATGACACCCGTTGCGCCCTTAACGCTTTCAAACGACGCTGCGAACCGATCAGACAGGTTATGATGGCTAAAAGAAACATCCCAGCTTGCAGGAGCCACGAGGCGGGACGGCGACGATAGGTACTCTGTATGCCTGTGGTGATACTCAGTGGTGCGCTTGATGCTATGCCTCCCAGGGTAGCAGAGGCAAAAAGAGCGGATTCGGGCGGCAAAAACAGAACACGGCGCTCGACGGCATGGCGCAGCAGCAAACTGGCTTCGGATGAGGCATAAGCCATACGAGTGCGCAAAAACGCTGGCAGGCTGGTACGATAATCGTGGTAGACGACGCCACGGGGCAAATAGAGGATACTCGCCCCACTATCAATGATGCGACGACAGAAATCGACATCCTCTCCCAGACTGAGGTTGGCGAAACCACCCAGTTGTTGCCAGAGCGCGCGGCGCACGAGAAAATTGGCCGTTGGCAGATACGTCAGTGGCCCTTCGCGTTTGACCTGCTGCGCACGCTGCCCCATGAAGAGCGAGGAGCGCGCATCCTCGTAGCGTCCCAACAGACTCTCACGCTTAAAGGCACGAATCATCCCGCCGACTGCACCAATCGCCGCTTGCTGAAACGCAGGCACCAGTTCGCATAGCCAGTTAGACGAGGCGACACAATCGCTATCGATATAGGCCAGCAAGGCATGCTGAGCCGATGCAGCCCCATCGTTCCGGCTCGTGCCAACACCCACACGTCGCCTATGTCGTAGCAGTCGCAACGCTGTATTCGGTGGCAGCGCCTTCTGCATATAGCGCTCTACCATCGCACAGGTATCATCAGTTGAGGCATCATCAACCACGATGATCTCCAGCGCGGCAGGATAATTCTGACGCAGGAGTGATTGTAAACAACGCTCCAGTTCACGCGCGCGATTATAAGAGGGAATAATGACCGAGACAGGTGGCCACGTGGCAGGAGGTAGCGCAGGGCCAGCTTCCAGCAATCCACGCCAGCGCAACTGATCGCACAAAGCTTCAACACGCTTGATGGGCAACGCCAACATTTCTGCCAGTTGTGTACACGTCTTTGGCTCCGTACAAAGCTGTAAGAGCTGTGCCTGGGCAGGTTTGAGCCGCAACACGCGCAAAGGATAATCGCAGAGAGCCAGCATCTGTTCATTCTGTTGCTCAAGACGCACCCCATGTTGCAATACATATGCGCCCGCCGGTACTGTAGAAGTACGTTCGCTCATGCCATCGTCTCCGCCAGCATCGACAATAATTGCCCCGGTAGCACAAATTCATAGTCGCGCTCTAGCTGCTCCATCGCCTTTTTGATCTCAGCTAGCGTAATATCCCATGCCAGCAAATAGATATTAAGAAAGAGCGGGCGCTGTCTATGTAAATATACAGCGCGCGTCACCTGTTGAACAATTTGAACTGCACTAGCGGCCAGACCCAGGTTTTGATAAACGGGTATTTTATCCTCTATATGCCAGCAATTATAGAAGAAGCCAGAGCCGCTTAAGATACCTCTTAACCCATAATATGACAATTCACGAACATATTGTCGCTGCTGCTCTTTCCCTGCGAAATTCATACCGGTAAGATAAGACGCGAAAGGAATGCCAATACGCTGTAAGATGTTCGCATCCAGCACACTCAGCACAGATAGATGCATAGCTTGCATCATTTGCCCTGTACGCTGCAAAAATGGGCTTAGCTGGCCCTTCGGCCAGGATGTGGGATACATGTAGCCTGCGCCACTTGGCCCGGCAACCAGTTCATCATTCGCGGTCATGCTATTGAGATAGTAGGATGCAAGAGCGGGAGCGGCTTCGTGCAAAACCGGTGAGATTGTCCAGCCCAGTGGGAAAGAGCCACGGAGCGGCTCACGCCAGAGTTGCCCCATGCGGTGCTGGCAATACTGAAGATTATCACCATCGCTGATAGTAAAAGAGACATAAACCTTATCTGTCTTGATCGCCTCCATGCCCGTTGTGGAGCGCGTTGTCAGTGTCGATTGGGAAAGAGGCTGTACCGCACTCCACACCTCCAGGTTCGTGCAGTAATCGCTTGCCAGCACCGGTATGGCGACAGACGAGGTGAGATTAACACCGGTTCCTTCATCAATAAACCAGCCGAGATGCACAGCGCGATACGCAAAACAGGCGAGAATCTGTTGCATCAAGTGTTGTTCGGAGAGCAGCCCCACGCTCAGGTCGGGCAGATAAGCGCGCGCATCAAGCCAGTAAATAAAGGTGCGCGTGGCAACCAGGTACGAGCGTAAATAATCAACAATGGTCGGATTGAGTCCGGCCACAAGCTGTGGCGAAGCATCGGCAAGCAGGTGCTGGTACGCCCACGCATATGCCTGTAAGCGGCTGCGCCATTGATAAGCACGTAAATCGACCAGCACGGACAGTTGATAGCGCTCCTGCAACGCCTGAACCTGCGTTGGAGCCACGACCAGCGCATTCTTCTGGCCCGCCAGCATTGTGGCAACATTGATTGTATCGAGCAGCGCCGGGTCATAAACGATCATACCCTGTACGAGTTGCCGATGTGTCGTCAGTAACACTGACAATACCTCGTCGCCGACGATGTTGGGCCGCTCATGGGGGATCTCCTGTAAGCAAGATTGCAGCCAGAAAAGGTCGTCATCTTTGTAGATAAGATAGATGGAAACCTGCGTGCGATGAATCAGGCCCACCAGTGCGCTAAGCGTCAGGCGTGCATCTGTTGATGTCTGACGAATATCGTACACAACGAGTTGCTGAGGTGGGGGAAAAGTAGGGAGCATCCTGTTCTGCCAGGCCTGCACATCTCCCACGTGATCTTCTTTCTGCTGCATAACTATCCTCTCATAACTGCAATACATCTGTATAGTATGCCCGGATGGTGATAGAACCCAGGTTTTGGCGTTCACATACCGATCAACTCGGCTTTCTGAATGATATTGCGGGCATTTCTGACCACTGCCACGTCAATCATCTTGCCCTCATAAGCCACAGCACCCAGACCTTTAGCCTGCGCCTCGCGGTAGAGCGCATCGATAGCGCGGGCGCGGGCAACCTCCTGTGGAGCGGGCGAAAAGACCTCGTTGGCAATCTCGATCTGATTGGGATGAATAGCCCACTTGCCAACCATGCCCAACACCTTCGCACGCATACATTCGCGGCGATAGCCATCCGTGTTCTTGAAGTCCAGATAAGGGCCATCGATAGCATCGATACCGGCGGCGCGCGCGGCGATAACAACCTTGTTGCGCGCATAATGCCAGAGATCACCAGGATAGATATCCAGATCGTTGCCAATATATTGTGCGTCAACCCCTTGCGAAGCGCTATAATCACCAGGACCGAAAATCAGCGCCTCCAACCGACTGCTGGCACGTGCGATCTCCTCAACGTGAATCATCGCCTCCACCTCCTCGATCAGCACCTCCAGGCCGATGGGCCGCGTGCGATGCAGGCGCTGCTCGATCTGTGTCAGTAGCACATCAACCCACCAGACATCACGTGCTGCCTTCACTTTAGGCACAATCAGCAGGTCTAAATACTCACCCGCCTCCTCTACAATAGCGATAATATCCTGATAGGCATATTCTGTACCAATATCGTTAATACGCACTGCGCGCGTTTTCTTACCCCAATCTAACGTTTTCAGCGCGTGAATGACCTTTCCACGTGCGGCTACTTTCTCATTCGGGGAAACCGAATCTTCCAGATCCAGAAATACCAGATCGGCGTCGCTACTGGCTGCCTTCTCTATCATTCGTTCATTACTGGCCGGCGTCGATAATTCCGAGCGTCTCAAGCGCATAGCAGTTCTTCTCCTCTCTACAATCTCGTAAAGGCTGACCACGAAATCATTATAACAGACAAGAGTCTTCAGATAGCAGCAACTGGCAAACAATCATTATAGATTTGCCTTGCCGCCTATCCGGCCATGAGAGCCTCCCTATAGACATGCGTCTGTACAATATGGAACAATAAAACACTGTATGACGCATTGATAATAAAGAAAGAAGATGGCCATGAAACGCAAGCGAGCTGATCGCGTAGACTGGTGGCGTATCCTTCAGCGCCGTTTTGCCCTCACCCGTATTGAAGAGTCTTCCTTCAAAGGCTATGTAGCGCTCTTCTATATCGACAAAGTGATTGAACCGCTCATTGTCACACACGGCAACGAACGTGTGTGTCTGGCCGATAAAGGCTACCAGTGGCTTCAGCACTTTCCCGACCACGAACCCTATGCGCTTACCTCGATCTTCAACGAGCAAGGTGAGCTGGTACGCTGGTATCTGGATATCTGCAAACGGCACTGGCTTGACGAACAGGGCATCCTCTGGTACGACGACCTTTATCTCGACCTGGATATTTCTCCTAACGGCCATATCAATGTCCTGGATGTAGATGAGCTAGACGAGGCGCTGGGAACAGAGGGAGTGACGCCTGGCGAATACGAAATGGCATGGCGCGCGCTGGACAATGTGATGAGTGCCATTGAAGCAGATATGTTCCCGCTCTTCTGGTTCTGTGAAGAGCATCGTCAGCTCCTGCTGCCCCTCGTCAAGTAGGTTTTATAGCAAAGCCTATCCACTGTATATTTGCATATGTATCCAAACTTTTTGCGGCTATCTATCGTATATGCCTGTGATAATTGTTTGTATAGCACGAGAGAAAAGATGCAATGTACAAAGAACAACTTATCCGCGAGGCGCTGGATTAGCACACAACAAGGCTCGATGGAAGAGCTTATGCTCAGCCAGATTAGCACATTGCGTGAGCAGATGGTCAGTGCACAGGCTCTGGCCGCTCAACCTGTGCCAGAAGAGCCACCGACGATGATTGGCCCCTGGGGAGCAATGCGCATACGACGCTAAGCCGCTTGCCTTTGCAATACTTTCTTTTATATACTATTGATGGCAACTGATGACATCTTTCGTCAGAGTTGCCATTCTTCATCATAAATGATAGAGAAGAGGATTTTGTGTTATGCGTCTGGGATTACAGGTTCCCAATTTCACCTGGTCAGACGACCAGAATCAGCTTGGCGATACCTTTGGCCTGATCGCGGAACGTGCCGAGCGGGCCGGTCTTTATAGTCTGTGGGTCATGGATCACTTCTTTCAAATCCGCACTGTGGGTCCGGCGGAGCATGAGATGCTTGAGGGGTGGAGTGCGCTGGCCTTTGCCGCTGCGCGTACCAACCGCATCAAGCTGGGCACAATGGTCACAGGCGTGACCTATCGCCATCCGGGCCTGCTGGTGAAAACAGCGACGACCCTGGACGTGCTATCACACGGACGTACCTATTTTGGCATTGGCGCAGCCTGGAACGAGCAGGAGCATCGCGGCCTGGGCGTACCTTTCCCCCCACTGGCCGAACGCTTCGAGCGGCTTGAAGAGACGTTGCAGATCGCGCTGCAAATGTGGGCCGGCGATGAAAAGCCTTTCGAGGGAAAATACTATCAGCTAGAGCGTCCACTGAACTCGCCACAGGCTATCCAGAAGCCTCATCCGCCCATTCTGATCGGTGGTACAGGCGAAAAGAAGACATTGCGGCTGGTCGCCCAGTATGGCGATGCCTGCAACATCTTCGCGCGCCTGGGCCATGACGAGGTTAAGCGCAAGTTCGACATCCTGCGCAACCACTGCCAGACCTTTGGGCGACCCTACGAGGCTATTGAGAAGACTACGCTGGATAGCCTGTATATTACGCGCGACGGTCGCAATGGCAGCATGACCCCTGCTGCCGCAATAGACTACTTCGCGGGCCTTGCCGCTCTGGGCGTAGATCAGGCCATTTTCAGTCTGCGCAATGTGCATGAGGCCGAGCCGTTCGAGGTACTGACCACCGAGATCGTTCCGGCGGTAGAGAAAATCGTCCCGGCGGGACGCTAGCACGATATTGGGGCATGACACCCCTCATGGCTGTCATACCCCAATATTATATAATGGATGTTACATTTGTTTTTCCACTGTGAACCGTATTTTGCGCGAGAAAACCTTCTCGAAGAGATCGGCCTTCTCATAGGCGTTTTCCAATTCCTCATCGAGATCGGCCAATGCACGAATATGCAATTGAACCGCCCATATCGTTCGGTTGCAATGCGCTTCGTCAACATTCAGGCTCAACACCCGTCCATCATGATTATAGTCAAGCGCATCGGCTATACGCAGTAACGCAGCTAATACCGAGACGCGCTTACGCGCTGCTCGCCCAAGAGCAGCGTACTCCTCATGCTGGCGGCTGGGCAAGGCGCGCCGATGATAACGCGCAATACAGGCTATTTCATAGCGCTCTTGCTCACTAAAATCGGGCAGAGGCGTATCTTTAATCAAACGAAACGAATGTTTATGATGACGGCGCATCTCGACCATCATACCAGTATTATGCAAAAGAGCCGCCCGATCAAGCAAAAGCATTTCTCTTTCACCCATTTTATGTAATACCCGTGTTGCCTCAAAGAGTTGCGCAGAGAGACGCGCCACCTGACGGGCATGTGGCCAGTCCTCTACTAGCAACCCACCGCTAAGATACAATTCTTCAGCAGTAGGTTGTGTCTGCTGCCACCAACTTACATCCTCAAGCGAGTTTGATATCATTGCAGGTTCCCCCATCAGTGGGTAGATCGTTCCTCGAATACATTTACCTATCTAAAGAGATAACCACGCTGCCGAAGCTCTATCTCTATCCTTCTTGAAGAGCTGGGGGACAACGCTGTCACATGATACAGCAACGCAGCAAATTAACCACCTGACATTATGCGTTCAATGTCGCCAGAACCTCACGACGAAAATCCCTGCCTTGCAAATAGTACCAATATTGCCTAAAATTAGCGTACAATTTTTCACGCTGAGCTTGCAAACTTGACAATAAACATTCCAGACCATAGCGTTCCGTTGCATCTGGCAACGTTTGGGGATTGAGCAATGTCGCCACTAACGCAGGTGGCAAGGCTATATCCCCTTTCCGGCCTTTTTTTCCTTTTCCGGCCTGCAATAACATATCTTCATAAGCCCTGCCGCTATCCTGCCCCCCCAGGCAAAGCCGCAAGAGCGCAATCACGACATCATGATCGTGCAATTCGCCCAGCATATCTTGCAGGCGCGTTAGCTCCTCAATCACCGTCGGCGTCTGAGCAGAAAGTACAGCGGCAAAAAGCTCCAGAGTATAACGCAAACGTTTCGCAGCAATGCGCAAATTATGCAGTTCATGGACAGCATAGGGCTGATCTACAAAGCCGCTCCATTGATACAGATCATCAAGCCTGGCCTTGACGATCAGATGCACATTATCGATCAATGGTGCCTGGGAAGAGAGACCTTGAACGGGACGTGCTTTGGCCATCATTCCTCTCCTTCCGGCAGACAAGACGCAAGTTGAGCCAACAGCGCATCTCCGTCAAGACGCAGCAGCAAGGATTCCAACGCCCTCTGCTGCTGCTGACGATACTCCTTCAAGCGTGCGATAAACCAGTGTATGCCTTCTCTGCGCTCATCGCCTATCTGAGCAAGCTGTTCTTGCAAATGCTGAATTAACACATCCACATCACGCGCATTGCCGAGGGCATTTGCCAGTTTCTTGACGCTCCGATAGCCCTTCCGCAGAGCTTTCGGGTCGCAGAGCGAAGCATAAGCATCTAAAGCAGCCCGCAGACGGCGCGTGGCAACCCGCATCTTATGCACCGCTTCCGGGTCTTCATTGCGTAACACCTCATCACGCCATTCGAGCATCTTCTGCGCGCGCTCGATGATTAACTGTCGTCCAATCTGCGTAAAGCTTGCGTCGCTGGCGACCAACTCATCAAGCGTGCTATCATCAGCGTATGTTATCGCCTCTGACCACTGCTCCTGCTGCTCGACCTGGGCCACTATCTTTGCCTGCCATTGCTCCCCATAACGAGCATAGGCCAGCAACGTGCCTTCGCGGATACCGTGAGGACTGACGCGAATCTCGTCAAGCTGGAAGTGCTGCATAAACGCCTGGATAATGCTGGCCCCGGCGGGAAGAATCAATGCTCGTCCCAGTGGTTGTTGAAAGCGGCGCGCGATCTCCTCTGCCGGTAACGCATAGAGCAGTCCCTGGCAGCGCAACAGGTCATCGTAGCTCATACGCTCCTGTGTTAGCTCCACTCCGAAGGCCCCGTGCACCAGATAGAGCAGCGAATTTGCGCTACCACCGGTGACAATCAGCACAGAAGGTACCTGTTGCAGGTGAATACCTTCCATAAAGGTGTGCAGGAAAGTCTGAGCTACCTCCAATTCATCGCGCGTCGGTGGGTCAGAGGGGAGATAGCGGTCATGCAGCCAACCAGAGCCAAGTGGGAACGAGGTGCGCCACAAAATCCGCTCGTCCTCTGCCGTCACCAGCTCGGTACTGCCGCCGCCAATATCCATCACACCGATCAGATCGGGCGCGTGAAATTCGTGGCGTAGCGGATACGTGGCTCCCATAAAGGTTAGCGTCGCTTCGACCATGCCATCGACCAGCACCATCTCCAGGCCGGTAGCCTCTTTGACCACCTTGATAAACTCAGCATTATTACTGGCCTTACGAATCGCCTCGGTTGCCACCACTAAAATCTTTTCCGCGCCATGCTGCTCGGCCAGCGTCTGGTACTGCCGGATAGTGGCAATAGCGGCATCGCGTTTCTGTTCTGAAATCGCTCCCGTCGCCGTTACACTCTCGCCAATGCGCACCATCTCCACTTCATCAGCGAGAATAGTGAGGTCGTCAGCCGTGCAGTGTGCCACGACAATATGAATTGTATTGCTTCCCACATCAATTGCCGCATAGATAGGCGCGCTCTGCTCAGACATGCTATAAGCTCCTCAACACACGGGCACACAACATCCCCCCTGGCTCGCGTACCTGATGGTTACGCGCGCCACAGGGAACCGAACGGAACAGGTACATACTAAGTATAGCACGTGGATGATAATCCATGCGCTGCACTGAGGAGAGGAGAAGCAAGCAAAACTGCTATCACCCCCAAAAATTGGCCCCAGAGACTATTGACAAGGCGCAAGAGATACTGTAGTATAGTGCGTGTCCAGGAAATGGAAGTCAAATGAGCCGAAGTGGTGAAATTGGTAGACACGCAACGTTCAGGGCGTTGTGCCTTAACTGGCATGGGGGTTCGAGTCCCCCCTTCGGCATTTACCAACCAATCAAAACGCCTCAAGTGGCTCCAGATGCAGCTTGAGGCGTTTCTGCTTTTCCCTATCAACCATCCTGATAGCAAAACTGATAGCAAAACGTACCAGCGTTGCTATCAGCCCCTATTCAATATTTTTATCCTCATTCCTATCACCCTCACCCCTATCAAGAACATCATTCAACTTTTTCGCAGCGTCCTGCTGCATTGTTGGCAACACATGAGAGTATATATCCATCGTCATACTAATTTGATTATGCCCCAGCATCTCTTGCACGACCTTTGGATGTACCCCTGTATCCAACAAGATAGTCGCCGCACTATGACGCAGATCATGAAAGCGCATATCCGGCAACCCCGCCTGTTGCAGCAACGCCTTAAATTTCTCCAACACATGGTTCGGATTCAGCGGCGTCCCAAGCGAGGTACAAAACACCAGATCATTGTCTTGCCACTCAGCACCAGCCTCAGCCATCGCCAAGAATTGACGCTTCCTATGTTCCCTCAACGCCTCAAGAGCTAGCGGAGCCAACACAATACTACGCCGACTTCTCTCTGTTTTCGGTTCAGCTTCAATATAATGCTGACCAGTCTCTTTCGCTAGCTTCGTCGGTACACGACTCAGCATACGCCGCACCTGTAACGTACCTTGCACAAAGTTAATGTCTTGCCATTTGAGTGCCAGCACTTCACCCCGACGCATCCCTGTTGTCAGCGCCAACACAAACAGCGCCTCTAGCTTATGCCCTTTTACCATCGCTAGCAACTGCTGTGCTTGCTCAATTGTCAACGGTGTAATCTCATGATATGCCCGACGAGGAGCCGTCACCATATCACACACATTCCGAGCAATCAGCCCTAACCTCACCGCATCACTAAGCGCCTTATGCAACATCGCATGCAATGTATTCACCGTTGTAGGAGACAGGCCCTCTTTTAACTTTTTTGTATAGAGCGCCTGGACGTTCTGAGCTGTCAACTTCTGCAACTGGACGCGCCCGATCACTGGAACGATATGCAAGCGTACATATTCCTCATACCGTTCGTAAGTACGAGCGCGCACCGATACTCTACGATCTTCAAGCCACTGTAGCAAGTACTTCTCTAGCGTCTGCTGAGAAGCCGTGACCAGCGTTCCTTGCTGCTGCTCATGCAACGCTTGTTTTAGCTTCTCTTGTACCTCTTTGCGGGTTTTCCCATAGAAGACCTTACGCTTGCGGTTTTCCAAAGTGATAGCAGCAACCCAACGGCCATCTTTTGCCTTATAGATAGAGCCTTCATTATGGCCCCGTCTCTTTTGTGGCATATGCCCCCCTTTACTCAACAAAAACCCGCTTTCCAGAAATATGCACCCAGGAAAGCGGGTATAGTCAGCACACACCTACAAAGAGCATTGTCTTTCACGCTCAGCCAGCCAGCGCTCTAAAGCAGCAGGACGCACGCGCACCGCACGGCCAAAGCGTACCACCGGTAAGCCCTCTTTTGCGATCAGCTCATAAACCTTCGCCCGACAGAGGCCCAACGCTTGTGCAACCTGTGGAATGGTCAACACTTTTGGTTCAACTCGCATTATTTGCATGTCTCACCTCTCTTACTTATACCGTTGTAACCCCATACAACTTTTGCTTTTTCTGTACTTCCGCTAAGAAATCGCGCATGTGTTCTTCCAGATACTCCGAGCCAGCCTCATACAACCAGCGCAGGAGCAGCGACACATCCGCATCAGAAGCCGCATACTCACCACCAAGCCATGCCGCTAGCGTCGAACAATAGCCGATCACCGCCGCTAGCCCCCGCTCAACATTTTTCTGTCGCACCCGTTGGCGCACCACCGGCCCTAGCTCGACTTCCCCAGCGTCACGAAAGGCCGACTGAACGAGCCGCCACACTGGATGTACCGGCCAGCGCGATCTATTGCTATCATCCATCGGTATCACCAAACGGAGCCAGCCATCCGGCAAGCCATCCGCACCACCCGCCGGTTGACCCGCCGCATAGCTCCACAACGAACCAATCTCCGCCAGGAAATCATAGGCCCCCTCTATTGGCTTATCCAGATTGCGCAGAAATTCCCGCCGAAAGCGAAACTCTACCCGCCAGACATCGGACGTCCCATCCCAAACCACACAGCCTGCTTTCTCACGCCGCCAGTAGTCGTAAAACCAGGTCTTCTCGGACTTCTGCACAATCTCTAGCGTCTTGTTATAGATGATGCCAGAAATTGGCGCACCATGATTGCTAAAGCGCAATGAGGAGACACGTCGATAATCAAGCGCAACCTCATCCACCCCCGCCGTATAGATCGCACTCTGCTTGCGCACCCGCGAAACGAAACAGTGTTCATAGTCCACTTGCGCAAAGTCAAAGCCCACCAGATCAGCGCACAAATGCACTTCCGAGACTTGCAAATGGATATATTCGCCAAAGATGGAGCGCAGAAACCGGTGTACCTCAGCCAGCGCATCCCCCACCCAGGACACCGACCACAGGTACTCAGAAGCAAGCCGTACCTGGGCTATCACATCTCCAAACTTGCCCCGCGAAACCACCAGTGAGAGCAAGCGGCAGGTCAGCAGCCAGCGCCATTGACGGCCCGCCCCATGCGGTTCCATAAACAACAGCGTGTCGTTGAATGCCCAGGAAGACACCACCGGTTGTTCTCCCCGCCGCGCTTCCGCTTGCAAGGCATCCAGTTCTACCTGCAATGCCTCATCCAGATCGCGCTTGACCGGATGAAACTGCTTATCCGCATAGCGCACATTCAAGATCAACGTATCCACCCCAAAGCCCACCAGACCAACCGTCTCAACCATCAGCCCACCTCCACACCATCAGTCAACAAAGACAATTGCATTCCAAGCGCAGGAAGAGGGGCTGGCATATCACAAGGACGCTGTTGCAAAACCAGCAGACCACTTCGCGTATAGCCCACCTGACACCAACCGGCGCGACGATAACAGCGTCCCCAATCCCGTTTCTTGCGCACTTTCGTGGGATCCACAAACGTAATCATCCCTTGTTCGGGGGCTGTTCCCCAGAGAAACCGTGTCGCCGCTACCGCACAGGCAATCAAATCGCTGGACAGGTAGGCCGACTCATTACGAAACAACGAGCAGAGCCACGCCCCCGCCCAGGCATGCTTGACATAGCAGGGATAGGGCCAGGACGACACCCACAGCGCATCAGCCGCCTCCGTCAGCAGCACCAAACACCGCCCAGGTGGCACAAACTGAGCCGCTCCAGGTGTTTTTCGGCTATAATGCCGGTCAGCCAGAGCCGCCGCGCGCACATCAGCACGAGACGAGCGATACCAGGGCATCACTCCAACAGGCACACGTTGTTGTCCCATCAATACCCCTCACTCTCTGATAAGAAAAAGAGATAACAAGAGACCAGAAGCCAAGACCCTATGTAGATAGAGAGGCGCGTGTTACTTGCTTTGCGCCTCTCTCGCCACTGTTCACAGCCCACAATGCACAAAGTACGCCGCCCGCGCATGCTCATATGCCTCTAACAGCAACTCAGACAAAGGCAAAGACGCTGATCTATCCGTTACCTGCTCATACAGGCGCACCACCTCAGCCAACAGGTGACAGCCCTCTCGACACCGCGCAGCATCTAGCGAACACACCGCGCAGGCCCGTTCTACGCTCTCAGCCATACCAAGACCTCCAAAGCAGCGAGCAAACAGCAGCACATTTTGCTGCTTTTAAGAAGGGGTTATGGTACCCCACATGTTACCGCATTCGTGGGGTGCCAACTCGTCCCTCAGTTCCCATCACGCACAATCAGCTCAGACAACAGATCAGGAACAAGCGTGTCCTCATCCCGATACCACTGGAACTGCACAGCACCTTCAGACTGCTTGACCAGTTCACACAACCCTTTCAATACATCCCCTACCGGACAGGGGACATCCAACCCGAAGTACGCCACCTCATCGGCTTCATGCTGAGTCACCAGCACCGAGGGATAGTAAGCATAGAGCCTCTCTCGCACATCCTCCAACCAGCACGAGGGGCACCTTACGTACAACTCACCAGTACCTTGCAACATCAATCTCCCTCCTTCAAAAGTACAACTACGCACGATCACACAAACAGCACGGTTCATGCATCTCCCCCCCGCACGCATCCTGACAGTTCTATTCCCCGGCAACAACCCGTTGCCATTCCATCACATATGGCATCCATACCGCATGAAACGCAGGAATGTATCCAGGCAGGGAGGCTAGCGCCGCAGCAACTGCCATATCAAGCGAGGAAGCCGTCAGAGCAGACCAGTCCATCTGTGCTGCCCAGCCTGTGAGCGTCGTCAGCGCCTGCTCTGACGATATCTGCTCAACTTGCTCGGTTCCTGCTTCCACCAGGGCTGACCATGCCAGGGAACACAGCCAGCGAAGCTCGGATGGAAGCTGATCAGCAAATGGAGTACTCTGCCTATCCATCAGCGCACCTCCTTCTTAGATCGCTTGTCCAGCGAGGAGACGCAACCAGAGGGTACGCGCATCCAGGCCGTAGTAGTAGCGGAAGAAATCAAACAGGGAACCACCACAGCCCCTGGTATGGCAGTACCAACAACAGAGATCGTGGCCGTGCGGGCGATAGACTCACAACAATGGGTGCCGGTCTCCCCCCGCCGCATGAGCCAACCAAAGGGGCAGCAGCCCATGCTCCGTTCGTTCAGCTCGACATAGCGACCGGTCACCTTAGCCAGAGATACAGACCAGCACCTCACACGAAAGCGACGATAACTGCTCTTCAATCAACGGTTGTACTCGTTCCCAGCAGAGACCACCCGCACCACAACCAAGCTTTGGCACCGCTATCTCTGATAAGCCATGCTTGACAATCAGCCCTCGCAAGGCCACCAACCCCATCCCTATCCATTCCAGACGCGAGGGAAAACGCCAGTCATCTTTCGTGGGAAAACTAACCATCATCGGCTCCATGCCCCAATGCAACAACGGACGTCCTACACGCAGTTCCCCATACTGACAGCAAGCTCGATAGATATGAAACCAGTTGGGATACCGCTCTTTCGCTGCTAATGCCAGTCCACGACCCGCCACACCACGACAGTTGACCGGTATCACCAACGTGGAGACCGAGACATCCAGAAGATGCTTGGTCACATAAGAAAGCCCCATTATTCTCTCTCCCTACTGCTAAACAGCACCACATTTTGTTGCTTTCAGGCCCGTGCGAGTATGCCACAGGAGCGCACCCGTCAAGGCACCCTGAAAGGGAACCCGCCTTGACTGGCCCCGCGCTCCTGTGGCGGGCTACGGGTGCGCCTGAAAGCAAAAAAAATGGCTTGTTGGCCCTTTTTTGTGACTATAAGAAATGGAATAACAAGGAACTCTGCTTTGCCATGAACGGCCCCTAGCGACCAGAGGCTACCAACCAACGCCCAACGGCAGCCAGCAGGCAGGGCGTCGGGCGTTGGGCGTCTAAGAGACCGGTGCGAGAGCCGCAGGGTCAGACCGTGCTTACGGCTTGCCCTGTGGTTGCACGCCAGGAATAACAATGGGCTGGGTGTTACCAGACGAGGGGCTGTTCGGGG
>Ga0123519_10006687_pt1 | contig 18031 bp, 13 predicted proteins | sample YelNatPaOPRAMG02_FD_87396 | JGI IMG/M metagenome (GOLD analysis project Ga0123519, IMG submission 87396) | Hot spring microbial communities from Yellowstone National Park - Yellowstone National Park OP-RAMG-02 (version 2) | ecosystem: Environmental > Aquatic > Thermal springs > Hot (42-90C) ... | reverse complement strand
GATTGCTCGCTAGAGCGATCGCTTTGGATGGCGAGATCCTACCCATGATATCGATTGAGAGTGCATGGCTCTTGATTTAGCTTCCGATTGTGACTTGGCATTGCTGGAAATCCATATATATGTAGAGCGTCTCGAGAACGCGAGTACCCAGCAAATCTCTGCGTCCTGCACAGCTCCTGATCGTTTCTGTTTCTTGTGATCTTCCTATTTCGGAAGTTGGTTCGGAAGCATAGGATTCGCAGGGGATCTCATGTGAGCAACGATATGTCTGCATAGCCTCTGCGTGCCTGTTCATTAAAAAAGCCACAGGCGTGTGTCTCGCATCAGTGCTTCAACCCCGACTGCTTCTTATAGGCTCCTATCTCAATGATACTCCAGACCCAGGAGCGTAAAATCATTTGCGTTCTCGCAGTTATTGAAAATGTATCCCAAGCGCTATCATTTGAAAAAATAAATAATCTAAGAGAAAAGGTATGAACATGAAAGCTGGGGATCCCGGAGGCCCGTCATTGCATACTGCCGGAACAAAAAAGACGAGAAATCCTTATATTGCCGACCATTGCGCGAAGACGAGCAAGTGACGAAGAAGAAGACGAAATGAGGAAGTGGGCGAGAAATGATGTTCACCAGACGGTGCGGCAACGAAAATATAGTGGCATTTAGGCCGCGAGTTCGAGGAATCCTCGCATTGCTGAATTCCACCAGAGGCAAGAAACGCATGGAGTTCGTGAACCGTGACTTGAGCGCCGCCACCAAAATCAGCAGATGTGTGGTGTTGAAGAGGACACCCCCGCAGCTGACGCGAATGAACTTTATGGGGCAGCCTCTCCTGCTCAAAGAGTACAAGGAGAAGTTGAATCCGTTTGCGGTAGGCCGGCCCGAACACGACTGCAAGGTGTCTGCGCGTGAGTAGATACGTGTACCGAACATGGTTGAAGAACGTTGTTCCTTTTTCCGTTCACATGCATATGCAATAGCTGCTGCATAGGACACGAGACACTTCGTCCTTGCAAGCGCAAGTACAGACGCGAATGTTTCTGCATTTCATTGCGAGGCCATTCGTCACAATTGCAAGAATCGAATCGCTTCCCGCAGGTGGTAGTTCCGATGAGCATTGCAGCGATAAGCGTTCGAGAATGGGGTCTCGGCTTCATGTCGTTTGGGGCTCTCTGTATAGAGCAGCCTGCATGAGTTGTAAACGACATTTCAGTAGACATCCTTGTGTGGATTAAAACGAACGGATCATTCAACTAGGGCGCGCGTAGTAAAGTACAAGTCTCTTCCCAGTGTCATGAACATCAGCTTTGCTGGTGTTCATTGGCACTGCGTCCTTCGCCAGGTGCATATCTCAGGCTTTACATACGGCGGTCGCTTACTCCCCTCGAGCTATGTAGTCAACGGTCAAACGATATTGATCACGGCGTCTTAGTATTGATGACGCTCTTTTCACCTGTAGGTAAGCAGTCCATGCGCAGGCGCAAGATACGATCTCTGCTTCTTTTCCTATATTCATCTTCTTTGTGTACAATGTCGGCGCGCGCTTCGCACCAGTGATGCCTGACCATGACTAGGCGTGCGCATATGTCTACCATACCTCTTTTTCTTCCGAGGACCACTGCATGATGCGCAGACGCTTGCCTCATGCTTCGGAACACGCACATGACGGGTACAGAGGGCTTCCCCCTATGTACTGGTACTTTCCCGTGCCCGGTACCATACTCTGGACTCAAGGGCGTTTTCTGGCCGATGCCGTCGGTGGGCATGCTCTCTACAGTACATGCAGGTGCGAGCTGTTCCATTTCAGAACGAATTTATAGAACGCTGTTTTGTTCATGTTGAAAAAAGTACTGGTAGGGGAATCCATGTTAGAGAGCAAGTCGAGAACTTCGAATCCATTCAAGCTCTATTCGCGGAAAGCGGTGACGCATACCCTATCCGAAGCGATTACAGTAATGGGTGAATCCCAAGTCCGCGACTCGTTTCAATGCAACCGGACGAGACGGGAGTCTTTCAGAGATTACCCCATACGTGCAGTCATGCAGATGTCGAATGCAATTTCGTGGATGGTCTCAAAAAGAGCAGGATTCGGCAATTGAAACGAATCGATTGTATGACGTGGCAAGTTCAGTGAACGTTTGGCATGAGCTGGTTAAAAAAGTCGTCTATGGACGATGTCGCGTTGTTTTCCTTATCAGTACTGCCGTGCGAATGGCGACGCCCACGATTTGCCTTGGAAAAGAAACATCGAATACTTGAATAATGCGCAATTTTATCATCTTACGAATAAGCAAAGGAGAAGCTTTGAGGCATGTACTTTTGAATTGGTTGCTGGCATCGGATGCTGTACGATCCCTTGTTCCAGAGCAATGCGCATCATCCTGATTCAAATGACGTAACCAATTCCAGAGGTGAACCGTGAAAGCGGCCGCTCTGAAAAAGAACCTCCGAGAATCCAAATCCTATGTATGCATTCCGAAGCCCTTGCTGTTGCACTTTGAATATCGGGGCTGCATATCGAAAAAAATTTCGGAAAACTCGAAAGGCAGGAGGGAAGCGAGCAGTCTGGTATTCCATATTTTACACGGCACGATTAGAGGTGGCGCCCTTGACTTGCCGATACCGAAAAGTCCCCGTAGGCATGCGATCTCCATCACTGAGAGCAGGTTTCGAAACAAGACTAGCTTTAGCGCTGGAGCGCCGATGATTTGGTGCTTGCGGTCATAGACCTGAGCGCTGTATCACACGGAAGCGTTCAGCATCGACACTTAATCGTCATCCACAAATTAAAAACTGACCAGAATGAGCCGAACTCGATTGCACGCTTCAGTATGCCTGCTGCGAGCGACAATATTCCAACCTCGCCAGCTGCGCTCATCTCTGATATCGGCTAGTAGCCTAACTTTCATGCTCCCCCAAGCCGAGAGCGAAATGCTCCGGGACTCCCAAGCTCATGCTCGAATGTTCGACACCGGATAAGGTACCTGCACGAGCCGAGTCTGGCGTTCTACCCAGAGGAATTTATAAATTGCTCGTTCGTGAAGAGTCTACCACAGATGTGCAGCGGAGAGTTCGGACCGCTGTTTTTCAATACTCTGAATGAGATAGGTCACTCTGGGCAAGCCGCTCTCTGTAAGAGGATCTCGGTATCGCACCACGTGGTTACAACAACGCGCTCTGGACGACACAGAGACAGGTTGCACGTTGTGGTGCAGCACGTCAGCGAGCCTCCGGTGTTGCAAGCGTTTGTTATACAGTCGAACGCCGCATCTGGGGGATACGAATTTGGAGTTTCTGCAACGCAGCAAAAGCAGAGGATCCCCATGCAGCAGCTTGCTTTGGGAACACGGAGACAGTGACGCTTCGGTCGATGAGTCTCTAAAGCAAACCTTTTCAACTTGCAGTATCTCATTTAATCCCTGATGTCTAGGGCTTGTGCTCATAAAAACTAGTTTATCACCATGTTCTGCCCCGAGTAGAAACCGGCTCAAAGTGCACTGCGTATTGCGTTGCCAGTGTCGGGGTTGCACGTTTGCTCCGCATACGTACTGTGGGGCTTTCGTGAAAACCCTGGGTGGCTTAAGGGATGCTCGCTAGGGGCACTCAGCTTCTCGCTGATGAAAAGGTTACCGTTGAGGCTCGTAACCTGGAACGTCAACGGGCTCCGAGCTTTCATAGCACGGAAACGACGCGAGCATGGTTGGCGACGTGAGCAGCTCTCGGACGACCAGGTGCTCTTCGAGTGCTTCGTCCGTGAGCTTCGTCTGGCGCCCAGCGGAGCGCCACCAGACGTTATCTGCTTACAGGAATTGAAAACAAGATCGGAAGACTTTCCTGATCATCTGGCCAGGCTGGAGCACCCCTCGTACCCGTTCTGGTTCGAGGGCTACTTCTCGTTCTGTGCGTCGAAAACTCAGGGCAAAACAGTCGGGTACGCTGGTGTTGCCGTTTACGTTCGTTGCTCGGGGAGAGCGTCGCAGTTTGATGGTTGTACTTGGGAGGTTTGGCGAGCTGAGGAGGGTCTCACAGGCGAGCTCCCTGCTCGCTGTTTGGAGTGGCCTTCAGCACCACCGTGCGCTCGCGAGCTTCTCGAGCGCCTCCGGTCTGGCCAGATATCGACAATGCGACGCGAACAACAGTTGCCAACTTGGCGAGCACTACCAGAGCTACACGTCGGAGACTATCCCGAGGAATGGTCCTCATCTGGGGAAGCGCTAGGTACTGCGGAGCGCGAAGAGCATCGCCAACTCGACGAGGAAGGAAGAGCGCTTGTCCTAGATATATGCGGCCTTATTCTCGTACATGTTTATGTACCAAATGCCGCTAACGAAGAACGTCTCTTCTACAAGCAAAGATTCCTAACATGTTTGGAGGATCGTTGTCTCCACTTGGTCCGGACCCAGAACCGAATAGTAGTCATTCTCGGTGATTTGAATACTGCCCATGAGCGCATTGACCATTGCAACCCGCAGGAAGCTGAGCGCGAGGCAGCTAAATTGTATCCTAAGCTGCTGGAGTCGCCTTCTTTGAGAAAGGCGGCAGCCGGAATCCTCACTGGGCACCCGGCATATGCACCCCGCTTCACAGACGGAGCCGAGTCCGAACAACAAAGCGCCCTGCTTGGAACGCTGTTACCAGGATCAGCTTCGCATACAGCAGGCGTGACGTCAAGGGATGCTAGCGCTGTATCAACGGAGAAGGTGTCGGCACCGAATGATCGTATCGTCTTCGAAACGCATCCATCACGGGTTTGGTTGCACAGGATGCTTTCGGATGGCCTTTTCCGTGACTTGTTCCGCGAAAAATGGCCCAATCGTCGAGATGCATACAGTTGTTGGAATACACAGACACAAGCGCGTCTCACGAATTACGGCACCAGGATAGACTACATTCTTCTGAGCTGCAATGCGGGCCCTTATCTTCGATGCACGGCATGTGACTTGTTGCCTAACGTGATGGGATCTGACCATTGTCCGTGTGTCGCGGAACTCGCCCCCGTGATCGATACGGAAAAGTGGCCATGGACAGTGTCTAATCCATGTGTCCCTCTTCGGTACTCTTATCATTTTCATGAAAAACAAACTTCCTTGCGGCACATCTGGCAGAACTCTATACGTTCCGCAACCGGATCGGGCAAGCGTCAACGTCATGGGCTCGTGAATCGTATGCAACAAGGGCATCTACGAAACGAAGAGAGCGAAAGCGTATGCAACGTCGCAGAGGAATCCAGTACACAATCCACAGAAGCGCATCTCAGAAACGAAACACAGGAAGCCTTATGCAGTGTTGCAGACTCCGATAACAGCCTGAGCGATCACGGGACGAAGCCCCATCGTACAAGTGTCTCCCTCGTGCAAGCAATAGAGCGGCAAGTTTCGCAAAAGGCGATCCAGGGGCTCGCCGCGAACTCACCACAGAGCATCATCACAGATGCTCATACAGCAGCAGCAGCAGCAGCTTCGCAGGACGCTCAGCCCCAAATATCTTCAGATATTTACAGTTTCTGGAAGCAGCATCAGAAGCCCGAGCTCAGCGCTTCCGAAGCAATGGACTCTCGCTTGTCGACAAGGACGACGCGAGCGATAATCGCGGAACTACTTACAACGGAACAGGGGCAAGAATCATCCGAACAAGGCCAGTTGGATGGATCGATGCGGTCACCGCATCTCAAGCGGAGCACGAACGCTCTCGCCGCATGCAAAGAACTGCCGGTATCAGTGCCTCACCATATGGATCGGCTCCATCTGGAACGTGAAGGACGGCGTGCGTGTTCGCCCCCAGTTCAGGCAGCTTGGAGTGCCGCGGCACATGGTCTGCCTTGCGGTAGCAAGCCTTGCGAAGCGCCTCACGCATCTGAGTTTGCTGCTGCTGCTGCTGCTGCTGCTGCTATTGGGACTCCCACCGACACAGCCTCGTTACCGACGATTGGAAGTGCAAGGACTAAGAACGCCACGCTTTCCAAACTCCATGAGGCCTCGGCTGGGTCCAAAGAAGCTGCCGACCCCGCACCAGCGAGCGCACAGCAGCTCACCCTGGAGCGATACATAAGGCGGACGCAGCCCCAGGCGACAACTACGCGGGAGACGCCTCTGGTTGTCTCAGCTCAGCGAAAGCTCAGTGACCCGCTTCAAGCTGATGAGATGTCGAGTCGTCCGTCGGTGCGCAAGACAGATACGAAAGCGTGGCGGGCTTTACTTGCAGTACCGAGTGCAGACAGCCCACGACGGGATACTCCGCGGTGCCACGGCCACCAGGAACCTGCTGTTCTTCGTACAGTGAAACAGGGTCCACATCGGGGACGCCAATTCTATGTTTGCCGCAGACCAGCGGGACCGATTGAACGTGGCGGCCGCTGCAACTTTTTCCAGTGGAAAACAGCGCTGCAACGGGAAAGCGTCACTGCCACAGCATCGAATAGCGACGCTTTGGTGCAGTGGGATACACTACCCACAGAACCCGAGACGCCCTAGTGCAACTTTCCGAGTGGGTTTCAGTGCTGAGGCGTGGTGCTCGGTGTCCCGAGCGGAGAACGGTGACCCTGGGCGGGCGTTTGACGCAGTGCAACTGGACACTCGGTCGCTCTCAAGGAACATAACCCCTGTCTTTCTGAGTCGTTGCGGCAGGTGTCAACCTGGGCGTTGTATGCGCTAGAAGAGTAGTGATTGAGGCTTTCACAGACAACACTCTGTTGTGTTTTCTGATAGGGACCGCGCTTACTCTTGTACTCGTAAACACGCTCTGTCCGCGCTGTCCCTTCAGCAGTTTGTAGGGGAATATGCGCTTCCAGACAAACTGCACATAGGTTGCGTTTTGTGATCACCCGTGGCCTTTTCTCAAGCATATATCGTGGTCACTTGCGTATGTGGTGAGCTTCCACCGGCCCCTGAATGGGTGCGCTCACAAGTGCATTGAACGCGTGCCCTTATTTCCGTTGAAGCGTTCCAAAGATAGCGCAGGCTGCTTTGCACCGGAATTAGCTCCTCGCTACTGTTTGTAGGGCGCAAAGTGTTCATCTTGGGCGTGTATGTTGCTTCGAAGGTCAACGGTCCCAGAACATGGAACGCGCTACTGGCTCCGTGGCGAGGGCAGTCTCTATTGCCGCGCCAAAAGGCGACCCAGGACAAACTGAGCGTGCTTCAGAACCTTTTGGGGAAGCTTCATACAAAGAAAAGAAGGCGCACCTACTTCGTCGAATTCAGGAGATTGAAGAGGCGCTGCGTCAAACGGAGGAGAAGCTCAGAACTTGCCAGCAGCGTGCTGCAACAGCGCAGGAGTCGTCTGTAGCGACCGAGTCGTACGCTGATGTTGGTGCTTTGAGAGGACCCAGTGCTCCCGTAGACTCAGTGCTTGAGTGTCGAGAGCTAGCTGATATTGTGGAACAAGTTCTGGGCGATAGTCGGAAAGCCGTAGCGGCCGCGCACGAGCGGCTAGCACAGCACTTGCCGGGGACAGACCAGCTCGATGCTTTGGAATGGGAAACGGCACTTGTTGCTGGCTCTACAGCTGTTGCGGACTTGCTCGTCCACAAACAGGAACACGCCGCGGACCATGCCCTACAGTACTGGAGCGATACCATGAGGAGCACAGTAATCGTGCCGAGTGGCACGATAGCGGCTTCAGGGGCAGCCGGCGTTAGCCCAAACGTAGGCGCTCGGGAGAGGCATCCAAGCGAGAGCCTCACTTCGTATCCAAAGGATGCTTCGCTACTCACAGCGGAAAGATCGGTGCTGATGCAAGTATTCCGCGACCTCTACCGATGGCACCGAAAGTATGCTCGAGCGTTGCGGCACCAGTATGACGCGTTAACCGCGGCATGGCGGCAACGCCTTCGACGTGCTGAGAGTCAACGGGATGAGCGAGAGCGGGCTCGGACTCAGTACCGCGATCGCTACCTCTTCCTCGCTGCTCGTTCTTTGGATACCAGTGCGTTATCCCAGCAGCGAACCACCGTGCTGGCCGACCTGGATACCTACCTCTTCGAAATCGAAATGGATGGTGGAACCGCAGGAGGTCGGTCTCGCTGGTCTCGTAACCTGGCACCCATTCCTGACCAAGAGTGGCTGCCCTGCTCAACAGCTCGTTATGACGGAGGCAGTGTGCTTGTGAAGGACGCAGTTGCGGCGTATCAGGAGGCACAGCTGGTGAATCCTTGGACAGCCTGGGAACAACGCATCTTTATTGAAAAGTTTCTAATGTACTACAAGGATTTTAGGACCATTGCCTCATTTTTGGACTTTAAGACGACAGCGGACTGCGTTCTTTTCTATTTTCAGAACAAACTGCGCTTGGGACTACGGGGCGCGTTTCGCACGTATCAACGCTTGCGGCGGGCCAATGTTCCCGTGCAACTCTGCTTTGACGCTGACTCGGTGCCGTTTCTGGTGTACGCAAGTCAACCGATTTCACTTTGGGTGCCTGCTTCTGATACAAAAACTCCGGCGGTAGCAGCTTCTAGTGGGGTGGTGGGCGTGCTGTCAGCCTTTGAACGTCCATGGACTGAGGATGAACTGGGTCTGTTTTATCAGGGTTTGTCCCAGTTTGGAACGAACTTTCGCGCCATTGCCTCGTTTCTAGGTACACGCACTGCTCGCGAATGTGCAGAGTTCTTTCGAATGAATCGAAGGCGACTGGGTCTCGACCGCTACTTACCACTGCAGGAGCGCGAGCCCGAAGTTTCCCAACGACCCGAGGGTGAAGCAGCGCCCACCAAAGGCGACGGAGAGCGCGACACCTCTGTTCACGGCAAGCAGGCAGAGCGGCGGGGTAACGTTGCTGCATCCACAGCGCTGGAGTGGAGTGGCAGTCGAGGAACGGCTGTAGCTGGTTCTGGTCGTGGTAGCGCTTTTGCAATCTGGACTCCAGAGGAGGAGATCCTTTTTGCAGAGGCTTTTTCGGAGCTCGGAGCGGACTGGCGACGTCTGGCGGATCGCATTCCCAGCAAGACGCCTGAACAAATCTACACCTACTGGCAACAGCAAGCGCTGAGTGAAGCTCGCCAGTCGCGTCGAAGTCGGTCGGGAATTTGAGACTTGCAGCGAAAATCTGCAGTCTGGAACAGTAGCCGTAGGAACTAGTGCTGCTGCTGCTGCTCCTCCTGCTCCTGCTGTTGTCACAGCGTGTAACTCGACATTGCACTGAAGCACGTCGGAAAATGATGTTCACTGCGCAAATCCATTACGGCTCGTAGCAGCAATAGCAGCAGTATGCACCGCATGTAACTCGACATTGCACTCAAGCACGTCGGAAAATGATGTTCACTGCGTAAATCGATTACGGCTCGTAGCAGCAATAGCAGCAGTATGCACCGCGTGTAACTCGACGTTGCACTCAAGCACGTCGGAAAATGATGTTCACTGCGTAAATCCTTTACGGCTCGTAGCACCAATCACTGAAGGAGTTCGGTTGGTCGTGTTGAGAGTGTGCGCATGGCCATAGGCACGGGGATGCCCTCCATCTATCAACATCTTGGCAAACGGAGGTCGTGATATTCTACAAGTCGCTTTACCGCCAGTTGATAACATGCAATGTTCTTCGCGGCAGCTGGCCTAAATCGCAGACAACACATATGATCTGATCACAACACGGTTTATTACAATAGATGCGCGGACGTGGACTGAGGAAACCATTCGTTGCTGCGTGTGCCCGGTCGACATCCTCACGCTATGCCTGCTCTTTGGACGACTAAAGAAAATCGCTGCCTGTCAATTTTTGCCATATCCAAATCCATGCCATCCGTTCTATGGTTTCAGGTTCAGAACAACAGATCTGTGGCCGGCACACGACTTTGTTGCCTTTCGCATCATCGCTGATGTCTCACCTGCCCGAAAAAGTGGCTTCGCATCCACCAAGGTTCAGTGTAAAACGTGAAAAATCTTGTGCATGGCGATAAGTTGTATCCCGTATGCTGTGAACTGCTCTGCGTCAAGATCAGAGTACGAGCATCGCATACATGCTTCTGCAAGGATGCTCCCGGTTCTGAGCTCCATGGACAGCTGCCGTGCGTACGCTCCCGTTGCTGCGCAAATACTCTATGACGGAAAGCGCTGAGGTTCAGGACGATCCACGTCCCATGCCATGCAGCCGGCGATCGCTTCGAGGCTGCTGATAAACATGCCGTTTTTAGATTTAGATGCATGGAAACTGAGGCGGATATATGCATTTGTGGAGCGCGCTGATATCTACGCTGCGTCGACCACCATTTAGTATAGCGCGGCATCAAAGTTGTAAAGCTCAAGCGCTCGACTAGCACTCACTCTAGCGAAAGGACTCTCCCGCAACATGGCACGCAGAAGCTGCAAAAGCGCAGGATCCTCGGCAATGAGTGCCACCTGCTCAGCGAGGTTGTCTGTGGTGCTGAGTGCTTGCAGCACTGGTCTGCTACGCGCTGATTTCTTTACCTGGTCCGCGACCCAGGCCTCTATGTCCCACTGGTAACGAGTTCGCAGTAGGGTAACGCACTCTCGCAAGCGGTCTTCACTGTGCAGTGTTGGCACGAGGACTCGCAGGCCAATGAGGCCAACAGAGAAAACATCGAAGCGATCTGGTCTTAATGGAGAGATAAACAGCTCCGGTGCCGCATAGAGCGGGTCACAGGTAGCTCGATCCGGATCGAAACCACGCTTCCAGAAGGAGCGCCAGTCGCAAGCTGAACCAAAGTCAATGAGTTTCAGGGGCGCATCATCCGCTGCTCGGGGCACGACCAAGATGTTCGCCGGTTTCACGTCTCGATGCATAATACCCCATTCCTGGAGCTGTACCAGCGCCTTGAGAAGCTCACCAACGACGCGCCGGAAAGTGGAGCGGAATAGTCGCACCGACCCAGGCGATGTATCGCTCGTGCCGAGGGCTTGAGCAAGCGCCGCTGCAGGCTTTCCCGATAAGAAGTCCTCGAGCGTCTCACCCGAACCCTCTTTCTGCCAGACGAGGGCCATCGGTGCACACTGGCGGGCTACCGCCGTCGGTGGCGACATATTCGGCAGCCGCACATCGCCGACGTAGCGAGCCCAGCGAAACGGCTCCACCGACTCTACAACCCCATTCGTTGCAGCCTTGTCTCTAAGTTTGCGGTTAATATACCGCTCCGTCTCGAGGAGGGAACGCGCAAAGGCGTCATCGGCTGGTGCGGCTTTGATGACCACAGGGGTCCCAGTGCCGCGGTGTTCACCAGCGTACACTACACCAAAACTGCCGCGTGCAAGCTCACCGGCTTCCCAGTGCACAACGATATTTTCGGTTTCACTCCAGTCCAACAGATCGCTGAACAGACAAGTCAGCTGGGAAAATGCGCGACGATTGCGCACGCTTTGCCCGCAACGCGTTCCTCTTGAGACGCAGAGCGCTCGCGAGAAACGGCACAGCTGGTGTTCATAAGGGTATTTTCTCACGTAAAGCCCTTCCACAAAGGTCATGAAGGCCTGCCACAGCCGGAGTCTGTACGAGCTTCACCTCCGCGCACCCGGTGTCAAGACGCTCAAACGCCCGCACCCGCTTCCGACAGGAGTGAACGCTCGCTACTCCTCAACGGTGTGGTGCTTGCCTGAAAATCAGTCGCTGTGCACTTGTATAAGTTTTCTTTCGGTATAAGATCGATGAATCAAACCCAAAGTTCCCGGGAGCGCGAACGCTACTGGCTATTAGCGAAGCTAGGTTAGTAGCTTGGGAAACGTACGCTGCCAGCTGCATCAGCGATTAACTGCCCGCTGTAGGAAAGGCGCTGCGCTTTTCCTAGTCTCCTGATCCTGCGCAAAATTGGTACATAGCGTCCCACATACCTCCACGTGCAGCGCTACGGCCTGCGCACGTGTCCGGGTCGCGCTGGCGGCAGCGCTTGGCGGGTTGTGCTGGCATGCGCGCGCGGACACGCGTCCCGGCCGAAAAGCGCACCCGCTCGCCGCGCTCAAAAGCGGTACGCGGTTGCCAGGCAGTCGCCTAAACACTGGCGGCGGTGACGGTTTGCTAGGGTTTTGGGTTCTATTTGTTTCCGTGGACGTCCTATACAAGTCATGCCTTGTCAGAGCTCTCGAGAGTCTGTTCAAGTCGACGAGAGCTTACAGCAGTCTCTGAACAGAGGCACTTTTGAGTGTGTTATCTGTCTATGTCGGATAGGGCGTACGGAGCCGATCCACACGTGCTGTGAGTGCGGGAACTGTGTCCACTGGAACTGTTTCCAGCGCTGGGCTAAAAAGGTTCCCGAAGTTGCGAAGAGGAACGTGCAAGACGAGTACCCTTGCCCTGCTTGTCAGACTTGGCAGGTTTTGCTGCTCGAGCCTCGCTGTTTCTGTGGTAAGGTTGTCATGGACGGTCAGAGGCGACCACCAAGCGCGAACGCGCACTCGTGCGGGCGTCGTTGTGGGAGAAAGCTATGTATACATGGGGGTTGTTCTCAAGTTTGCCATCCAGGCCCATGCGCGCCATGTCCAGGCACAATCGAGGTATCATGTCGCTGCGGACGTGAAAAGTTTACGTATCGCTGTGCTGAGTACCGCAAGCAGCTCGTCGATACCTGTACGGAACGACTCCAGTGTGGTCGGCCTTGTGGCTTCGAAAAGAGCTGCGGACACCGCTGTAGCAAAATCTGTCATCCGATGAATGCGCACAACGGCGCTGCTGCCGAAGACGAGGCCTGCGACGAAACCGTATGGATGCAATGCGCTCTGCACGACCAGCCGTTTCCGATGCGCTGCCCAGGAGTGCGCCACGCTTCGCCCGTTGTCTGTACTGAAATTCTCCAGCATCACTGTCGATGCGGCTCAGAGCGTTTCTCTCTGACCTGCATCGATCTCATGGACGTAGCGTATGATCCGGGGATTTTACTGTGCGATCGCCTGTGTGGGAAACTTCTGAGCTGCAACCGCCACCGGTGCAGTGAGCGATGCTGTAATGATACCCGTCATGAATGTATGCGGAGCTGCAACCGCGCCGCCGACGGCAGACGCTCCGCACGATGCTCGCACCCATGTCCATTGCGTTGCCACCAGGGCGCGTGTCCACCGTGCGCCACAGTATCGCACGAGCCGCTTGTTTGTGCCTGCGGTAGACAGCGCATTGAACCTCCAGTACCATGCGGTACACTGCCACCGATATGCAATGCGCCCTGCCAAAAGGAACGACCATGTCGACATCCGTGCGCGCTGGGCCGTTGTCACGCAGGTGATTGTCCGAAATGTCTACATTTAGTGCTACGTGAATGCATTGGAGGTCACAAAGAGCACCGTCAGATACCGTGCAGTGCAAAGCCGTTCCGCTGTTTTAGAGCTTGCAATCAGCTGCTGCCCTGTGGACGCCATCGATGCAAGCGGCGCTGCCACGACTGGCGAAACCCAGACGACTCCTGCACCAAAGGCGATCCGACACATCCATGCGAAATGCCCATGTCCGATACACGGCAAGTCTGCGCGCTGCCGTGCGGCCACTCGGGGATGCATCAGGGAGGTGCACTCTCCGCGGTGCGTCCAGGTCCGAGTATATCGGACGTATCCATGGAGGCGGACAGGCCAACAGAAGACGCATTTGCGCGCTCGCAGCCGGTGTGCAAAGAACTGAATGCGAATGAACCCGCCGCGACCCCAGGCGAGGTCGCAGATACCTGCAGCGCTCCCGTATGGACCGGAGGCAGCGTCGTCGTTGAAGATATCAGAGAGGAGTCGTGTCCGGGATCGAGTCCAACAATGAATAGGAAGCGCGATGGTCAGGAGGCTGCGGCAGAAACACCGTACTCTCTGTTTCTGCTAGAGATGGCTCGAAATCACTGGGAGGAATTTCTCGAGCTGGAGCGCTTGCTTGGCATGGTTGCAACAGCGACCCAGTTACGGTGGCAGGTTGTGGCGCTCAACGCGACGAACGCGCGCATGCGCGCAGCTCAGCATGAGTTGGCCTCGCTGCACTACAAGCTCCACACCCGCTCGGCAGCGAGCCACGTAGACCGCCACGTCGTCGTTACGCATCTGCATGGAGTGTCTCGCGTACCGAAACCGCTTCTCACCCAAGTCGTTCAGCAAAAGGAGTTCTTGGAGTTGAAAAAGGAGAGAGACCGGGCTAGTCGCTGTCTCGCTGTCCGCGTTTCGCCCTTTATCCCGGCAGCTAGAACCGGGCCGCGCTCAACAACCGGCGGTGCGGCGAACGATGCCTCGAACGACATGCCGCTGTGGTCGAAAGACTTCCGCTCCCATGCCGGAAACTACAGCATCATCGCTCGCAATGTGGATGGCTTTGACTTTATAGAGTTTAGCACTCCTGAACGCTGTCAGTCGGCCTGGCTATCTCTCCGTTGGAAGAGACATCTCGTTGCGCGGAAGGTTTCCGAATCCGAACTCGCAAAACTGGATTCCGTCGAGATGTCGCGGCAAGGTGTCACCGAAGTGCGTCACCCTTTACACGCTCGCACCGCAGACGAGCACGAAATCGAGGACTAATCGCTTGCGCAAAACAAGTCTCATTCCGATTGCACAGTATGCGCGTGCTCAGAGGTCCACAGATGGTTCCGAATGGAACTGGGCACGTTCCCTGATTGGAACTAGACTCTGTTGCTAGTTCACACGAGGAGGCGTATCTTGCGAACTCGCTTTGCTCCGTCTTCGCGCCGCCTGTGCAGTGCAGTTGCTCTTAGCAGCAGTCAAAAACATATGGATCCCATACGGTCTTTCGCCAGCGCGTAAAGACCACCGCATGTGCAACTGGCAAAAAATGCATTCGCGTTTCCTCTCGCTCATCCAAATGATGAAATTCTTTAGAGTGATCTAATTCGGAAGCATAGACGCCAACACACGAGCCGGCAGCTTGAGGCGTTCGGGTGTGGTGCACGAGCAGCTGCACTCAACGACTTGAAGCGTAAATGTTCCGTTGTTTGCGCGCCTCTGCCATTCGCTTGACATGCGCCGGCACCTCACTTCGTCTTCGAATACGCTCTTCAACTCCATAGCCAGGCACGCGCTGACACCAGGCCTTTTGCAGGTACAGCTGCACGTCCCGCGCTTCAATCGTCCGACTCTTGCGGTGTTTCGCCAGACGACACGCGTAGTCGAGCGCACTCTCCACAAAGTCCTCTATGTGCTCTTGCAAGAGAGCCACAACGTCGTCGTCCAGGCGCTCACCGGGCGCCACCTCTTCGAGCAGGGCCTCTAGCTTGGCCCGCGAAAGGAGCTTATGGGCGTCCTCACGGGCGAACGGCTGCTGGAACCCTGGTTTCGGCTCTTTTGCTGTTGTCGCCACGGTCGCTCTAGACTGGCTAGCGGGCGAAGATCCGTCCGCTTTCCTATCTACGTTGTCCATGTCGCTTAAACCGTTTTACTTTAGCGGAGCGTTGACGAAGCTGCAGCGCTGCGCACTTCAGCGATGCACGCTCTGGTGCCGCGAATGCCTGGCGCCCCGGTTACCGTCACCAGTCGCTTAGACAGAGGTGTTCGGCACGCGAAGGATTATGTGAATAAACCAGCATTTCCGCAGGGAGCTACTGGCGGTGGTGCTGTTCAGAACTTGAAGGTCTAGTACAGCATGTCGGGCGCTCTCCCGGATGCCGATAAATATCGCGCAGCATAGAGTTTCCTGGTTCGCATCAACCATTCTACAAACCCGGAAAATCCAGAGACATCGGGCAAGACTCGTTTATTCAGGCCGCATAAAATACGCGAGGACTCCACGCGCTCAGCGCAACGAGTATATGTATCCGCAGTTGACATGAAGCGAGTGCCCTGTCAGCCGGCAGCGTCCACGAATCCGGAGAACAGCGTCTTCGACGCTTCGAGCGTAAACCCATGAGAAAACAGCAGTCTGCTCCGTGCTTGCACAAGCGCTCTCCAAACAAATTATCACTCGTGCCTGGTCGAATCCTAAGCGCCCGAGAAACGTCTCTACGAAAGCTTTTCGTCCGTAGCCCCTGGCACGATACCGTATGCACTCGTGACGAAGCGGACAGCAGGTTCCGCGTTCCCAGTGGCGTGACTTGGTCGTAAATCATACATGATACACAGACGAGCGTCGCTGCGCTGTTCAGCTTCGGACGACGGCATCTGGACGTTGTGATGATGCGTAATCGTCTTGGGGCGCGTTTCTGATGCGGGCATCAGGCGAACGCAACAGGATGACAAGCACAAAGAGGATTCCGATTCATGACTGGAGCGTACGTAGCCGCCAGAGCGCGCAGATGTGCTTATCGGTCACTTTCGAGTGCTCCATGCATTTCCGCGAAGCGTGCTTTTGGTGCGACGTGCTCTAGAAATGCCTGAACCGATTCGGATTCAGTTCTATATTGTCAGTTCGACTCCGCAGGAGCGTCAATCCTGTACCGACGGTGCTTGTCCAGGGTGTTCAGCTCTAGTGTATCGGCAGTGGGCATTCCCAGTTCGCCGAGCAGCTCAGCAATCACTTTCCAGTTGGATGGCAGGTTCGCGTCTGTGCAGCAAGGCAACAACGTCCCTGCTCATCCCACGGCCGCTGGCATGTGCGGACTCAGCCGTCTACATCGAAAGGCACGCTCCAGATCCGCGCTGTGAGAGACAGTTTTCGCAGTTCGCAAAGATGCGCTGTCGGTGAAGCGCAATACTGCATATCTCAGCGAGTGCCCAGATTGTCGACGAGTAGAGCCTGGTTCTCTGCAGATGGCCTCCGTCGGGGAGTAAGAATGTAGCCTGTGATATGTTGGGGATATTACACCTGCGTCCCAGAAATTGGCAGAGCATGCGCGTCCAGCGCATTAGACTCGAATGTGTTTTCGTGGGTAAGCTCTCGTTGACACGAACGAGCGGATCACCTACAACGTGATTATCATCGGAATCCTTGAGACTGTCTATCATTCTGAACCATACCCTCAAGTTCTATCATTTATCACCGCCCGTACTTGCCTTCGAAGATTGTCCGACATGAACGCTTCCGTTCTACAATCTGGGAGAAAAATTTAGTTCATGGGCGTGCGGACGATGCTCAGCCACGATCAGCAGCCCGACACAAACGCGAATCGTGCAACCGCGTCGGGTGCTTCTCGATGAAGCGCTGCGCTGCACATAGAACTGCGTTGACGATATATCCAACAGAGCACCGTGTCATGAGTCTCCGGTCATCGATTTGGAACCGACAACTGGTGCGGTCTTTGCAAGCGTTGCGATCAGTTTGGACCGCGCGGAGCGAGCGTGCTGTAGTTGCTGAACCCAGACAAACTCGGCGCCACTACGCTGGCGGCAGCGACGAATCCAGGATTGCAGCCGGGAGCCTTGGACGTCGCTGGCAGGAGCGCGAGACATCCCAAGAGAATATGTATTTTAGTAAAGAGGACGAACTGGTGCTGAAGCGGCTTGCAGCAAAGATGGCTCGCCAGGTTGCTCCGACTGAAGAGCAGCTTGCACAGGAGAGAGAGGCCATCCAGGGCGTCTTGCAGAAGCACGGTATAAAGACGACCCCTGAGCTCGTCGAGGAGCTCGTGAAACTACGCCACGGTGTTTGATTGTGATGAGGAATGGGGACTTGTGGGGTTTAATGAAGCTATGTTCGTGGTGGTTGCACCCCCGTCTACCTAAGCACCGTTGACGTGCGTGCTGCGTCTCGAGTGCGCCTTTCGCGCGTCCTCGCTGCCCGGGAGCAGTATCGTGAAACTAGGAGGCTCGGCAACGCTCCTTCCAAGGCGATTTCATCCGTTCATTACGTCGGTTTTGGCGCTGTCTAGAGACAGGGCGTGAACCCGCTGGCCCAAAAATGAGGCAGAGTAAAATGGAATACTGAAATGTTTGCCCTGTTCCCGCCTTTCTCTCTCATTCCGTCCGGACGCTTTCGCTTTACAGCCTCGGCGTTCACAGTGAAGCAATAAAGCACTACATACTCATATAGAGTTTCAGAATTCTGGATCGTGTCCTCGGAGTAGCTCTTTCGATGCTTTGCCGCTCGTATTCGTCACGTCATCGTCATCGACATCATTCGCGACGCCCTCGAGCACAGATTCGTGCCTTACCCGATATCATCATCCAACTTGTACGCATCAACATCGGCGCTTCGCATTTTCTCATGTGAAGCATATTCACATCGCGCATGGTTAGAGGTTTCGATCGACTGT
>Ga0123519_10006684_pt1 | contig 18032 bp, 12 predicted proteins | sample YelNatPaOPRAMG02_FD_87396 | JGI IMG/M metagenome (GOLD analysis project Ga0123519, IMG submission 87396) | Hot spring microbial communities from Yellowstone National Park - Yellowstone National Park OP-RAMG-02 (version 2) | ecosystem: Environmental > Aquatic > Thermal springs > Hot (42-90C) ... | reverse complement strand
GCCCGTAGCGGATGTTCTCCATGATGGTGCCGTTGAAGAGCCAGGTGTCCTGCAGGACCATACCGAACTGCCGGCGCAGCTCGTGGCGCAAGAGGTCGCGGACGTCGTGGCCCTCCACGAGGATGGCCCCACTGTTGACGTCGTAGAAACGCATCAGCAGCTTGACCATCGTGGTCTTGCCGGCACCGGTGGGCCCAACGATGGCGATCTTTTGCCCCGGCTTGACGACGGCCGAAAAGTCGCGGATGACGACCTTGTCGGGGCTGTAGCCGAAGCGCACGTGCCGGAACTCGACGTTGCCCTCGACGCCATTGAGGTGCACGGGTTTGGCTGCCTCGGGCACCTCCTCGGCCTCAGCCAGGAAGGCGAACACGCGCTCGGCAGCCGCGGCGGTCTGCTGCAGGATGTTCGAGATGTTGGCGAACTGGCCGATGGGCTGGTTGAGCGAGCGCACATACTGGATGAACGCCTGGATGTCGCCCACGGTGATGGCGTTGCGCGTTGCCAGGTAGCCGCCCAGGATGCAGACCACCACATAGCTCAGGTTGCCCACAAAGGTCATGATGGGGAACATCATGCCCGACAGGAACTGCGACTTCCACGCCGAGCTGTAGAGGGTGTCGTTGTAGGCGTCGAACTGGGCCAGGCTCTTGGCCTCGCCGTTGAAGGCACGCACGATCACGTGGCCGCCATACATCTCCTCGATGTGGCCATTGACGTGACCCAGGTAATCCTGCTGCTCCTTAAAGTACTTTTGTGACTTGCGGATGACCAGGGTGATGATCACCATCGAAAGTGGGATGATGCACAGCGCCACCAAGGTCATGACCAGGTTGATGGTCAGCATCATCACGATGACCCCGATGACCGTGGTGACCGAGGTGACGATCTGCGTCAGGCTCTGGTTGAGCGTGTGGCTGACGGTATCCACATCGTTGGTGACGTGGGAGAGCACCTCGCCATGGTTCGTGCCGTCGAAGTAGCGCAGGGGCATGCGGTTGATCTTCTCGGCGATGTCCTTGCGGAGCTGGTAGGTCAGCGTCATCGACACGCCCGACATGACCCAGCCTTGGACGTAGGCGAACACGGTCGACAGCAGGTAGATGGCGAGCACCTGCAGGATGATGTGGCCGATGTAGGCAAAGTCGATGCCGGTGCCGTTGCCGGCGATCTGGCCCATCACGCCCTCGAACAACTTGGTCGTGGCGCGGCCCAGGATCTTGGGTCCGACGATCGCAAAGACCGTGGAGGCGGCAGCGAAGAGCAACACGACAACGAGTTGCAGCCGGTAGGGGCTCATGTATCGGATGAGCTTGACCATCGTGCCCCGGAAGTCGCGTGCCCTCTCGCCCGCCATCATGCCGTGCATGCCCCCCATGGGGCCACGGCGCATGCCCATTGGGCCACGGCCCAGGGGGCCGCGGGGAAACTGCGCGCCTGGTCTCGTCTGCGCACTCATGCCAATTCCTCCTTGCTGAGCTGCGAGAGCGCGATCCCGCGGTAGGTCTCGCAGGCAGCCATGAGTTCTTGATGGGTGCCTTGGCCCACGATTCTCCCCTCGTCGAGCACGATGATCTGCTCGGCGTTCTTGATGGTGGAGATACGCTGGGTCACGATGAGCACGGTGCTCGATCCGGTGCGCTCCTTCAGCGCCCGGCGCAGCGCCGCATCGGTCTTAAAGTCGAGCGCAGAGAAGCTGTCGTCAAAGATGTAGATCGGTGCCTTCTTCACCAAGGCCCGGGCGATCGACAGGCGTTGCTTCTGGCCGCCCGACACGTTGGTGCCGCCCTGCGCGATCTCGGCCGCCAGGCCCTCGGGCTTGGCCATGATGAACTCGGTGGCCTGGGCCACATCCGCAGCGGCGCTGAGCTCCTCATCGGTAGCGTCTTCGTCGGCGTAGCGGAGGTTGCTGTCGATGGTGCCCGAGAAGAGCGTGCTCTTCTGGGGGACGTAGCCGATCTTGTCGCGCAGGTCGTGTTGGGTCACGTCGCGGATGTCCATGGCATCGATGTAGATGGCGCCCGCGGTGACGTCATAGAAGCGCGGGATCAGGCTGACCAGCGTCGACTTGCCAGAGCCGGTTGCACCAATGATGCCCGTGGTCTCACCGGGGCGGGCGACGAAGCTGATGTCGTGCAGCACGTCCTCCTCGGCCCCTGGATAACGGAAACAGACGTTGCGGAACTCGACCGTGCCGCTGAAGGGCTCGGGGAACTTTTTCGGGTCCTTCGGGTCGACGATGACGGGGTCCGTCTCCAGGACGTCGGCGATGCGGCCGGCCGAGACCGAGGCCCGCGGCAGGATGATGAACATGATCGAGAGCATGAGGAACGCCATCACGATCTGCATGGCGTACTGCATAAAGGCCATCATGTCGCCCACCTGCATGTGCGATTCGGCCACCTGGTGGGCGCCCACCCAGATGATGCTGAGCATCAGGCCGTTCATGATGAGCATCATCACCGGCATCATGACCACCATGATGCGGTTGACGAACAACATGGTGCCGGTCAGGTCGCGGTTGGCCTTGTCGAAGCGCTGCAACTCATAGTCCTGCCGGTTGAAGGCGCGGATGACCATCATGCCCGACAGGTTCTCGCGCGTGACCAGGTTGAGACGGTCGATGAGCGCCTGGATCTTCCTGAAGCGCGGCAGCGTCACCGAGAAGACGGCGATCACCAGGCCGAGGAGCACGGTTACCGCCAGGGCGATGATCCACCACATCGACGTGCTCTTGCTGAGGGCACGGATGACCCCGCCGACGCCGATGATGGGTGCGTAGAAGACCATGCGCACGAGCATGATCACGACCATCTGGATCTGGGTGATGTCGTTCGTTGAGCGCGTGATCAGGGAGGCCGTAGAGAACTTGTCGAACTCGGCACCCGTGAACTCGCCAACCCTACGGAAAACGTAGCGGCGCAAGTCGCGCGCCAGGCCGGCGGCCGTGCGTGCCGAGAGGAACCCCACCGCCACCGCGCAGGCAGCCGAGAGCAAGGCCAGGAGCAACATCAAACCGCCCGTGCGGAGGATGTAGCGGGTCTGCAGGGAGCCCGTGTCCATCCCCAGGGCGGCATACTCGGCCTTGACGGCGCCCGCCGCCATCTGCACGATCATGCTTTCGCCCAGGCTGGCGAACCGGGCGTTGACGGCGGCGGTCATCTGAGCGCGCTGGGCGTCGGGCAGGCGGGCCAGCATGGCAAAGGGATCGGTGCCTGCCGGCAGCTTGGAGAGGTCCAAGCCGGCGCTCTTGGCGAAGGCCGCCGCCTTGGTCGGGTCGGCCATCATCTGTTCGATGGCGGAGACGACCAGCAGCGACTTGCCCATCACCGGGTTCAGCGAGGCGATCTCGCCCCGGCCGGTGTCGTTCAGGACGTATACCGGCTCGTTTGCCAGCGCCGGGTACTCCTTCACGTAGCGGCTATAGTCGGCCGAGTCCCTGTTGACGAGGGTGTAGGCGCCAAGCACCTCCGCTTTCTCGGCCGGGCTCATCAGCAGGACGAGCCGGTCCATCTGGCTCTGGCGGATGGCGCTGGGCACCGCGTCCTCCACGCCCCCTTGCTGGATGCCGTTGTTCACGATTTTGGACATATAGTCGGGCAGCGACAGGTCGGCCATGGCCTGCACGAAAAGCAGGATGATGGCCAGGAGGACCAGGGGGACGAACGGCTTCAAGTACCTGAGCAATCGTGTCATGAACGTCTACGCTCCGCTTCCAAATCTAGAGTCCTGTCATGTAGGGGCGAAAGACCCGATCGGTGTGTGGGTGGAGGGCTGCGCCGCTCCACTGCCGCGTGTGGAAACTGGCCCAGGCATCGGGGCGAGACACCCTGCCCACAGTGTGCTCCTCTGGCCCGACGCTTCGCTCTACGAACCCTCGTGGCACGGGCCACTGTGCAGCCCAGCGTGGGCAACGATCGACTCGCGCAGCTTTTGCAGCAACTCGATCAGTTGCTCCTTCTCCTCGGAGCTCAACCCCGCCGCGAGCTGGTTCATGAACGCCACGCGCTCGGGAGCCAACGACTGCACCACCTTGCGGCCGGCAGCGGTGAGCCGGATGCGAAAGACGCGGTGGTCCTCGGCGTCGAGGGCCCGCTCGATGTAGCCCTGCTCCTCGAGGCCGCGCAGGAGCGAGCTGATCGTGTTCCGGGTCACGCCCTGGTGGCGGCTCAGGGCAGAGGGCGTCAGCCCTTGCATCCTGCCGTTCTGTTCATGGGCCATCAGCGCCAAGAGGAGCCCCCAGCGTGGCCCCGAAAGCTCCGGGCCGCCGGACCTCTGGCCCTCCACAAACTCGCAGAGCCGGGTGAGGGCGCGGATGGTGGCCAGGATCTCGATGCCGCTCGTGTCGTCCATGCCGATGAGCTCTTTCAGCCTGCTGCGCCAGAACTCCCTGCTGGCACGGCGTCGATCGCTGCCTTCTGCGTCTTCCGGGTACATGTCTCCCTCGCTTCCGGTCGCTCACGGGCCGAATAGTACGAGGCCGAAGTATACTACCACGTACTATATTCTCCAAATCTATAGGTGCGGCGCTGGTGCGGTGCCCGTGACCCGTGCCGCTCTCCCCTCGCAGGGGCGGGGAATGGAAAAAGGGTGTGGCCAGGCGCTCTGCGTCTGGCCACACCCCCCGATCCGATTGCGTTGGATGGCGCGCTCTCTCGCTACCCGGCTGGCCGCGTCGCCGGCTCCTTCATCGCCACGACCAGCAGTGCGCTGACCACCAGGAGCGCGACTGCCAACAGGAGTGCGGGCGTAAAGGCGCCATCGGGTGTCCTCAGCGCTTCCATGATGTAGACGAATACCACCGACGCCTGGCCGAAGAGCTGGATCAGGCCGTTCGATGTGCCCTCGGGCGTGGGGTTGGTGATCTCGGCTGCGTATTGCATGCCGATGGGGCTGACACTCACGAGAAAGAACCCCATGGCAAAGGCCGATGCGAAGAGCAGTCCGGCCGTGGCGGCAAAGGCCAGGCCCACCAGGCCCGGGATGGCGAGCGCGAGCCCCAGGAGCATATAGGGCAGGCGCCTGTGCTGCCGGTCGGAGAAGGGCGGAAGCACGACCGCCCCCAGCACCCCGCCGACGAGCATCAGCGCGCCCACGATGCCGGCATCGGTGGGCGTGAATCCTCTGGGCCGGACGATGTTTTCGACCCAGGTGCTGACGCCGTTGAAGATGCCCATGCCGATGAACGAGACGAACAGGTAGAGCCAAAAGTCTCGCACGGTCAGCGCATGTTTGAGGCCATCGAGCATCAGCGCCCGCGCCTCCTGGCCCGGCGGACAGGGCGGCGTTGGCGGCTTTTCGCGGGCCACCAGCAGGAACAACACGGCCGAGCAGGCTGCGACGCCGCCGTAGATGAGCTGCACCTGGGGGATGGAAAGCGTCTCGACGAGCAAGGGGGTGAGGGCCATGCCCAGCGCGGTGCCCACCAGGTTGGCAAGCGTGACCAGGCCCACGGCCGTGGCGCGCTCCTCGGCGCTGAACCACAGCGCCGGCAGCTTGGTCCAGGAGTTCAGGAGGAAGGGCTGCCCGATGGCGATGCCGACCGTGGCTGCCAGGACCAGCGAGTAGTTGGCCCCTGCCAGCCCGCGCAGGATGCCAAAGACCCCCATGAGCACCACCCCGATGCTCACCGCCGGCCGGAAGCCCCAGGTGTCGATGGCCCAGGAGACAGGGATCGAGAGTGGGATGAAAGCGATCATGAACGTCATGGCCAGCAGGCCGATCTGCAGGTCCGACACGCCGTAGAAGTGTGCCGCCGGCCCTGTGATGGGGGCATAGGCGATCCACAGCGCCTGCATCGCCAGATTGGTGAACATGAACGCCGCCAAGACGACCCAGCGGTAGCCGTACAAGCGGTACGATGTTTTCTCCATCGCGTGCCCCCTAGCCGTTCATGCGCCGGTAGATGCCCTTCATCTGCCGGTAGACCTGGGTAAAGACCGCAAAGCGCTCGTCATAGACGCCTCGGTTCCTGGCGTCGGGCCGATAGGCCCGTTTGAACTGCACCAGCCGGGGCACGTCTCCAAAGGAGATCTCGCCCAGGCCCACAGCGGCGATCCACGCTGCGCCACAGGCGTTGGCGTAGAGGGGCGCCGCGACCTGCTTGATGGCCACCTGCAGCACATCGGCCAGGATCTGGCACCAGATGTCGGATTGTGCGCCCCCGCCCACAAGGTGGATGGCCTCGACCTTGCGGCCCAGGAACTTTTCCACCGGCGCCAGCAGCCAACGCGTGTTGAGGGCCACGCCTTCGAGGAAAGCACGGATGACGTCGGCGCGGGTGTTGTGCAGCGAGAGGTTGTACAGCCCGGCGCGGACCGTGCGGTCTTCGACCGGAGCGCGCTCGCCCCATACCCAGGGCGTGTAGAGCACCCCGTTGGCCCCGGCAGGGACGCGCTCTGCCATGCGGACGAACACCGGCAGGGCGTCAGCCGGGCCTCCCTCTGGCGACAACTCGTCTCTGGCGCAGAGGAGGTTGTCGCGCAGGAAGGTCAGGTTGCCCCCGGCGGTGGCCTGGAGGGCAGTGAGCAGGTAGCGCCCCGGCACGGCGCAGGGCACCGAGGCGAGGGAGCTGGCGAGGTCGGTCTTCTTGAAGGGCACGTGGGCCGCCAGCCACGACGAGGTGCCGATGTAGAGGTGGGGGAGGTAATCCTCCACCGCGCCCGCTCCCACGGCAGCGGCCGTGTTGTCGATGGCCCCGGCCACCACCTGCACCGAAGGGCCCAGGCCGAGTTGCTCTGCAACGTCGGCCCTGAGAGGGCCCAGCACTGCGGTGCAGGGGACGATCTCGGGCAGCTTGTCGCCATCGATACCACAGGCCTTGACCAGGCCAGGGTGGTAGCGGATGGCGTTGGGGTCACGGTTATCGGTGACCCAGGAGGTGAGGATGGAGTCGAAGGTGGCCACGAAGCGCCCGCTGAGGCGCAGATTGAGATAGTCGAGGACGTTGAGGAACTTGAACGTCTGCTCGTAGACCTTGGGGAAGCGCTCGCGGATGAGGAGCATGTGCGCGGCCGGGTCCTTGCCGCTCATGGAGGGCATGCCGCCGGTGACGCGAATCCAGCGTACCACGTTCGTGATGCTGGCGCCGCCGATATTGACCAGGCCGCCGAACTGCTTGCGCAGGTAGGGCGCGCCGCGCATGTCCATCCACAGGATGCAGTTCATCAGCGCGCGGCCATCCCGGTCGACCGGCACGGTGCCTTCCCCCTGGGTGGAGCAGCAGACCGCGCGCACTGCCTCCGCCGGCACGAGGCCGCGGGCCAGCAGCCGGCCGGCGCAGGCGAGGAAGGCCCTCCACCACTCCTCGGGTTGCTGCTCCACGCCGCCATCGGGCGTCAGCGTGAGGCCGATGGGCGCAGCCTCCCACCCAACGACGCGCCCGCTGACGGTGATGAGGCCCGCCTTCATGCTGGAGGTGCCCAGGTCTACGGCGAGGATCACGGGCTCGGCCTGGCTGGCCATGCGTCCTCCCGAGAGGTTCCCTACTCGAACCTCTTCTGATCCTTGCGCAGCTTGCCGAAAGCCACTTCGCGGACGAGGAGCGGAATCTTGGTCACACGTTTCTCGGTGCACAGGGCCAGCAAGTAGGCCAGCGCACACTTTTCCAGCACATCGACGTTGTGCAGCGCGCGCTCGAGGCTGTCGCCAAAGACCAGGGCGCCGTGGTTGGCCATCATGTAGGCGTTGTTGTGGTTGCGCACGTGCCTGGCGACCTGGTTCTTGAGCGCGCCGGTGCCCGAGGGGGCGTAGGGGATGATGTCGACCGAGCGCCCCAGGAAGCGCACCTGCTCGTCAAAGAGGGCGGGGATGGGAGCGCCAATGATGGCCAGAGTGCTCGGGTAGACCTGGTGGGTGTGGATGACGGCCTGCACGTCGGGGCGCACGCGGTAGATCGCTGCGTGCATTGCGCTTTCCACCGATGGCTTGCGGGGCACCTCCAGCTCGGCCATATCGAGGCGCAGCACACAGACGTCCTCGGGGACCATCTTCAAGTAGTCATAATCGGAAGGGGTGATGGCGAAGGCGTTCCGTTCGGGGATGCGCACGGAGAGGTTGCCTCCGGTAGCGCTCAGGTAGCCCTTCTCGACCAGCCGCTGCGCGGCCCATACCACCTGGGCCTTGGGGTCTGTGGAGGCCTGCCTCGCTCCCTCCTTTCCGGAAGTAGCTCCTTCCAGAAACATAGTAAGACTCGCACTCTGCTGTGTCAAGCTGACGTTGTGCCCTGTGGAGCCTCACGTTGTGGTGCTCACGGCCGACAATGCACCTGAGGGGCTGCGCTTCTCCGTGCTCGGGATTTCGAGGGTGGAGCATTGCCTGGCACTACAGCGCGCCTGCCGCCTCCTCGAGCCGAGTCGCGTACGGCTCGCCCTCGCCCAGCGCGCGGTGGATGACGGGCATCCAGCGGCTGATGGGCAGCGACTGGGGCACTTGCTCTCGCACTCGCCGCCGCAATCTCCGGAGCAGCATACACCCCTACCGCTTCAGCGCCGCCAAACGCCGCTCGCGCATGGTCCGCTCAAGCGCCTGGGGGTAGCGCTCTGGGGGGCGAGAGACGTCGCTCAGGCGCTGCAGGGGCTCTGCCTGCAGGCGCCAGCCCGCTGCCTGCAGGTTGTCCTTCAACTGCTCGGCTGTGCGTGCGCCGACGATGGCCGCGGCCACCGCTGGCTGCTCGAGCACCCAGCGCAGTGCCACCTGAGCCGGGCTTCGGCCGAGCTGCGCCGCAACCTCCAGGAGCGCGTGTAGGGTAGCATCGGCGCCCGCAGCCAGGTAACGCTCGGGGAAGACCCACCCCTCGGCGGAACGTGTTCCGGCGAGCGCGCGCTGGCCTGGCTGGTATTTGCCCGAGAGGAAGCCGCCGGCCAACGGGCTCCAGGCGACGACCCCCAGGCCCTTGTGCTGGCAGAGGGGGATGTGCTCCTCTTCGATGTCGCGGACGACCAGGCTGTACTGGGCCTGGTAGACGACAAAGCGCGCCAGGTTGCGGGTGTCGCTGATCCACAGGGCCTCGCACAGACGCCACGCCTCATAGTTGCAGCAGCCGATGTACCTCACTTTGCCCTGGTGTACCAGGTCGTCGAGCGCGCGCAGCGTTTCGTCGAGCGGCGTCTCGTCATCCACATGGTGGATGTAGTAGAGGTCGATATAGTCCGTCTGCAGGCGGCGCAGGCTATCCTCCACGGCACGCAGGATATGTTGGCGTGACGAGCCGGAGTCGTTGGGACCGCTGCCCGTGGGATTGAAGACCTTGGTGGCCAGCACAGCCTCCAGGCGCCGCCCCTGGAGCGCCCTGCCGAGCATCTCCTCCGACTGACCCTCGCCGTAGCTATTGGCGGTGTCGAACATGTTCACGCCGGCATCGAGCGCCAGGCCTACCATGCGTTGCGCCTCCTGCGCGTCGGTGCCGTGGCCGAAGGTCATGGTGCCCAGACAGAGTTCCGACACTTTCAGGCCACTCAGGCCCAAGCGGCGATACTCCATAGCTCCCTCCCCTGCGGGTTGTGCAGACAGTGTGAGGATACCGCAAAGCGGCCCGGCGGGCAAATGGACCGCCGAGCGCGGGTGTATCCCAGAATCGTCGGTGAATCTGCTGTCCACGGTCGCCGTGAGAGTCATTCAGAGTATCCGAGCTCGCGCAGCCCTGTGCCAGGTAGAGGAACTTGCTGCGACCAGGGGTGGCAGCCGGGTGTCGAGCTCCGCCTCGGCATACACCCGTTGGAAGATGTTGACTGTCCGTACCGTCAGTGGTAGCATTGGGCGCACGGGGCAGCCCTGGGGCGGTAGCAGCGCTGCCGGTCGCTTCTGGGTAGCCCAGGGCTCGCGCAGCTCTGTGCCAGGTAAGGGCACGTGCCGCGGCCCCTGGTCGCAGCCGAGTCTTGAGCTCCGCGCGCTCCCGGCGCAATTCCTGGGTTCGGGGGGTTGGCGGGTCGGCGCGGAGTGTGTAGCCCGGTCCCTGGACCGGCGGCGATTGACAAGGGGAGGTGCTGTGAAGGCGCGCCCGAGCGCGAGGCTTGCGGGAGAGGTGGATTCCACCGATCTGGACGACCTGCGCCGCAGCATGGCCGTTGAGGTCGGCGGGGCGGTGTTGGCCATCGCCTGGCTCATGGCGTTGGCGGGCATCGGCTTTGGCGGGCAGCCGGCCCACCTGTGGACGGCCCTCATCCTCTTTGCCGGGTGCCTTGGGAGTTGGCTCCTCCGCGGCATCCGGCTGCGTCTGGCCCTCTTCTGGCTCATCGGGGCGACGGTGGCAGCGGTGGCATGCGATAAATGGCTCTTCCCGGCCAGCCCGGCCCAGTACTACTTTCCGGTGACGGTGGTCGTCTCGAGCCTGCTCGTCTCACACCTGGGCGTGTTCGCCGTGGCGACGCTGGCGGCCGGGGCCTGTGTGGCGGTGATGCGGGGCCACGGCCCTGCGCTGCTCGATGGTGCTCAGGTGGGCACGCCGGTCTTTCTCATCTACCTGACAGCCCTGGCAGCCTGGCTGAGCTCGCGCCAGATGCACGCGGCGCTGGGCTGGATGCAGTCGAGCTATGCGCAGGCACGGAGCCTTCTGGAGGAGGTGCGTGACCGGCGTATGGCCCTGGCCCGCACGCTCAAGGCGCTGGAAGAGGCCTACCAGCGCATCGAGCGCATGAACTATGCGCTGATCGAGGCGCGGAGTGTGGCCGAGGATGCGCGCCGGCTCAAGGCCGAGTTCGCAGCCAACGTGAGCCACGAACTCCGCACGCCGCTCAACATCATCCTGGGCTTTAGCGAGACGATGGCCAACGCTCCCGAGACCTACGCCGGCGTCACCTGGTCGCCTGCGCTCCGCGGCGACGTCGAGCAGGTCTACCAGAGCAGCCGACATCTCTCCGCGCTGATCGACGACATTCTGGACCTTTCGGCCCTCGACGCCCGTCACTTGGGCCTGACCCTTGGGGAGGCCGACATTGGCGACGTCATTGCCGATGCGGTGGCCGTGGTCGCCAACCTCTTTCGTGCCAAAGGCCTCGACCTGACCGTGCGCAGTGCGCCGGACCTGCCCCGGCTGCGCATCGATGCGGTCCGCATCCGCCAGGTGCTGATCAACCTGCTGACCAATGCCAGCCGCTTTACCCACCAGGGGGGCGTCACCATCACTGCGCGGCTGGTCGACAGGGAGGTGCAGGTAGCCGTTGCCGATACCGGTGTGGGCATTGCGCCGGAGGATGTGGCCAAGGTGTTCGCCGATTTCGGCCAGGTGGATGGTTCGACAGCGCGCGCTCACGAGGGGACCGGCCTGGGAGTGCCCTTGAGCAAGCGCCTGGTGGAGCTGCACGGGGGGCGCATGTGGCTGGAGAGCCGGCCAGGGGCAGGGAGCACGTTCTACTTCACCCTGCCGGTCTCTTCGGGGGTCGCGCCGCTCCTCCGCAGTGCGGCGCCCGCACCTGCAGCGGGCTTTCGGCGCGCCGTCTTGGCCCTCGAACCCGACCCGCTGGCGCTGCGCACGCTGCGCCGCCATCTGAGCGGCTGCGATGTGATCGAGGTAACAGCGCCGACCGAGCTGCCTGCGCTGATCGAACACCATCACCCGGTGGCCCTGATCGTGGAGCAAGATGGCTGCGCCACACCGGGCTGGGAGGCCGGCCTGCCAGCAGACCTGCCCGTGATCGCCATATCTCTCCCCAGCACGCTGCGCAGCGCGCAGGCGCTGGGGATCGAGCGCATCTTGATCAAACCGGTCACCCGCGAGCAATTGCTTTCGGCGCTGGCCGGCCTGGGGCGACAGGTGCGCGATGTGCTCATCGTTGACGATGACCCGCAGCTCGTCGACCTCCTGGCGCGCATGCTGCAATCGGCGGGGGAGGGCTACCGGCCGCTCAAGGCTTTTGGGGGCAGCGAGGCCCTGACCCGCCTGCGCCAACAGCCGGTGGACCTGGTGCTGCTCGACGTGTTGATGGCCGATGTGGATGGGCTGACCGTGCTCAAAGAGATGAAGGCCGACCCGGGGCTGGCCGGAATACCCATCATCATCGTCAGCGCTCAGTACCCGGAGACGGCGCCCACTGCGGGGGGCCTCTCCTTGGAGCTGGTGCGGGAGCAGGGCGGCTCCATCACCGAGGCTCTGACAATCCTGGGGGCGGTAGTGGCGGCATTGCCGCTGCGCGGGCTGCCCGGCGACGTCAGCGCTTTGGGTCACGAGACTGGGCCAACGCTGTCAGCAACTGCAGGCGATCGACCGGCTTCTTGAGGTAGGCGCGCGCGCCCAGGGCCAGGGCAAGCTCGGGCTCGCGGAGCACCGAACACACGATGATGGGGATGTGGGCGGTAGCGGGGCGCTGGGTCAGCTCACGCAGGATGTGCCAGCCGTCGACGTTGGGCATCATCACGTCGAGGGTGATGACATCAGGCTGGGCCTCGGCGGCCAGGCGCAGGGCGGCATCGCCATCCTCCGCATGCAGGACCTGGTAGCGATGGGGCGTGAGGTAGCGTTCGAAGAGCTGGTGGATGGCCGGGTTGTCGTCGATGACCAGCACACGGGTCTGGCTGACCTGGGGAAGGTGAAAGATGGCGCGCACGCCGGCCGGTGGGGTCGCCTCGGCGGTCAGCACGCTGCCCTGCTGCCCCATGAGGAGCCGCGCCGTCTGCCAGCCTTCATCCGTCGCATCCAGGCTGGCGCCTTCCAGGGTCAGGTCGACCCCGGCGGTTGCCGAGCTGGCGCGGACGATCACCGTCGCGCCTGGGCTGCCACGGGCCAGCAGGCGCAGCACCTGGAAGAGCGCCTGCCGGGTGAGGGTCGAGTCGGCCAGCACAGGTGGCAGCGCTGCGGGGATCTGGACCTGCACCGTTGCCCCGCTCTGGGCCAGGAGGGGCTGCAGCATCCAGAGGGTCTCATCGACGAGCGCCTGGACTTCTACGGGCTGTCGGCTGAGCTTCCACCGGTCGAGTTCCTGGCGCAGGTCTGCAGCCTGGCGGATATCTGGCGGCCCATCGCCCCCGGGGTCGCGCTTTTGCCAGAGCAGGGCGGCCACAGCATCGAGCCCTTTGCGCAGTTCGCGCTGCAACTGGCGGAGGCTCAGGCCCAGGTCATCGGCCGCCTCACCCATGCTCATGCCCTGGATGTAGCGGTAGCGCAGCGCCAGGTAGCTGCGCCAGGCAGGAGAACTGGAGGGCGACCCGGCCTGAGGGCGCAGGGCCTCGACTGCATCCTTGAGCACGCTGCGCAGCCTCTGGGCGCGGCTGAGGCCATCCGGTGTGGTGCCCGGGGCGACCTCGGCCAGCAGGGGGTGCACTTCCAGGTGGGCCGGGTCGTAGAGGTGCTCCAGGGCGTCCCTGACCTGTCGGGCGAACTCATCGGGTTCCATCGGGGCCGACCATTTCTGAGAGTTGGCGTGAGCCTGGCGCCAGCCTGTCGCTCAGGGCGCTGGTATTCCCCTACAATGGGAATGATAGACGTGCATTCTATCATCGGCGATGGTGACTGTCAAAGGAGGAAGGGATGAACCGCAACAGATGGCCTATCGTCTTGAGCGTCGTGCTGGTGCTGTCGCTGGCGCTGTCGGCCTGCGCCCCAGCAGCCACGCCAACACCGCAACCCAAGCCGACCACGGCGGCGGCCCAACCGACGAGCGCTCCCGCCCAGCCGACCACAGCTCCGGCCCCGACGCAGGCGCAACAGCCCGTCGAGCTGAGGATCGTCTGGTGGGGGTCGCAGGACCGGCATGATCGCACGATCAAGGCGATCAACCTCTACATGCAGCAGCACCCCAACGTCAAGATCACCTACGAGTTCGTCTCCTGGGCTGACTACTGGACCAAGCTGGCCACCCAGGCCGCCGGCAATAACCTGCCCGACATCATGCAGCAGGACTATGCCTACATCGTCGAGTACACGAACCGCAACCTGATTCTGCCTCTCGACGACTATGTCAAAGACGGCACGATCAACCTGAACGACACGACGCCGGCCGAAGTCAATGGCGGCCGCGTCAACGGCAAGCTCGTGGCCATCAACCTCGGCTCCAACTCACAGTGCTGGGTCATCGACGTCGACGCCTTCAACAAGGCCGGTGTCCCCATCCCCGCCAACGACTGGACTTGGGCCGACATGGAACGGACGGCCATGCAGTTGCACGAGAAGCTCGGCATCTATGGTATGGGCGCCGGCCTCTGGGACGAGCAGATTTGGGGCTCGCTCTACCTCTCGAACGGCGAGTGGCGCTACAATGCTGACGGGACCGGCATCGGCTATGCCAGCGACCAGCCCTACGTCGACCACCTCAAGATGCTGCTCCGCCTGCAGAAGGCCGGCGCCATCGTCCCGCGCGCTGAGGACGTGGCCAACTATTTCGGCAAGAGCGTCGAGGCGCAGGCCATCGTCAGCCGCAAGGCGGCGATGGGCTACATTATGAGCAACCAGATCGTCGCCGTCCAGAAGGCCGCTGGCGAGGATCGCAACCTCAAGCTGCTGCCGCTGCCCCGGCTGACCGGCGGCAAATCGGCGAACTATATCAAGCCGTCGCAGTTCTGGAGCATCGCGACCACCTCCAAGCACCCCAAAGAAGCGGCCCAGTTCATCGATTGGTTCACCAACTCGATCGAGGCGAACCAGATCCTGGGCGCCGAGCGCGGCGTGCCCATCTCCAGCAAGGTGCGCGATGCCCTCAAGCCGACGCTGAGCAAAGCGCAGGCCGAGATGTTCGACTATGTCGCCCAGGTGAGCAAGACTGCGCAGCCCATCCCGCCCGCCGACCCGCCCGGGCACAGTGACATCGTCGGCAACGTGCTCTACTCGGAGGTTGCTGATCCTGTGGCCTATGGCCAGATCACGCCCGAGCAGGGTGCGGCCATCATGCGGCAGGAGGTCAACACCATCCTGGCCAAGAACAAGAAGTAGCGGGAGTGTGCGGCCGTAGGGGCGCAGCTTGCGCCCCTACGGCCGCACGCGCTTTGGCGACAGACTACCGAAAGGGTCATCGCATGGCTGGCAGAGCGGAATCCACGGCCGTGGCGGCGGGCCGGAGGGGCGCCCAGATCCTGGCGCGCCGAACGCGCAGGCGCAACGACCGCAGGCATAACCTGGCAGGGTACATGTTCATCGCCCCCTGGCTGATCGGCTTCTTCGTCTTCACGGTGGCCCCCATGGCGGCCTCGCTGTATCTGGCCTTCACCGACTATGACATCCTCAGCACGGTGCCCCGCTGGGTCGGCCTCGCAAACTTTCAGCAGATGTTCCTGCGCGATCCCAGGTACTGGAAGTCGGTACAGGCCACCTTCTACTACGTCATGATCGCCGTGCCGATGCGGCTGGCCTTCGCCCTGCTCGTGGCCATGCTGCTCAACACCTACCGCCGCGGTGTCTCCGTCTATCGCGCCATCTACTATGCGCCCTCGGTGGTGGGGGGCAGCGTGGCGGTGGCCGTGATGTGGCGGCAGATCTTCGGCACCGAGGGCATGCTCAATGCGCTGACGCGCCTCGTGGGCATGGCGCCCATCACCTGGCTGGGTGACCCACGCACGGCCATCTGGACGCTGATCGCCCTGGCCGTGTGGCAGTTCGGCTCGCCTATGCTGATCTTCCTGACCGGCCTGCGCCAGATCCCTAGCGAGCTCTACGAGGCAGCGTCCATCGACGGCGCGGGCGGGGCCGACAAGTTCTTCAAGATCACCCTGCCCATGCTCTCGCCAGTGATCCTCTTCAACCTGGTCATGCAGGTCATCAGCGGCTTCATGGTCTTCACCCAGGCCTTCATCGTCACTGGCGGCGCGCCCCTGGATACGACCCTGTTCTACGCCCTCTACCTCTACCGCAGGGGCTTTGCCAACTTCCAGATGGGCTATGCTTCGGCCATGGCCTGGGTGCTGCTCTTGGTCGTGGCCTTCTTCACGGCCCTGGTGTTCAAATCCTCCTCATACTGGGTGTTCTATGAGGCAAAGGAGGAAGTCTAGATGAGCCAGGCCTTCGCGCTGAGCCGCCGAAAGAGGCAGCGCACGTTTGCGCGCAGCCTGCTCTACCACGCGGTCGTGGCCGCCATCGGCTTCGGTATGATCTACCCACTCCTGTGGCTCTTTGCCAGCTCGTTCAAAAGCACGTCGGAGATCTGGACCGATATCTATTCGCTGCTGCCGCGGCATTTCACCCTGACGAACTATATCAACGGCTGGGCGGGCTTTGGCGGGATCAGCTTTTCCGTCTTTTACCGGAACTCGTTCCTCTATGCCGGCCTGGGCACCATTTTTGTCGTGCTCACCTCGGCCGTCGTCGCCTACGGCTTTGGCCGCATCCGCTTCGTGGGCCGGGGCTTCTGGTTTGCCTGCATGCTCATGACCCTCATGCTGCCGCAGCAGGTGACCATCATTCCCCAGTACATCGTTTTCAGCAAGCTCGACATGCTGAATACCTTCTACCCTCTGCTGCTGCCACGCCTCTGCGGTCAGGCCTTCTTCATCTTCATGATCATGCAATTCATCCGTGGCATCCCCAAGGAGCTCGATGAGGCGGCCGAGATCGATGGCTGCGGCAAAGCGGGCATCTTCTTCCGCATCATTCTGCCCCTCATCCAGCCGGCTCTCATCACGGCCGCCATCTTTTCCTTCTACTGGAGCTGGGAGGATTTCCTGGCGCCACTGATCTACTTGAACTCGCCCATCCTGTACACCATCTCGCTGGCGCTGCGCACCTATGCCGACCCGACCGGCTCGAGTGACTGGGGCGCCATCTTTGCCATGTCGGGCCTGTCGCTGGTGCCGGTGTTCATCGTGTTTGTCGCTTTTCAGAAGTACCTGGTGGAGGGCATCGCCACCACGGGCCTGAAGGGCTAGGGAGGGCCGGTTTGATCCGTTACGGGGTTGTCGGGGTGGGCGGCTTTGCGGCGAACTGGGTGCGCTGGCTCGGCGGGCTCGAGGCGGCCGGCGCGGCGCGGTTGGCGGCGGCGGTGGTGCGCGACCGGGCGAAATACGCCGCCGAGGTCGAGGCGCTCAGCGGCCGCGGCTGTCGGGTGTATGCGACCCTGGAGGAGATGCTGGCCGAGGGAGGGATCGACGTCGTCGGCGTGCCAACGGGGATCGCCCAACATGTGCCGCTGTCCGCCCGGGCGATGGAGGCTGGCTACAACGTGCTCGTCGAAAAGCCCATCTCGGCCACCGTCCAGGAGGCGCGGGCGCTGCGCGAGGCCCAAGTGCGCACCGGGCGCTGGTGCGCTGTGGGCTTTCAGTTCATCTACAGCCCCACCATCCAGTGGCTGAGAGAGCAGCTGGCGAGCGGCCGCCTGGGTGCCCTGCGCCAGGCGCGCGCAGTGATCGGCTGGCCGCGGGGCGCCCGCTACTATGGGCGTAACCCCTGGGCCGGCAGACTGCGGCAGGGTGGGGCGTGGGTGCTCGACGGGCCGGCGACGAACGCCACGGCCCACCACCTGGAGAACATGCTCTACCTGGCGGCAGCGCAAGAAGGAGGCGCTATCGCCTCCGTCCGCGCTGAGCTTTATCGAGCCGGTCCAATCGCCAGTTACGACACCTCGTGCATCGAGGTGCTCACCGAGGGGGGCGCGCGCCTGCTCCATGTGGCCAGCCATGCGCTGAAGGAGGCGCTGGAGCCGGTGATGGAGATCGAGTGCGAGCGGGGCCTTATCCACTGGGAGGCGGCCGACAACTCGGCGGTGATCCGCTATGCCGACGGCCGGGAGGAGCGCCGCGCCGACCCAGACCCCGACGAGGTGCATGCGCGCCCATTAGCACAGGTGGCGCGCGTGGCTGCCGGGCTCGACCCGGCACCCCTCTGTGGCCTGGCCGAGGCTGAGCCCCACGTGTTGGCCATCGACCTGGCCTTTGAGTCCAGTGGCGGCATCGCGACGATCGGGTCGGAGCATGTGGCGCAGGGCACGGCCGGCGACGGGTCGGCGCTAGCGTGCGTGAAGGGAATAGAAGAGTTGCTGCGCCGGGCGCTGGCAAGCGGCTGCATGTTATCGGAGCTGGCGGCGCCCTGGGCGCGAGGCACGCAAGCCGTGGCTGCGCGCGGGTATGGCAGTTTCCCCGGCAGCGAGGCGCTCGCCCACGCGTTGGGGGGCACGTAGTAG
>Ga0123519_10006683_pt1 | contig 18033 bp, 18 predicted proteins | sample YelNatPaOPRAMG02_FD_87396 | JGI IMG/M metagenome (GOLD analysis project Ga0123519, IMG submission 87396) | Hot spring microbial communities from Yellowstone National Park - Yellowstone National Park OP-RAMG-02 (version 2) | ecosystem: Environmental > Aquatic > Thermal springs > Hot (42-90C) ... | reverse complement strand
GGTGTTCATGCTCATCAAGATCATATGTATTCAATAATAAACAAAGCAGTTGAGATGGGAATATCTCCGATATATATACATTTCTTTGCCGATGGACGTGATACACCGCCAAGAAGTGGTATTTCTTATCTTAAAATGCTTCTTGATTTTATAAAAGATAAACCTCAGGTAAAGGTTGCAACTGTTATGGGAAGATATTACGCAATGGATAGAAATGAAAGTTGGAATTTGACTGATATGGCATATGATTTAATTACAAGAGCAAAAGGTAAAAGATATAATTCTCCTATTGACGTTTTTGAGGATAATTATAAAAATGGAAAACAACCAAATGGATCTCCAATGGTTGATGAGTATATACCACCATCAGTAGTTGGTGATTATAAGGGAATGGATGATGGAGATAGTGTTATTCATTTTAATTTCAGACAGGATAGAGCAATTCAATTAACAAAGGCATTTGTTGAGGATGATTATAAGGGAAATAGATGGAAGAAGTTTAATATTGTTTATTGCGGGCTTACAAGATATTATGATGAGTTTAAATACTCTGCGCTTCCACCTATGGATGAAAGCGGTAATATGAATAATCTTTTAGGTGAGGTTATTTCTGAGAATAATTTAAAACAATTAAGAATATCCGAGACACAAAAATTCAGGCATGTAACATCTTTTTTCAACGGTAAAAGAATTGAGCCATATAAAAATGAGGATAGGATTGAGATAAAGGGAAGATTTGACCCATCAAGTTTTGCCCAGCATCCTGAGATGGAAGCATATATTGTATCTGATAGGGTTATAAAAGAAATTGAGAGAAATTATTATGATTTTATCCTTCTTAATTTTGCAAATTGTGATATGGTAGGACATACTGGGAATTTTGAATCTGTTAAAAAAGCGGTTGAGGTTGTAGATGAGTGTGTTGGAAAGGTGACTGCAAAGGCACTTGAAAAAGATTATGTTGTAATGATTACTGCAGATCATGGAAATGCTGAGGAGATGTGGGATTATAAAATAAATATGCCAAAAACATCTCATACAACAAATCCTGTTGAATTTGTAGTTGTTGGGAATGATATTAAGAATATAAAATTAAGAGAGAGAGGGATTCTTTCTGATATTGCGCTTACAGTTTTATATTTTCTTGATATAAAACCACCGAAGGATATGACATCAAAAAATCTTGTATTATGAATTATCGTTTAATTAAGGTAAAGATTAAACCTAATGGAAAGAAAGATTATGTTGAAAAAATAAAGGATGATGAGTATTTTATTGAAACGAAAGAACCACCTCAGAACAACAGAGCAAATAAATCAGTAAAAAAACTTCTTGCAGGATTTCTAAGGATTGATGAGGAGAGAATAATTCTCGTTAAAGGACAGAATTCTCCTTCAAAGATTTTTAAAGTTTTTTTTGATATAATTATATTAGCCATTGGCATTGGAGCATAGTCGAAAAGGTTATAGAAAAATGTAGGGCTCCGACGTAGCGTTGGAGCAAATAAATCCCTCTGTGTCTCCCCCGACGTAACGTCGGGGAGATAAATAGAAAAGAGGGATTTTAAAGGTTAAAATTATGAGAAAAATAATTGCAATTAAATTTATAATAGTTTTTATTTTGATTTTTGTCTCAACTGCTATTGTTTTAGTTTTTAGAGAAAGAAATCTTTCAGTATCCGATAAAACGCCATCACCGGTATATAGAATAAAAGGAAATAGAGATGCAAGAGTAGTCATAGTAGAATATACGGATTTTGCTTGTCCAGCATGTGCTTATATGAATGAGTATCTTAAAAATCTTCTTTCATATTTTCCATCTGATTTTGTTCTTTATTTTAAACACCTTCCACTTACAAATATTCATCCAAATTCTTTTAATGCAGCGGTGTGGGCTGAGTGTATTGGAATAAAGGAAAATAAATTTTTTGAGTTTGGAGATATTCTTTTTAAAAATAGAAGTGAGTGGGCAAGTAGCAATGATTATATAAAGTTATTTGAAAAATATACAAAGCAAATTGGTGCAGATCTTAATAAGGTTAGAGAATGTTATAAGAATCAGGAAACTATTGAACTTGTAAAATTAGATATTAAAAAAGCTGATGAGATGGGACTTGATTCAACACCAACTTTTTTTGTTAATGGAAGGATTGCTGTTGGCGGTTCTGCTTTAATTGAGGAGATAAAGAAGGAGAAATAATGGATTTTGAGAAGAGAAGAAAAATTGCCTCTTTTTTAATGAGAGTAGTTGTTGGATTTGTTTTGATTTATTCAGGTTATATTAAAATTATTGAGCCAAAAGAGCAATTTTTAAGTTCAATACTTTCATATAAGATTGTGGGCGAAAGAATTGCATCAATTGTTGCTGATTTTCTGCCTTGGTTTGAACTTTATGTTGGTTTAATTTTTGCTTTTGGCATATTTATAAATATTATTTCATTTTTTATTTTTGGACTTTTTGGTGCATTTGAGGTTATTCTTATTCAGGCGATTATGAGAGGACTTGAGATTACTAATTGTGGGTGTTTTGGAGCAAATCATTCAAATCCAATTAGCGTTGAGTTTGCTTTGAATTTAATATGGATTATATTTAGTTGGTTTTCTTTTAGATACTCAAAAGATATAAGCGTTGATTATTTGGTTGAGAAAAAATTTAGCAGATGAAAACAAAAATATTGTTCTTCATTTTCATTTTATCTGCATTTACACTCAAGACATACATTTCCGATGAAAATAAGGAAGTAATATGGCTTTATCTTACATTTCAGGATAAAAAAATTGATTATTATATTGAGGTTGAGATTGATGGACATGTCATTTTTAGAAGTGTTGAGAAGGGAAAATCTATTATAAGAGAAGGTAGCATAAAAAGGGTTTATGTAAAGGATTTTTTTAGAGAAACAAAAAACTCAGATATTATGAAATACTCAAGAAATATTGATTTAAGTAAGACGCTTTTTTTTAAAGGAGAACTTATAAAGATCTCTGCAAATATAGATGGCGAGATAAGAAGAATTATATCTCCACTTAATAGTTTTTCAAACACATTTGTCTATGCTTTAAGACAAGTTATAAGCGAAGCAGAAAAACTTGATGTTAAAAATTATTCTTCATTTATAACTGCAACTCCTCTTGAAGGAGAAACTTATATAAATTACCTTAAAAAAGTTCCTTCTGGCTATAAGCTTCCAGTTATAGAGACAAGGGAAGTTAAAAAAAATAAATTTATTTTTAAAGCTATAAATTATCCTTTTAGATTGATACCACTTTCAACAAAGGAAGATGAAGCAAGTGTCTCAGATTTTATGAATAAATACAATCTTTATGGAACATCATCTTCATTTTATATTGGAACTACAAGGGGAAACTATCAGATTTCAATTATTAAATAATACCAGCCATCCTGCTCACTTTTATTTCTTCAATTATCCTTAATGCCTCATCAAGTGTCTGAACTTTCATATATCTGTTTCTAAAATCTGTAGCATTTCTAAATCCTGAAATCCACATACCAGCAATTCTTCTTGAATTAACAATCGCCCACTTTTCACCAAACTCCTTTGCTGCAATTTTTAGATACTCTTGAAAAAGATTTGCTTTTTCAGATGCTTTTCTCTCAATAATTTTACCTTCATTTATATACTTTTTAATATCATCAAATATATATGGATTTGATATAAATCCTCTTGCAATAGAAATTCCATCTGCACCAGTTTTTTCAAACATATCAATAGCTTTTTTAGGATCTGTAACCCCACCATTTACTATAAGAGGAATTTTTATTTTTGATTTTATCTCACCCGCAATTTCATAATCAATATTACCAGAGTGTCCTTGAGAAACTGTTCTTAAATGTATATGAACCATAGAAGCCCCGCTTTCCTCAATTATCTTTGCAATTTCAACTGCATTTTTATTTTTTTCATCAATACCGGTTCTTATTTTTACAGAAACAGGAATTTTCACCCTTCTTGCAATTGAATAAACTATAGATGAGAGAAGCAAAGGATTTTTTAAAAGTGAAGAGCCACTCCCTGTTTTTACAATTTTTTTTACAGGGCACCCTGCATTTACTTCAACCATATCAGCACCATTTTCTTCAACAAGAATACTAGCATATGTCATTATATCTGGATCACTTCCAAATATCTGAATGCAAATTGGTCTATCATCTCTGACCTTTATCATCCCAAGTGTTTTTTTATTTTTATAAAAAAGGGCATTTGAACTTACCATCTCTGATATAACCATATCACAACCATTTTTAAGTGCGATAATTCTTAGCGGATAATTTGTAATCTCTGCCATGGGTGCAAGAAAAAGATTTGAAGAAAGTGTAAGATTTTTTATTCTAAGTGGTTTTAGATACATTTTTTAGAATTCAATAAAATAGTTTCCATCATGTGAAACTGAAAAGTCCTTATAATCTCTTTTTTTAAGCATCCTTATTTCAGGTAGTGGAGCATTTATTTTTTCAAGGACACTTAATTGATAATTGAATGCCTCCTCTTCAACTTTATAAAGGTCATCAAATCTTTTTATTTTTCCAAAAATATCAACAGGAGTATTATCTATCTTATTTTGAGATGGATGTGGAACCTCTATAGTTTTTTTTCTTTTATTTTTGAGATATGCTGCATGCCAACCCATATGTGCTATAACAGAGGCAAGATAAGTAAGTGAAGAGTTTTCACATATGGTTTTGGATATTTCTATAACGGGTATATCATCATGGTAGATAAATGTTGTTCTATTTGATTGAATTATTTTAAAAACATTTCTTCTAATCATCATAAAACTTCCGTTTTTATCATACATCCACAAAATTCTTAAGGCTTCTTTAACCTTATCCTTAAACTTATCATCCCCTACTATATCAAGTTTATTCTCATAGGTTTTTAAATCATAATACTCCTGTTCTACATCCTTTGATTTTAAATCAACCTCTCTAAATCTTTCCTTATTAAACTTCATCTCCTTTTTTGCTTTAAGGTCAATGATTGAAACACTATATACTCTGGTCATTCTATATACAATAAAAGATAATACAACTAAAGGTAAAACTATAAAAAAAATTCCTTTTTTCATCATCAAGAAATTATTTATAACTTATCTGGACTTGTACTCTTTTATATAAGTTCTGTAAAATGCTTCAAGTTCTTTCTGTGGATCTTCAAACTCTATTACATGTTTTCTGCAACCCCTTCTTGAGCATATAGAAACCTTTCCACCATCCTTAAGTTCAAAGGCAACCATTGGTGCATTGCAGAGGTCACAGTTTCTTGCAATCTTTAGGTCCTTATTGCAGTATATACATCTAAAACCAGCAATCTTGGACCTTGGAACATCAAGTTCCGTTTGTATGTTATAACTCCCATAAACTGAACTCAAGTATAGAACTCCCTTTTTTCCAGCATAACTTATCTTCACTGCTATTGATGGTTTGCCATCAATTAACTTGCTTTTATCCATCAAGGATTTTCCGCAATGCGGACACTTAACACTAACAACTATCATATACACTCCTTAAAAATAATCCTCTTTTCTATTATAACATATTTTCCATCAGGGATTAGTTTCCCTTTATACTAAACCAAGGTCCTAAGAAAAAAATGGGAGATGGTTTTTTAAGAAAATTCAAACATTTTATCAATTGCCTTCTTTGCTCTAATGGCAATATCTTTTTCAATTAAGACCTCTCTTTCTTTTGGAAGGTTTTCAAGAGTATAGAGAATATTTTCAAGTGTTATCATTTTCATATAAGGACATAGACGACACATCGCAATAAATTTTTTATCAGGAAACATTGAGACGGCAAGTTCTCCAAGCCCACACTCAGTTACAAGCATATAATATGAAGCATTTGTATTTCTTATCTGTTCAATCATATCAGATGTTGAGCCCATAAAATCAGAATTCTCAATTATCTTCGAAGGGCACTCCGAGTGAGCAAGAACCATCATATCAGGATGTTTTTTTCTATACTCCTTTATTATCTCAGAATCAAAATTTTCATGAACTACACAAGAACCATTCCAAAGTATTATATCCTTTCCAACCTCTTTTTTAAGTTTCTTAGCAAGATTTCTTCCCATAAACTTATCTGGAATAAAAATAATTTTTTGATATTTTTCAAAAAGCTTTTTTAATATTTTCTCTGCATTTGAACTTGTAACAACAACATCGCATACAGCTTTAACAGCGGCAGTTGTGTTTATATAGGTTACAACTGGGGCATCTGGATATTTTTTCTTAAGCTCAAGCACATCTTTTTGTGTTATAGAATCACTCAATGAGCATCCCGCTTCCATTGAAGGTATAAAAACTTTTTTATCATAATTTAGTATCTTTGCGGTCTCAGCCATAAACTTTACACCGGCAAATATCATTATATCAGCATTAATTTTACTACATTCTTTTGCAAGTTTATATGAGTCACCTACAAAATCACTTACACCAAGTATTATCTCAGACCTCTGATAAACATGTGCTGCAATAACAGCATTTCTTTTCTTTTTTAATTCATTTATTGAAAGAGTTAATCTGGCAACCTGATAAAGATTATCCACACAGTTTAAACCAATTCCCTTTTCCTTCAATCTCAAAATTTCTTTATTTATCCTCTCATCGTTCATATCAACCATTTATACAAACTAACATCATACTCAAATACATCTATAACCTTTCTCTCGGTATTAGGTCCGTGGAAGTCCGTGCCAGCAGTTACTATCAGATTGTATTTATTTGCAATACCTAAATATTTTTTTACCTTCGTTGCGGTGTGAGATGGATAGAAAACTTCTATACCATCAAACTCATATTTCCTAACCAGTTCATCTATATCAAAATATCCCTCTATCTGAGCAGGATGTGCCAAAACACCCAGTCCATTTGCATTTTTTATAACATCAATTGCTTCTCTTATTGTTGGTCCAAGGGGCTCAACATAGGCATAACACCCTTCAACAAGATATTTGTAAAAAACCTCTGACCTTGTCTTCCCATAACCCTTCTTTACAAGAACATCAGCGATATGAGGTCTTCCAACAGTAATAAGTTCATCCATATTAAGTTCATCAAAGGAAATATTTATACCTATCTCATTAAGTTTTTTTATCATCACCTTTACCCTTAGAATTCTTTTTTTACGCCATTCATCTAAGCTCTTTAAAAGTTGTTTATTGTTTGTGTTTATCTTATAACCGAGTATATGAAAGTAATCATTCTCTCTTGTGCTTATCTCCACACCTGTGATAAAAACAATATCCTCTATTAGTTTTTTATCTATAAACTCATAAGAATTTACTGTGTCATGGTCGGTTAGAGAAAAATACCTTACATTTCTTGATTTAGCAAATTTTATTAAATCATTTGGAGAAAGTGTTCCGTCAGAAAACTTTGAATGAGTATGAAGATTTATATAAACCATCAAATTAGGTGCTTAAAACCTCTTTTACCTCAGGGACTTCTTCTTTTATTGTTCTTTCAACAAGATTTTTCAAAGTCATAACTGAAAAAGGACATGCCCCACAAGTTCCAACAAGTTTAACTTTAACTGTTCCTTTCTTTTCATCAACGCTAACAAGTTCAATTGAACCACCATCTGCTTCAAGCATTGGTTTTATTTTGTTTATAACATCTCTTACTTTTTTCTCCATAAAATCTCCTTTTTTATATTATAGCATATTAATTTCGGTATAACAATTCCAAAATAAACTATCCTTTTGGATGAAATCTTCTATGCATATCTTTTATGGCTGAATTATCAAGATGAGTGTATATCTGTGTTGTGCTTAAACTTGCGTGTCCAAGCATCTCTCCGATAGACCTTATATCAGCTCCGTTTTGTAGAAGATGTGTTGCAAATGAATGTCTAAATATATGAGGATATACATTTTTATCAATACCAACAAGTCTTGATATCTTTTTTATATCCTTCCATATACTTATTCTACTTATTCGCTGACCATTTCTATTTAAGAAAAGATATGATGATGGTTGAATTTGTTTTTTCTCAAAATAATTATTTCTAATCTCAATATAAACCCTTAAAACCTCTGCTGTTTTTTTACTTATTGGAATAATTCTTTCTTTCCCTCCTTTGCCATAAACCCTTATCCAGAGGTCATTTAAGTCAACATTTTCAATTAAAAGATTACACAACTCACTTACCCTTATGCCTGTGGAGTAAAGAAGATCAATAACCGCTATAAGGCGTATTCCATTAAATTTATCTTTATTAAATTCCGCTGATAAAATTTCTTCCATTTCCTTAAAATTAAGAAACTCAGGAAGTTTTCTTTCAGGCTTTGGAGCCCTAAAGTTTGAAAGAGGATTTGACTCAATCCTTTTTTCAACAAAAAGATATTTATAAAATGCTTTTATTGATTCTGTTTTTCTAAAAATTGAATTTATTTTATACCCCTTTTCTTTTAAATAAAGAAGATATTTTTCAAGTATCTGGTGTGTTATTGTAGCAAAATTTATTAAATTTTCATCGCACCACCTAAGAAATACTTTAACATCCCTATAGTAAGAAAGAGCAGTATTGTTTGATAAATTCTTCTCAAGTGAAATATATGCTTTAAATCCCTTTAATAAATTATCATCTATACTATAAGTCATTGGCTCTTAGCTTTTGTAGGACAGGGCTTTAATCCTGCTTTTAAAATCCCCCTTTTTTAATTATTCCCCCTTTGGAAAAGGGGGAATATAAGGGGGATTTTTTCGTTTCTCACCTCTCACCTGCTCACTTCTTACCTTTCTTAGATTTATCTTCTTCATTCTTGTCTTTATCGCTTTCCTGTTTAACATCTTGCTGAGTGTTTCCAAGAAACTTTTCTCTAAGTTTTGATTCTATCTCATTTGAAACATCAGGATTTTGCTTTAAAAATTCTTTTGCTTGCTCTCTTCCCTGTCCAAGTCGTTTTCCATTATACTCAAACCAGCTTCCAGTTTTTTCTATCATCCCAATCTCAACACCAAGGTCAAGAAGAGACCCTTCTCTTGAAACACCTTCCCCATTTATCATCTCAAACTCAGCCATTCTATATGGTGGGGCAACCTTATTTTTAACAACTTTTACTTTTATTTTTGAACCAATAACCATCTCTCCTTGCTTTATATTCTCTGTCTTTCTTATATCAAGTCGAACTGACGAATAAAATTTCAAAGCAAGACCACCAGGTGTGGTTTCTGGATTTCCAAACATAACGCCAATCTTTTGTCTTATCTGATTGATAAAAATTATTGCTGTTTTTGTATTTGATGCAATTGCTGTAAGTTTTCTAAGTGCTTGGGACATCAATCTTGCTTGAAGCCCAACATGCTGATCCCCCATCTCACCTTCAATCTCTGCTTTTGGTACAAGAGCTGCAACTGAATCAATAACTATAAGGTCTACAGCACCAGATCTAACTAATTTTTCACATATATCAAGTGCTTCCTCACCAGAGTCAGGTTGTGATATTAAAAGATTATCTATATCAACACCGATTCTTTTTGCATAAAGCGGATCAAGTGCATGCTCCGCATCTATAAATGCTGCAACACCACCATCTTTTTGAACCTGTGAAATTATGTGAAGCGTTAAAGTAGTCTTTCCACCTGCCTCAGGACCAAATATCTCTATAATCCTTCCCCTTGGAATTCCACCAACGCCCAAAGCAAAATCAAGCGGTAGTATTCCTGTTGGGATAACATTTACTCTTGTCTCAACAACCTTCTCACCAAGCCTCATTATTGCTTTTTTGCCAAATGCTTTTTCTATCTGACTTAAAGCAGCCTCAAGTGCTTGTTTCTTTTCATCTTTACCCATAACTCCTCCTTTTTTACCTTTATACTATTTTATCATAAAAGTTTGTTTTGTTATCAGCAATTTTTGTTATTCTATCAAGTTCCATTTTTAGTTCGTATCTTTTTTTTTCAATATCATCGTCTTTATTAATCTTTATTGGATTTCCATAAACAATTACAACACTACTAAAAGGTAGCGGAAGAATATATCTATCCCATGCTTTTCTAAAAACAATTGCTTTTCTTGCAGATGAGGTTACTGGTATTATAATTGAATTACAAACTCTTGCAATAAAAAGTATTCCATCTTTTACCTCATAAATTGGTCCTCTTGGTCCATCAACAGCAATTGCCATATTATACCCACCAAGGACCTCTCTTATCGCGGCTTTTAAAGCGCTAACACCACCTTTTGAACTTGAACCCCTTACACATTTATAACCGAATTTTTGCATTATTGCTGTTTGTATATCACCATCTTTTGATAGACTTGTAATTAAACATATCTTAAAATCTTTATGAGAATTTACAAGAGAAAACTGTCTCTGATGCCAAAATGCAAGAAGAACTTTTTTATCGCCTGATATATTTTTTTCAAAAATTTCTCTATTTATGTATTTAATTCTAAGCGTAGATGAAATAATTTTTATTAACCAGTATGCAAAAAAAGGTAAAATTTTACATCTTACAAAATCATAGTTTATAAGTTTCATATAAAAGAATTATAACAAATTAAAAAAAAGACCAATCAAATTTTATAAAATATTTTTATGAAGATTTTTCTATTTATTTTTGGTTTAATTTTAAGCTCTCAGATGAATGCTAACTATTATTACAAAGGGAAACAAATTGATGAAGAAAAACTAAAAAAACTTATCAAAAAAGCAGATGTTACTTATGTAGGTGAAGAGCATACAAGCAAGGGTTCACATGAGATACAATTAGAGGTTCTTAAAAAAACTTATGAGATTAAAAACTCAAAAATATGTGTTGGATTTGAGATGTTAAATAGAACGCTTCAAGATATTCTTGATAAATACATAAACTCAGAGATTTCAGAAGAAGAATTTTTAAAACAAGTAAACTGGGAAAAGGAGTGGGGATTTGATTTTAATCTATATAAACCAATCTTTGATTTTATAAGAGAAAAAAAATTAAAAGCAATTGCATTGAATGTTCCAAGAAGAATTGTCTCAAAGGTTGCAAGAAGTGGACTTAGTGTGCTTGATGATAATGAAAAAAAACTTATTGCAAGAGAAATTAATATTGTTAAAGATAAAGATTATAACGAATATCTTAAAAAAACATTTTATGGGCATGGTGAAAATCCAATGAATAAGATTATGAGTTTTGATAATTATAAACTCTCAATGGCTGTATGGAATGAGAGTATGGGGGAGAGGGTTTCTGATTTTCTTCGAGGAAATCCTAATTATACTTTTATAGTTATTGCTGGAAATGGTCATATAATGTATAATGCAGCAATTCCTTGGTCTGTTAAAAAAAGAATAAAAGTTAAAAATCTAAGTATTTACACTATCTCAAAAGGAGAGATAAAAAATATAAAAGAAATTAAGGACTTTGCAGATATAATTTGGGAATACTAAAATAAAAGTAAGCAGGTTAGAATTGAAAAAGTAAGAAGTGAGAAATGTTGGATTATAAATTTTGGATTATGGATGATGAATTATGAATTTTGGATGTTGAATTATAGATGATGAATTGTAGGGCTTTGACGTAGCGTCGGAGCTTATTGCAATGCTAAAGTATTGTCCTCCAAAAAAATCTAATATTAGGGACAACTGGATTGTCGTATGAAAATTCTTGTTGCTTTTAATTCTTTTAAAAAAACATATTCTTCAAAAGAGCTCAATGAGTATCTTTATAATTTTTTACTAAAAAAAGGATTTGATGTAGATTATGTAAATGTTAGTGATGGTGGCGATGGATTTCTTGATTGTTTTGAAGGACTTAGAGAAAGAAAGATTTGGGTGTGCGGTCCGTTTTATCAAACAAGGGTAAAAACAAAGTACCTTTTTGAATCTGATAAAGCATATATTGAGATAGCAAATATTTGTGGTTTAAAACTTTTAAAAGAAAACGAATTAAAACCGCTTTATGCAACTTCTTATGGTGTTGGTGAGGTTCTTAAAGATTGTTTTGAGAAAAAATTTAAAAAGATTTATATGGGACTTGGTGGAACAAGCACTTCTGATGGTGGTTTTGGTATGGCAAGGGCACTTGGTATAAGATTTTATGATGAAAATGGTAGAGAGATAGAAAACTCAATTTATGGTCTCCTAAAATTAAAAAAAATAGATTTTAGTAATTTTAAAAAGCCAGTATCAGAGGTCTTTGCTATTGTTGATGTTAAAAATAAACTTCTTGGTAAAAATGGTTCTGCAAGGGTTTTTGCACCTCAAAAAGGAGCAGATAAAAATGAGGTTTTAATAATAGAAAAAGCGCTTAAAAATCTTACAATTTGCCTTAAAAAAGAAACTGGTGTTGATATATCTAAAATAGAAGGTGGGGCTAGTGCAGGAGGGCTTGGTGCTGGAATTTATGGGTTTCTCGGTGGTAAAATTATATTTGGTTCTGATTTTATAATTAAAGAAAAAAATATTGAGTTTCTTATTGAAAATTCTGATGTAATTATAACTGGAGAAGGAAAATTTGATAAGACATCGTTTTTTAAAAAAATGCCTGGTGAGATAATAAAAATAGCCAACAAATACAGAAAAAAGGTTATTCTTGTTTCAGTTTTTAATGAGTATCCAAAAAAAATAAAAAATGTTTATTTTATTACACTTTCTAAAAAATATTCAGTAACCGATACAACCAAAAATTTAAAGAGAATAATAAAAAAAGAAATCTTGGGTTTTATTAAAAATGAGATTGTAATTCCAACGTAGCGTCTAGCGTCGGAGAAAGAAAGTGAGGGGGGTGAGAAGGTGAGAAGTGAAAGGTGAGAATCGTTAGAAAAGTGAGAAGTGAAAAAGTAAGATGTGAGAAGTAAGAAGTGAGTTTTCAGGAGAACTTTTGCTCTCTATATAAATTTAATTTTAAAATATTATAACTAAATTTTAACATACAAGAAGATAAATATTGTAAAATAGGTTATGAGAGGTTTTTATGAATAAAATAAGATTTGGTGTTATAGGTGCAGGAAAGATAGGAACTTATCATGTAAGAACACTTGCAAAGATGAAAGAGGTTGAACTTGTTGGTGTTGCTGATATAGACCTTTTAAGGGCACAGACACTTGCCTGGGATAATAATACTATTGCATATGGCGATTTCAACGATCTATTGCCACAAGTAGATGCTGTTGTTATTGCAACTCCAACTGAACTTCATACCCCTATGGCACTTAAAGCGATGAGTATGGGGATACATACATTTATTGAAAAACCGATATGCAATTCAATAGAGGATGCTAAAAAACTAAATGAGGCCTCTATTAAAAATAATGTGGTTCTACAGGTTGGACATGTTGAAAGATTTAATGTTGCTTTTGTAGAAGCACAAAAATACATAAAAAATCCGCTATACATAAATATGGAAAGGTTGGGCCCTTATGATCCAAGGGTTTCTTCTATAGGTGTAACACTTGATTTAATGATACATGACCTTGATATACTTTTGAGTATCGCCAACTCTGAAATAGATTATATAGATTGTATAGGAGCAAGGGTTTTTTCAGATTTTGAGGATATATCTAATGCAAGGATAAGGTTTAAAAATGGTATGGTTACAGATATCACTGCAAGCAGAATAACATTTGAAAGAGTAAGAAGAATGAGGATATATCAGGAGGGCGAGTATATTTCTATTGATTATATAAGTTCAAAGGTTAAAATATACAGGCCGAAAAATCTAAATCCGAAGAATCTTTCCGATATAGAGATATTAACACCAAAGATTGAAAAGAAACTCCCAATAACCGAAGAACTTTATCATTTTATTGACTGCATTAAAAACTCAAAAAGACCTATAACCGATGCAACAAAAAGCACAACCGCTCTTAAGCTGGCTATAGACATAGTTGAGAATATGAAAAGATATGACCTTCCAAGGTTTGAGGAAGAAAAGAATGAAACTCTGGGTAAAAAAATTGCTGATGGTTTTAAATCTATTTACGGAATAATAGATTCAAAGATTGATAATATAGGGAAATAAATGCAAAAGATTACTTTGGGTAAAAATATTCTTGTTGTAAGCGGTGATGTCTCAGGGGATCTACATGCCTCAAGATTGGTGCTTTCATTGAAAAAAAAGAAACCAGATCTTTTTGTTTATTCCATTGGAGGAGCAAGACTTAAAGATGTATCGGATAGATTTCTTTATGATGTAGTTTCTAAAGGAAGTTTTGGATTTGTTGATAGTATAAAAGGAATTAAACTCTGGATTAAACTGATTTCTCTTGTAAGAAAATTTCTTGATGAAAAAAAACCAATCTTTGTGATACTTGTAGATTTTTTTGGTTTCAACAGACAGGTTCTTGGGATGTGCAGGCACAGGGATATTCCGGTTTATTATTATATCCCACCTCAGGTATGGGCATCAAGACCTAAAAGAGCAAATACCCTGTCAAAAAATGCAAAGGAAATATTTGCAATTTTTCCATTTGAGGTTGAGATATACAAGAAATTAGGTGGAAATGTGAGTTTTTTTGGACATCCCTTGCTTGATTTAATAGATTTATCAGATCCTTTGGCAAAGAAAATAGAAAGAGGTCCTGATTTTGAGTATAAAATAGGTATTCTTCCGGGTTCAAGAAAATCTGAGATAGAAAACCACATTGAGGTCTTTATTAAGGTTTTTGAAAATATAAAATCGGTTTTTAAAAACTCAAAAGGATATATCTTTGGTGTTAGGGAGTTTGGTGATGATTTTTATTATAGATTTATAAAAACTAAGGATATAGTTCTTGTAAGGGATGAGGATTATGCCATCAGAAAGAATATGGATTTTGCACTTAATGCCTCAGGAACAGCAACACTTGAAAATGCGCTTCTGAATATCCCGATGATTGTTGGCTATAAGACATCACTTTTAAACTATGAAATAGCAAAGGCAATAATAAAACTACCATATATCTCTCTTGTAAATATTCTCTTAAAAAAAGAGGTTGTAAAGGAATTTATACAATATGATTTTAAGGTTGGTAAAATTTCTGATTATGTTATTGACCTCCTTAAAGATAAAGAGAGATATAATCTTATAATAGATGAGTTTGTTAAACTCAGAGGAATGCTTGGTGAAAAAGGGGTTTCTCAAAAAATTGCATCAAAGATACTTTCTGATTTTGAGATATTATGAAATTATCTAAGTATGAAAAGGAACTCTATCTCTCCCTTTTCTCTTATTTAAAGGTTCATAAGGCAAGAATAATTCTTGCAATCTCTACGATGATAATCTTAGGACTTATAAGGGCCGCTATAGTTTATCTTGTTGGTCCTTTTATTAAAGAGGTTTTTGTAAGTAGAAACACTGAAACCCTTAGGTTTTTTTTCATCATCCTGCCTGTTGTTTTTTTTATAAGAATGCTTGCTGAGTATTCTAACAACTATTTAATGAATTATATAGGTCAGAAAGTTGTTCAGAAAATAAGAGAAGAAATATTTATAAAAATTCATCATCTTCCACTTGAGTTTTTTTGGAGGTCCAAAACAGGTGATATTATGTCAAGGGTTATGAATGATATTGGTAATATTCAAAGTACGGTTCAGTTCATACCCCTCTATGGGATAAGAGACCTTTCAACAGTTATTTTTCTTGTGGCAACACTTTTCTATATCAATTTTAAATTAGCATTTTTTTCTATTGTTTTTGTCCCTGTTTCACTTTATGCGCTTAGAATTTTTGCAAGGAAGATGAGAAATTACTCAAGACAGGCTCAGCATCTTATAGCGGAGGTCTCTAACTCGTTTGAAGAGAGTCTTTGCGCCTATACCATAGTTAAGGCGTATAACTATGATGATGAGGTGATTAGAAGATTTAGGTTTATAAATCAGGAGTATTTCAATAGAATTATGAAGTATCTTAGAGCAACCTCGCTTTCCGGTCCTGTTATGGAGTTTATTGGGAGTATGACTATATATCTTTTGATATTTGTGGGGTTTAGATGGATTTTAAAAGGAGAGTTGTCAAGTGAAACATTTTTCTCGTTTATTGCAGCATTTATAACTGCTTACACACCTTTTAAAAACATCTCAAATATGAACTCAAGACTTCAGATGGGACTTGCAAGTTGGGAGAGGATTTATAACCTTTTGAATGAAAAAGATGTTGTTGTTGTCAAAAAGAATGCTGTAGTTCTTAAAGAACTTAAAGGAATGATAGAGTTTAAGAATGTTTATTATAGATATCCAACATCTTGTGATTGGGTTTTGAATAATGTAAGTTTTAAGATTATGCCGAATGAGGTTGTTGGATTTGTTGGTGGTTCTGGGAGCGGAAAATCAACCATAATCCATCTGATTTTAAGGTTTTTCGATGTCTGTGAGGGTGTAATACTTATAGATGGGATTGATATAAGGGATATAGATATAAAGTCATTTAGAAATTTTGTTGGTGTTGTAACTCAGGATACAATAGTTTTCAACGATACCGTTTTAAATAATATAAAGGTTGGGAACTTAAACGCAAGCGATGAGGATATAATTAATGCGTGTGAGATATCTGATTCAATGGGTTTTATAAACAATATGCCTGAAAAACTAAATACAGTTATAGGTGAAAAGGGCTCTAAACTCTCTGGTGGACAAAGACAGAGGCTTGCCATTGCAAGGGCTGTCATAAGAAAACCAAAGATTCTTTTGCTTGATGAGGCAACATCAAACCTTGATTCAAAAAGCGAAGAAATAGTTCAGAAAGCCATAGAGAAAAACTTGAATAATAAAACGGTTATTATGACCGCACATAGACTTTCCACTGTCAAGAATGCAAATAAAATTTTTGTTTTGAGAAAAGGAGAGATAGTTGAAAGCGGTACTCACAATGAACTTATAAAAAAGGAAGGTGAGTATTACACACTTTATAAAAAACAAAATATCTGAGTATGGAATTAGAGAAACTCCTTGATAAGATAAGGTCATATACCAATAAGGACTTAACATTGGTAGAACTTGCATACGATTTTGCAAAGGAGGCACATGGACAACAGAAAAGAGCAAGTGGGGACCTTTATTTTTCGCATGTTTGGGAAGTTGCAATGATACTTGCTGATTTAAAAATGGATATAACTACTATTAGTGCGGGTCTTTTGCATGATGTTCTTGAGGATACTAAAATTACAAGAGAGGTTTTAAAAAAGGAGTTTGGACAGGATATATATAATCTTGTAGAGGGGGTTACAAAGATTGATAGTTTCCATTTCTCATCTCGTGATGAGGAGACGGCTGAGAACTGGAGAAAGATGATAATAGCAACAGCAAAGGATATAAGGGTTATAATAATAAAACTTGCTGATAGACTTCATAATATGAGAACGCTTGAGTATCTTTCTGAGGATAAGAGAAAGGAAATTGCCTATGAGACACTAACATTATATGTTCCCATATCTCATCGACTTGGGATGTTCAATATAAAAAATGAACTGGAGGATATTTCTTTTAAATATCTTTATCCTCAAGAATATAATGATTTAAAATTAAAGGTTGAAGATATGTATCGAAGTGCCGAGGCAAGCCTTGAAAGTTTTAAGAAAGAAGTTGAGGACTTACTAACAAAAGCAGCGATAGAGGCAAGGATAGTATATAGAACTAAAAGTCTTTATTCACTTTTTAGAAAGATGCAGAAGTATAATAAACCTTTTGAAGAAATCCAGGACCTTCTTGGTATCAGAATAATTACAGATACTGTTCTTAACTGTTATGCGATACTTGGAATAATACACTCAAGTTTTAAACCGGTAAGTGGTAGTTTTACTGATTACATTGCCATGCCCAAACCTAACCTCTATCAAAGTTTACATACAACTGTTGTTTCAAAGGATGGGAATTTGATTGAGGTTCAGATAAGAACCGAGGAGATGCACAGGGTGGCTGAGTATGGTATAGCAGCACACTGGAGATATAAACATGGTGATAAGTTTGATAGCGATTTAAATGAAAAACTCAACTGGGCAAGGCAATGGCTTGAATGGCTCAGTGATATAGAAAGTCCAAGGGAGTTTATGGAGATATTTAAAACCGAACTTGATTTTGAAGAGATATTTGTTTTTACTCCTAAGGGT